>FTEL01003576.1_pt1 | contig 21450 bp, 17 predicted proteins | sample 1658911 | NCBI WGS metagenome assembly FTEL01 (sample SAMEA3914869, study PRJEB12502) | metagenome | biome: forest; material: soil | place: USA | collected 2012-03-12 | depth 0.1 m
ATCATCGACAAGTCTGTTAGGAGGTACAAAGCCCGCCTGCAAAGGGGCCTGGCAGAGCGCTTGTCGGAGAAAGGTCTTGGTGGAGGACCAAGACCAGCAGCTACAGACCACTGGACGGATCCCACGCCTGAGCTCAGCATCTCATCATCCCTGGCCATAGCCAGCAAGTTTACTTCGTCACCTTTCCGGTCAGTGAGATCCGAGAGGCGACCAGACTCTACGGTCTGTTGGATCAGTCACGCAATGGCGACGAATTCTCGAGCTTGGAGATCACCGACATCTCCGAACAAAACAGCTCCCGCCGCGCGCTCCTGGAGAACAACGCGTCTTCCGGGGCCTCGCACCGCAACACAATCCAAACTACTCGCCGCAACGGTGGCTCTAGTGCCGCTATTACAGGTACCCAGGAGAACCCGGCCCGCCTGCGCCACCGCGTCCAATTCGCGCTTGAGAGCCGCACAGAGAGGCCGCCGAGGGCACACTCAGCAATGTCCCCAAGGATACCGCCAAGCATATTCTCAAGAGTGTCCTCGAGCGTGCGCCGCCGGGCAAAAGGGGTTCTGCTGGTTACTGCACGCGTCTTCATGCTCTGCGTCTGGATTCCCCTCGTCCTGCTCGAGTACCTGGCGCTGCTCGTTTGGGAGGGCTTCCGCCGCACCAGAAACTTCTTCGGGTTGATACCACTTGACGCGACTGCAAGAGACGACGGTCTGGATCTCAATAGCAGCGGCAACACCAACACCAGCGGCAGCAATACCAAGAATAGCAGTAACTGGACGCAACTGCTGGGCTTCTTCACTTACCAACTTTCGGTTCTCCTCAGCGGAGAATCGCGACATCCACCACCGCCGGACCATGGCGGGCACCGGAGGGAAGACCTCCAACAGCCGGAAATGTTGGACGTGAGCCGACAGCGGCCACTCAGGCCGCCTCAGACAAGGGCGGTCTTCGTCCGGGCGGCGGCCGCGTGGGCGCTCCAGGATCAAGAGTTCGTCGAGCAGCAGCAGCAGCAGCAACAGCAGGAACAGAGAGCGTGGTTGTCTCACGCCCCTAGCCCGAGATTCCCCAGTCCCAACCAGAGCGTATCGTCTGTGGGGAGTACCTGGAGCCGTCAGCCGTCCGGCCAGACTGTAACAACTTTCACGGATCTGGGTGGGAGTCTCTCGCAAACGAGCCCCCGACCCGTTGCAACCTTCGTGCCCACCAGGGTGCGGGGAAGATGGCGTGGTGATCTGGATTTGGAGGCATGATTTATTTCATTGTAGGCAATTGGCTTGCATGCGGTGGTTGGTCTTTATGGAGGTGTTATTTGGGTGAATTGTCTTTCCTAATTCTAGATGGATCAAACTGTAAGTCATCTATCGCACGGGAACAACGCTATATTAGAGCTGTGCCGCGTCGAATTTGAGACGTAAATGACGGGGATAATGATTTCTAATGTCTCCCTTCTATCTCTGCTGCCCCGGAAACGGTCGCACAAGTGTGTGAGTACCTTGGTAACTGCAACGAGTGCTAGCCCCTGCTCATTCCATTCCCAAGTCATCGTCGGGGATGGCGTTATCGACGGGGGCAGCTGGCTTGCAGACTACAGGTTGCATACTAGAGGTAAAACGGCGTCAGCTCCAGGTCACAGTTACGCTTGAAGAAGATTGCGTACAGGTCTCGATGCTAGTTATCAAAAGCACGAGGTCGGTGCCCGTACACTGCCTAGCGGCGCAGGTCTCGATATCGGCCAATGTCTCAGGTTTCTGGATGCATACGCAGAGATTGTCGCAAATAAGAAGCGTCTCGATGTCAATGATGCACTGGACAGCGCAGTCTGGGATAACGGGTGAGGGTGCTGTTGAGGGGCAATCGGTGTCGTTTTGCGAGCGGACGCTGGCGACAAAGAGCGCAGCTACGAGCTGAGCTGTGAAGAGCTTTATCATCTGGGAGGGGAGCATTTTCGCGGGGGTTGCGAGAGACGTCGCCGAGAAACCTAACCTCTTGTATGATGGCGGGTTGTAAGACTGAAACTAATAAGGCATGTAGGACGCCAGAAGTTGCCCGTGATATATGTAACCCAACGTGCGGTTAACATCCACTTATACCACCATACCCCTCTTCTTCCGGCTTTGTGTTGAAGCGCACTAGCATAAAGGGCGGCATTATAGCTGGGCTAGCCTCTCAATACGGGATGAATAGCAACCGTCGGTCTTACCTACTCCCACCCTCATTTATACGGCGAATCATAGAAAAATACGATGACAGGCCCCTCCGCGAAATAGTGGTGGGCTGAACCTGGTTGATGGCTTGAGGTTCACTATTACTATTTATGATGAGGATGCATCTCCGTCTTCCCCGAGGCACAGCAGCCGATCGAGATCGGTGGATGTGGGTGTGAGTATTTGGCTGTGCCCAAACCCGAGCTGCAGGTCAGCCAGCGCTCTTTTCTCATAAACCACAAAGGTCAGCGCAATACGACCAGCATCGCCGTATTGCACCCCTAAAAGATCAGCTGCTTCTTCGAGATGCTGCCTCTACTAAGAATCAGTTAGGTGCGTGTGACACGGACTCCAAAGCGCGACACGTGAGGTAGGTTGTGCTGTAGAATTCGGCGATTCTGTATAACTAGGTACTTGGTGACTAAAGTACGTACAATCCGATCAAAGTCTGTCAAAGCGCTTTGTAGAAGCCGAATCTGTTTTCCCACAACCGAACTGAAAGCCACCTGCAAGCCAGGTCTAGGATTAACGGCAATGAATCCGGCCGAGGCCAGAATGAGTGGAAAGATCAGAGCCTCGTCGTGCTGAAGACAATTGACGGTTAGCACTCTGCGAAGGCTGCGCCAGGACGACATTGCAAATGGCAGATCCTGGCTTCCTGGTTCTTGCTTTTTATCTCTTCCCTGGGAAGTTGGCGCGAGCCATTGAGCTAGGTGCACAAAGTGAGCCAGGTGAGCAAGGTGAGAGCAAGCCCAGTGTGCAGGTGAGCCAGGGGTGAGCCCTCATTACTTTGACTCGCCTCCATGGTTCACCTCTCTCACCTTGCGGCAGAGTCACCTGACTCACAGTGAGCCAGATGTGCAATATTTCAGGGCTTCGGCACGGCTCGGTCAAAATGGACATGGATCGCAATCCTCAATGTGGAGCCCGTCCAGGGCTAGGTGTAAGACGGGTGAAAGTTTGGCAGAGTCTCCTCCCCCCTTGTTATGCCCGATGTAACCTGCTCTCATCCAGGTTAAAGGGATTAGTCCCCCTAAACAGGCCTCGGTCTGTGTTAGCACCACAGTCTTGACACAAAATGCCTGACCTTTCTGTGGGAGAGGTGTCTGGCCTCATTGCTGCTGGCGTCTTTGTGTGTATGTTATCTTCATATTAGCCCTTGAGTTCAGATCGACGCTTACAGCCAGGACGTGACCAGTGCAAGTGTTATTGTCCCTTATTTTTCCGGCTGCATTGATTGGTTTTATTGGTGAGGAGAACACCGTCGTGACCTGGTCGGTTCTCGGTCGCGCCCTGCAGTCTTCTCCATGGCCAAGCCTCCTGCAGACCGACACGGCGGCGCGACACGGCGTTCAGCGCCGCGTCAATAACGCCCTTACTCTGCAGACGGCTACTGTGTTTCTAATCTCAGTTGCCGCTATTGTGACCCCTCTCGGGCTGTACCAGACGGTTGAACCAGGCAGCAAGGAATCAGAGCTCTTCCGGTTTCTCAAGGACGATTCCCCCTTTGGGCTGGGAACACCCGATCGGATGACAGGGCCCTTCACGAGAAGTTGCGGCCTCACAGATGCCTGCCCCGGATCTTGGAAAAACGAAACATGTGTCCAGCAAGGGCTACTTCAGAACTGTTCCGACGTCGTGTATGGCCGGTCCATCCCCGACATTTGGATGTCCACATTCAGGGAGGGTGCCAACCAGGTCGCTCAGTCGGTATCCAGCATCTTCGACGTGCAATGGCGCACACAAGTCAATGCAACGGACTCCTTCGGCGATCTTGGCTGGTACCTAAAGTCGGGATATCGCCAGGTTGGTGTCTTGGTGCTGGATCCAACAATCCAGCTGGTTGATGGCCTCATCGTCGATGCCCAAACCGGTGGAATCGGCTTTCGCAACCACACTGTTCCAGATCCCGTTCACGAATACGGCAGTACGTGGAGCGAAGACATTTTATTCGTGGAGCCAGAGGCGCAGTGCGTCGATCTGAACGTTACCTTTGATTTCAGCCTTTCACAGAACAACACATCTCGTCTCGCCCCCAGGGGTCTGTCCCTCACGGACCATGGCGGGTTTTCCCAGCTGTCCCGCACAAGCCCGAACCTGTCCATCCCAAAGGACGGCAACGGCCAGGGCCTGCTCGACTTGCGGGAGAGGGCGTACAAAGCTGCCTGGGCCAACAATTTCCTAACCCTGGTTTATTTCAACAAAACCGATCCTGACACGGACAACATCACGCGGTGGGATGTGACCCCTGGAATGGCATTCCACAGCAGCAACTCGTCTGATGCCATCGCCAACGACACAGCCAACGCCGGCAACTTCATCATCCAGTACCAGGCCATCAGATCCAGCTTATCCTTTGGTGACTATCTCATGCTGCCAGCAACGCCGGCTTCTCAGAACAAATCTGTCTCGACAGGCAACCCGTTCGGGATCAGTATTCAAGACTTCGACCACGTCTGTAAGCAGACGCCTCCATGCTCCGCTGGCTAACTATTTCCTAGCTCTTTATTTCTTGTATGGTTGCTAATCTTTAGAACAGCCGAGATCTGTGCCGGTGGTAGGCCCTCCACCCGGCTAGCCAACATTAACAGCAGCATCGTCGGATGTGGCCTGATCTACGGCGCAGCTCGACGAACCGACGGCGGTTCCGAGCTCAGCCCCCAACCCGGATCCCAATGGTCTGTCCCCGTCTACAGCTGCGCCGCTTCTGTCCGCGCAACCGTCCGCACTGTCACCTTTGCATACAACGGCACCACCTTCGGCGCCGTCAAAGTCACCTCCTCCACCCCCAAAACCTACACCACCCCCCCAACATGGGCCATCGAGAACATGCACTCCACCACTATCTCAACCGCCCAACCCCTCTGGGGCATCCTCTCCCCAAACACCTCCTCCCTCCCACAAAACATCTCCACCACCCAACAACCAACCCTCCGCCTCCCCGGCCTCATTACCGCGGCCGGCTCCCTGTCACGCGGAAACGACTACATCCTCCCGACGGCAGGCCAAAACCTCCCCGCAGTCGACTTCTACGTCCAGGCCCTCCAGAACGCCTTCACCATCTCCAGCCCGGGCAGCGTCGGGTACGAGGGCTACGCGGACTACTCGGGCATGACGGCCGGGCTGGCGCTGTACGGCAAATGGCAGAACCTGAGCGCGTCGGCGGAGGGCGCCGCGCAGATTCTCAAGCTGGTATGGACGGACATTGCGGCGAACTCGGTTGTGGGAACGAAAAGTTGGGAAGGGCAGGGGAGTGGACCGGTTGTGACGGTGTTTCATCGGAGGGTGAGGTATGATTTGCTGTATATGGTGCCTGCGGTTGTGGTGGCGGCGCTGGCGGTTCTGGTCGTGGGGACGTGGGTGGTGTTGGTGGTATTGGGGCGGACGGGGCCGGGGAAGATGAGGCGGCTGTTGGATGCCACCTCGACCGGGAGGGTGTTGGGTGGAGTGCTGTGGCCTACGGAGGCGGCGGCCGCTGAAGGGACCGAGGGGTGGGTGAAGAGGGTGGGGACTAGGGCGGTTGTGGTTGGCGAGGGATCGCGTGGGGTGGTGGCCGCAAAGGGGAAGGGTGGCCAGGATGAGGATGTCAGGGGCAACTTGGATGGCGAGGAGTCGATCCAGTTGATGACCAAGGATAGACCAGCATAGGCAGCATCGTGAGGGCTGGCGGGAGTTAATAATGTTTGAGCCTAGAGAGTGCTATGGCTCAAGACAGTGATATAAGAAGCAGGCGATACAGATGTTTTAGGATACAGAGGGCTGAGAGGCCATTTTTCGCCTGGGCGAATTTGTAATACACATTTCCCTGGCGTACTATTGACTTAATCTCGAGGCCCACGGCCGGGAAAGTTAGGTACTCGGCTGGCACAGCCACCACCCTGAAGCAGGCTGAACCGCACTTTTCCCCTTAAGCACCTGCATCCCCATCGATCCAGACAGAAACTCTGCCTTGGGTGGCATTTCTCCGGGCGGGTAAAACGTTATAGGCACCCTCACAAGTGCCTTCGGAACTTTCGCCCGTTCGATGACCGGAAACTCGACGCCATCCAGCGTCAACTTCCGGTACCCCCCTGGGCCCTCCGGATCAAGCCGACGTGCGGAGAGCTCTTCATCACTGTAGTTCTGCACTCTCTTGCCGTCCACATCCCACCAACAAAACGTTGTCAACCACCCCGACAAAGACACTATACCACCAGACATTCTTGAGTCGGCCTCGTGGACAGCGCGGTTCCAAAACTGCTTCACGTAACTCCCATCTGGATGGTCAAAGCTGGCAACCATGTACTCAAGGACTTTGGCCAACCGCACAGCCCATGTGGCGGTCTCCTCGTGGCCGATGGTCTCAAACCAGGCCACCCGCTGGAGCATGTCGGCCCAGTCACTTCTCTCGCCCAACAGCGTCACGGATGGATAACTGCAACCGAGGAGAACACCGTACTCAAAATACTCCTTCATGGTCCCCAGAAGCGCCAGAGCCGTCGTGGCTCGGTCATGCGGCGTTGTGGTCGTGAAGGTGGGAAGGAGGATGGTAGCGACGTTGGGGTCCTTGAGGCACTCTTGCACCATGGCAGCCAGCCCGCGCGCGACAGCACCAAGGTTCACGGTATGAATGTCCTCGTCCCCGGCGTAAAGGACAAGCTCCGGCCGGTCCTCGTGGGCAACGAAAATGGACCGGAGCGTATCGGCGTTTCCGTTGACAAAGAAGCTGAACTGAGTGAGGATGGCGAGCCAGACGTCATCAGGCCGGAGTCTCAGGTGAAGATCTTGCTGCCAGGCGCGGATGACCGTGTGGGCAAATCCATTCCCGCTGGGTACGATGGAGGGTGAACCCCGTTTTGGGCCGGGACCGTAGTGGAAGCTGAACGATGAGTGTGGGACGGGATAGAGTTTGTCGTTAGGCGAGATGCAGCGGAGGAGCTCCGAGGGCGATGACGACACAAGCGGGTCACGATTCCTGCCAGTGCGGGTGCCTGGATTGACGATGGCGGAGATTGCGGTTGTGAGTTGGGAGAATCGGCCACACCAGACGCCTGACTTGACGATGGCGGAGATTGCGGCCTTCAGTTGGGAAAATCGGCTACTCCGGGCGTCTGGTTTGATGCTGGCGGATATCGTGGGCTTTTCGGATTTGAGTGGGGAGAATCGGCCACTCTGGGTGTCTGGCTTGATGATGGTGGGCATTGTGGCTTGCTAGCTTTGCTAGATAGGTACCAGGTCGGTAGTCAGTGAAAAGCGGTGTTTCAGCAACGTATCTAGTTTGTAATAGAAGTGGCCAAGGGTCCCTGATATGGCCGCAAGGGACGCAGGAAAACAAATAGAGGGAGGCCACGATACTGCGTCCGTCCGTCTTACGTGGTGACGTGGAAGAAGAGGTTACGAGAGGGGAGAGCCCTGTCCACAGACCTAGGACGAGAAGAGATATGGCTTGGGGACTGGCGAACGGACCTGTCTGCTGCCCCGCAACAGATTTACGTATCTGATGTTCGAGAAAACTCTTAGGGGTCTCCGTCAGGTCTCTGTTTGGCGTTGTTGCACTTGGAACGGCATTGACACGAAAATCAGTATATTACCGCCGCCTTGTTCTGCTTTTACTTTCTGCTGGCGCTCATTAGAGGGTATACATGAGCCACAGACCAAGTGCTCCCAGCCCCGCGGCAACGAGGCTCGGCTGTCTGTCAAGGCCAGCCCCTGACTTGGACGTGCTCGTCGTCTGAGCAGCTGTGGAGGTGCTGCCAGCCGCCGTCGGTGACGTAACGGCCTGGGTAACTGGGCTTGTCGTTGCGGCCGTGGTGGTGGGGGGCTTTGTGGATGTCGCAGCCCATGGGTTCGTCGTCGAAGCGCTCTAAGAACTCATTAACATGTTGGTCTTGCGCCAGTGGACTGGATAGTTACGCCGGACGCACAAACAGCTCGCAACAGCCTTCTTCGTCGCAGACGATGCCGTTGGTGCAGCACCACTGGTTCTTGGTGTTATAACAACTGAAGTTGGGGAACTCTCCCGAGCACCAGTGCAGGGGTATCGGGGCGCGTTGGCAGCATTCCTCTCCGGCATCGCTCCGGGAGCATGTGTAAGAGGAAACATCCGATGGCGTTGCCGTCGGGGCGGGAGCCACGCTGGGCACGCCAGCTGTGCCTGTCACTCCTGGGCCACCCTAACGACTCAAGTCAGATCATCGAGAACATGGGCTTCACTGGCAATAAGAGCTCACCCAGTCACTGCAGCAGCTATTGTCTTTGCCCACACAGAGACCTGCCACGGCCGTCAGCCATCTCACTTCCTTTCAGGTAGACGAGACTCCAGCGATTAGTACTCACTTGCGCCCGAGCAACACTGCTGCCAGTGGTCCTTATCCGGATTGAAACATCCTATCTTGTCACAGATCACGTAGCCTTCGCCAAAGCATTGCGCGCAAGTGCTGTGGATCGTGCAGTCGTCATTCTGTCGGGCGAGGAGCCCGCCCATAGCTATGGAGCCGGAGCCCAAACCGGGCACGAGCCCCTGCCCGGCCGCGCTGGCCATGCCGGCGGCGACGAGATACAAGACATTGAATTGATGCATTTTTCAAGGGTTGGTTTCTTGTGACAACAATTGTCGGAAAAGGAGATGGAGACACAAAGGTACCTAGGTCTCGGACGGACATTGCCCCGAAGTCTGACATCGCTAACGTTAGCGCTGGTTGTTTGTTAGCCCCTGACTCTCAGGTTGACAACCAGGGGTCTGGATCCTGATTGGGGAAGCATAATATTAAAACCGCGGGATTGGAAACTATTTCCGTGATAAACCCACCACCCGGGGCTCTGACTCCGTCTCCCGAGGTCTCGCTAGAGCTTCCCTATTATGGATCCTTCGGGTGAGTCCCGTCAGCCGGAGCCTCAACCACATCGTCCATCGTAGCCGCACGTGCCGCGACCATGTGCTCGGCCACCCGTCTCTCAGACAGGTCGGGGAACAGCTCCTTGGAGGCGGCAAACACCTCCCTGGCTCCAAACACCTCCATCGCCTCGCCGATGAGGGCGATCCTCTCCTCCCTCACGTATTGATCGATTTTCTCCTGTGTCCAATCCGCCGTATCCGGTTTCTCGCTTCCCTCAGCCCCAGTGCCTGCTGCAGCCGGCACGACGTTCTCCTCTGCCGCCTCCTTCATGGGTGTGTACGCCTCCGGCCGCGGCACCGGCGAGAAGACGTCGTCTTCGGCTACCTCGCTCCCTGGCGTTGCGCCGTCTTCTTCTTCCTCGACCTCATTCCCGTCCTCATCAACGCGAAGTATCTTTATCGCCGACTTTGGCAGCGGAATGTCGGGCTGGGCTTGGATGCCAAACAGCCGGAACGGCCCGAGCTGAACCTTCGGCGGACGGAGGATATCTGGGACCCATGCGGGGGTCGCGACCGGGACCGGGACGGGAATCGTGACCGGGATCGGGATCGGGACCGGGAGGGGCACCGGTATGGTGACTGGAATGTTGATCGGTATGATCGTGCGGGGGAACATGTCGGCCGTCATGCGCATTGCCGCTTGCGCGCCGTAAAAGTCGCCCAAGAGGCCTATGATTTCCTTCCTTGACCCGTCGTTCCCGGACAGAAACAAGGCCTCAACACCGAGTTGCTTGATGACGTCCTCCGGGGGCGTTTTGCTGAGGATGGCAACAGCCGTGGTGAGGTCTTTGCCCCCGACGACGCCGAACGTGTCCTTCACGAAGCCCTTGATCTCGTCGAGCTTCTTCTCACCAATTGTGTCCTTGATCAGGGACGAGAATTGATCGAGGAAGGTGGTGATGGCGGCATGTGCGAGCTTCTCGACTCTGTCCAGGTCGCGCGGGCTCAGGTGGACGGCGATGGACTTGATGTCCCATTTTTGGCCAAGTGCGCGCACCGTCGCCACTAGATTGAGGTTGAAGCCCGTCCCCGAGTTCGGCCAGCCGATCTCGGCGTCGAACGTGAGGTCGAAGACGACGTTGCTTGCGTTAACGCCGGGCAAGTTGAACGACTGGCCCATGCCCGAGAGTGGCACCGACGGCAGCTTGAGGTCGACGTCCAGGTGCACGATCAGCTGCGCACTCGCGCGCTGGTTGGGCTTGACGCGCGCGAAGCCGTTGGCCGAGGCGCTTATGCGTGCGATGGATTCGCCCACCGCCCTGAGGTCGAGGTCGAGGGTCGCCTTGGGCACGGTGAGCTCCCAGCCGCTGCTGTCGCCCTTGGCATCCACTTGGACGTCGAGACCGATGAGGGTGAGCCTGGCGCTGAGGAGGAGCGGAGTGGTCTTGTTCTTGGTGGAAATGTAGATGATGGGCCCATTTTGGAGCATGTTGGCGTCGTATTTGCCCTTGGGGGCGGGGATGCTGTGATCGGCGGGGATGTAGCTGCCGCGGCGGAGACGAAAGAACGTCTCGCTCTCGGACGAAAAGGAGAGCGGCGACATCATCATAATGAATTGAAAGGCCGAGAGGCGGGCTTCGATGCACGTGTACCCCGACCATTCGAAGGATCCAGCTAGAGCACGGGGTTAGCGGGCGGTTTTTTGTAGCTCAAGATTCGTGGGTGCATGTGTGAATGTGTTAGGGGGTCACGCGTGGTTGCGTAAGGTACTTACCCTTAATGTAGAGGCCGGCTTCGTAAAAGAATCCGGGCTCGACGTGCTTTTCGAGCTGGTGAATGTAAATCTTTGACAGCGCGGCTTCCAGCTGCAGTTTGTTGATGACGACGTTGCCGCCGAGGAACTCCTCGGCGACTTGCGGAAGCCCTTCTTTCTTGAGGAAGAAATTGAGCATCGCTGCCATGTCTAGGTTCTCCAACATGCCGGAGAAATAGCAGTTCATGATATCTCGTTGAGCAAAGTAGAATGAGATGCTGTTAGAGCGTTAGCTTAGCGACGGCTAGGGATGGAAGAGAGCCAGGGGGGTTTGACCACGTACTCTCCTTTGGCACCTGTCCCAGCAAGCGACAGCGCGCCAGTCATGCCCAGCTCCTCCGGCACGCCCTCCTCGGCCAGGGAGAACACGCCCTTCACCGACAGTCCACGGGCCTCCAGACCTTCGAGCCCGAACAGATCGCGCAGCGGCCCCTTCAGCGAGCCGTCAAACCCGACTCCGCCGGCTGTGTTGATGAGAAAGCCGGCGTCGAAAACGATGAGATCCTTTGTCACACGGGGACATCGGATCTTCATTTCCGCAGACAGGCCAACCTCGACTCCCTTCTTGTCCGCATTCACGTTGAACCAGCCGGCGATCTCGATGTCGTGCTTCCTTGTCGCCTTATCCTCTAGCAACTGGATCGGGCGAGGGATCTTGGCACGCATGCCGACACTCTGCGTGCTGATGTGCCCCTCGAGATGGAGCTCTCCCTCTTTGATCCACTTTTTGACGACGCCAAACTTGTCCGTCATCTTCAGGGTCGTCGAGACGGCGAGGCCGGCCTGCATCGAGCTCGACGGGCCGGAGCTGCGAGATCCCGGACGCGGTGGGAGCTTCTTGTCTGTGAGCCCGGCCTTCTCGGGATCGACTTTACCGACGTAGATAGCCACTCTGGTGTCGTTGACTTCGATCCACTCGCTGAAGCTCTTGACGCACTCGACTGGAATCAAGGAGAGCAGGTTATCCTTGAGCTCCATGCTTAGACAGAAGCCCCACGAGCTGCTGCCGTAGTACGTAGCCGCGAACTCAATGTGCTCAAAGATTGCCCAGTCGGTGTCCGCGGAGATGTAGATGCCGCCGCCAGACTTGGCTTTCTGCAGTGTGATGGCTAGGTTTGAGATGACGATGCCCCTGTCCTTGTCCGTTTTCAGGTTGTCCATGTTCAGATCCGAGACGCTCTTCACAATATCCAGCGAGTCGACGAGCCTTTTTGCAATGGCGAGCAGGTCAATCTCATCGGCGTACTCGGCTGTGATGAACCAGCCCTTTTCGCCAACGTCCTCAGTATTGAAGCCTCCCTTTGGTAGCAAGTCGTAGCCCAATGACATGAAAAGGATGTGTTCGTTAATCTGCAGCTCGGCGCCAAAAGTGAAGTTGAAGCCCTTTGCCGTATTGTAACCGGCGTCCAGCGACACCCGCTCGAGGCTCGCCGTGCCCCAGAGATCCAGTTGCAAATCGGAGGCGGCATTGATGGAGAAGTCTCGGATCCCGTATTTGCCGTCTTCTCCTTTGGCCACGAAAAGCGAGAAGTTGTCGAGCTCTGTCCTGTCCAAGGCACCAAAGTTCTCCGGGTAAGGAATTTCGAAGCCAGCTAAACGCCATTAGTCTGATATCCTAGACATCGCGATCCTATGGTTGACTCGTACCTTTGTGCGCCGCAGCAGATATCTTCTCGCTCACAAACTTGAGGAATGCGCCGACGGGGAAACCTTCGCCACCCGCCCGCAGGGAGACGGCAAAGGCAGTGGCATGCCCTGCAGCGACGCCGACGTTGACTAACACGCTGTACTCGTTGATGAAGACCATGGACGAGAACCTGACCACAAACGTCCGCAAGTCCTACCATCCGTCTTGGTTAGTCCTGCTGATGGCTGAGCGGGGAAAGAAAGAGAAATATTTACCGAATCAAACGGGAGGTACGCCGTGATGTCGAGTTTCGGCTCGACAAGTGTCATCCCCTCTGCAGTGAGCCCGTTAGCATCAACATGCCCATTCCTCGTCGCAACCCAGTTTCCGCCAAAGACTTACCTAGAATCTCAATCTGGTTCTTCCTCACTCCCAATCCCAATTTTACCACCTTGACAACTTGTTTTTTGCTCTCCTCGCTCCAGCCCGTCTTGAAGACAAACTCCGTCATCCCTACCTCGTCCGTAACTTTGCTGAACGGCTCAGGCACGATGTCGACTCCGGGCCAGAAGTGCCCGAGGATTTTCCCCAGCGTCAGGGGCGTCTGCGTCGTGCGAATCGCCAGCTCCACGGGCCCAACCGCCGACTTGGACTTGGGTGCCACGGCGAACACCGGATGTAGGCCGTACTTGAGTCTCGCCACGTGCTCGACGCCGGCGATGTGTATCACGCCGCCGGACTGGAGGTAAATATTCCTCTTCTCATTGTTTGTCGGGTTGTCAATCCGCAGGCGGAGGGTCACGTCGTCGATGTCGAGGAGCGAGGCGGCGATCGAGAGACGCTTAACCCGTATGCCGACCTCAATGTAGTTGGGCAACCTGACGCCCAGCTTTCCGACCCAGCCGAGGCGAAAGGTCGTGATTGAGACGGACAACAACGTGCTGGAGACAAACTCGGGCAGGTCAGCCTCGGTGAACGGAGCCAGGCCAAACGTATCGAGGAGTTCTTTAAGCGATAGCGGTTCCTGCGTGTCGGCCATCACCGGGCGGAAGGTAAACTCTAACAGATGCCCGCCCGTTTGCGCAGGCCGTGTCTCAAGCTCGTAGGTGAGATTCGAGTTGCCGATCCGGACTTCGTGGTTCAGCCGGAAGAAGACGCGAAAACCCTGCGCACTGAACAGGTCTTGGACGCAGAGCCGGATGCTCGGGGTTGGGATCTGGATCTTGGCAAGGAAGCCTTCCAGGCCGGACTTTCCGGTGTTGGAGCTGAAGGGGGTCCAGGCAGGCACACCGTCGACGGAAAATCTGCCAAAGACGCCGTCCAGACGGAGATTTTTGGCGTGGTTGAAGTCGCGGCAGAGGGTGAACCCGGGTTCGGTGAGCTTGAGGTCATTGCCGAGGGGTTTAGCGTGGTCTATGAGGCCCGGGAGGATGAGATCTGCCACTGCAAGGCCGAGGTCGACCGCTACACCGTCGAAGGCGGAGAGCATCTCCAGGATGTCCATCTCGTGTGCCGTTGCCCTATAGTTATCGTCGGCGAATTCGACGTGGTAAACTACGGGCCGAGTTTGGGAGGGCATGACGAGCCAGTTACATGCGATCTTCTGGCTGGTAAGTCAATGGGAACCAAGACATGTACATGAACATAAAAAGGGGGGAGGGAGGGATATATAAGGGTAACCGACGTTGTGCTTCTTGCCCTTGCCTGTTGGAAGGCTACCGAAGAATCGGCCGTGTACCATTCGTCGCTTAGAATCCGTCGGCCAGTAGATTGTGACGTCGATGCACTCTTTGATAGTGATCTGGAAAGTCCCCTTGCCCAGGAGCTTCGCGTCGTTGGGAACTACCCATATGAGTTCCTTTTGGCCGAGCGGCGGCAAGATTCGCATGGTTAGCTGTTGAATTCCGGATGCGTTCTCGAGGTATTTTCTGCGTCTCGTTAGCAGGAAGCAAAAGCTCCCTCGCGGTCCAGCGGCCCATGTGATCAGCAGCAAACGCACCCAAGAGCATCCAAGTCCACGACGGAGACATCCAAAAGCTGCACTGGCCAGTGTACTGGATTCCTCACCGGGTCGTCTAGCAGCTTCACGGAACTGGGGAACTCGATTGGAAGTGTCTTTAAAATTGTGTCAGTTGCTTCGGCGCCCAAGACGAGATAGGCGAGGGCTCCCAGCATTGGGTGGCCATCGACGGCGAATTTGGTTCCGGCATTGACAGCATCCTGAACCTTGAGCTTGTTGTTCTCCACTAGATAAGCCAGCAGCTGAGCGAACGAGTCCAGGTGCTTTATCTTCATCTGTGAATGCGATTTAACGGCGTTACCTTGGAGATAGGCTGGACGATGGGCGTAATCCGGTACTTACCTGTGACATTCCTTCAAACTCGTCGCCCGTGGGAATCTCAAACTCGTCAATGCCAAACTTGCGGAAGGCTTCGTAGTTGGGCTTTCTAGCGTTAGGAAATCGGTCCTGGGGTTTTGTCTCCTGAAGGGGCTTGCGTCGAGAGGGCTGGTCCCGAGCACCGACAGCTCTCTCTTCGGTAAGGGGCGGCGCCTTGACTCGGATCTGCTCCAGATTCCGCTCCGAGCCCCATGCTGAGTTGGAGAACCCATGCTGTGTGCCAGGCGCAGGAATCTCTTCAAGCCTCATGCTCGCCATTTTTTGAAACGGAGTAGGGTCTCGGTTCATCTGCAAGAAGGTGACGTTGCTCTGTCTACAAGTACCTAGCGGTTAGCCGCGAATAATGCAGAGCAAGGGGAGAACAGTGGCTGATAACATACAAATTCGGCCCCCCGTTCATGTTCATCTGCAGATTGTTTTGCGGGAACGACACAAACTTTTCGGCCAGCTCGGGCTGGAAGAAAAGCATGTTAAAGTTCAAGCCCGAGTCATGAAAGGAAGGGTCATGGTTCAGCGAGTTTGGCGGAGTCTTCGGAATTTGAACCTGCTTCAATACGACACTCCCGTCCTTCTTCATCGTCACTTTCTCGATGCATGGCACGGTGGGAACGCCAGGAGTTTTTCCCAAGATGGCGAAGTGCTTTGAGTAGTGCTCCAAAACGTAGGCTTCGGTCCAGGTTTCCTGCGGCGTGATGGGAATCCATGCGTCCCACTCCTCCTTGATTTTCTCCATCTCTGGCCCGTCGAGTGGGTTTATTGGGTCGGTGCGGATGGCTCCCCATGACTTGTCCGAGCGAAGGTAGTGGAATTGGAAGTATCGTCGGGTATTTTGGCCTTGTGCGTTCAAGTCAAATACGGCTCTGCCACCAAGGCTGTCGAGCCTTTTGTTCACAGAAGCCGCATCCTTGAGAATCTCTCTCAAGTCGGCCGAATCTCGTTCCGAGTTGTATGACCATGTCCCCTTTTCTTCAGTGCCTGGATCCATGAGGCCGATTCTTTCGCACTTTGCCGTCTTGAACCAGTACGTCAAAATCTGGTTCCATGCTTGTCCGGAGAGGGGGTTGGTGAGGTAGATGTTCACCACTTCACCATTGGGGAGTGGGAAGAGGACAGCGCGGGTAATAATGCCAAGAATGGTGCTGAGATGTCTAAAAATACGATCGTCGTCAGACAGCGTGTTGGATTCAAGGGAAAGACAACACATACGGGTTTGGGTGCATGTCATGGGAGGCCGAAATCTAGTTGCAGTTAGCGTTGTCGCCATGAGCACAGCAGCGGTACATATTTGCAAGAGGCCAGACTCACGATATAGTTCTTGGCTCTCACGCTGTCAAGAATGGTCAGCTTGAAGGCAGCTTTTCAGTGGGGGTTGGGGGGTTCCTGGGGGCAAACCAACTTGCAAAAGTACGCGAGAACCTAGGTAATGACGCGGAGTTAGCCCATATTATCACCCTCCTGTTTAGTGCAGATTACACCCCGAGGTGGTGTGATCTGGTCAAGCACTTACATTGGACAAACAGATGACTTCAACATTATTGGGCTTGACGCGCTCGCCACTAAAGACGAAGTTCAGATCTTCGTCCACCGGAAACCACGGCAGGTTTGCGTTCGGTTTCTGCAACGTGTGGCTTCGCGAGTAATTCTTCCTGGCGTTGGTAATCATCGTGTTCGTAAAGACTGTATAAACGTGAGCCGCGGCGGTGAGAAGGGATGCCGACCAGACACTTTGGAGGAACCGCCCAACCTACAGTTGTTGTGGCAGCTACCGTGATGGCCAACTAGAGGCCCGGGCATATCAGCAAAACGGCTCAAGTCTAGGGGCAGCGAACTGCCCGTGGCAGAACGTACTCTTGATCAAGTCGTAGTTGATCGGGGTGCCATCCCATTTCTTGCCGAGGCCCTTCCTCTTGGGGTCGAAGATTTGGCACGCGCTTGCGTCGCCAGTAAACAGCCCGCTCCATGCCACGCTGTTGGCTGTGGGTCCAGGTACAATGACCTCGAACACAATCGAAGACAGGTTCTTCTTGCTGCCATCGTTTTTTGTCGCCTGGACCAAGTCCTGCGCAAGATTGCTGAACTTCTTGCCCGGCTCTTCGGGGTTGAAGGCCGTGTTACTATCAAGCGTTGTTCTACATTAGTTGATGTTGCTGCAAATGATAGGGAGGGGTAATTAAGAGGCCATCAACGGGTTAAGACTCACATATCGTTCTCAGTGAGTTCGCCGACGCTTCCTCTGGTATTGGTGTGTTCCGCGAAGAACTTGGAGAGGCCTTTCAGCTCCTTGTCACCCGGGCTAATGAAGTTGAAGGTGACATGACCGCGTGTGGTTTTGCAGCCTGCCTTGAGGAGGTCCCTGTCTGCGGGTTTCGTGTCCATCTTTTGAAACTCGCTGTTGAACCTCAACGCCTCATTTTTGCTGTTGCGGAGACGGGCCATCTTTTCCAGGGCCTCGTCGAAGTAGCCCCTGACAAGATGCAGGTTCTTGACTTCAATCTCGTCAGACTCGTAGCCCTTTTGGTTGTCCCGATCGATTCTGTCGTCTCTTTCCTCCTCCCTATTGCCTTCTTTGTCCTTCTTTCCCCTGGATTTCTTCCCACCGTACTTCGCATCATTCTTTCCGTCTCTGCCGTCTCTGCCGTCTCTGCCGTCTCTGCCGTCTCTGCCGTCTTTGCCGCCTCTGCCGTATTTTCCGCCTCTGCCGTATTTGCCGCCTCTGCCGTATCTACTGTCTCTCTCGTCTCTACCGTCTCTGCCGTCGTTCTTACCTTTTTTCCCGCCACCCTTCTCTCCATTCTTCTCCGCGGCCAACTTTTTCGCCTCCTTCTTCATGTATTTGTCTCTCGCAATGTCCAGATTGAAGTTCTGCGACGCTTAGATTTGTGATCTCCGCCGGCCTGACCATGGCTTTTTCAAGGGAAGGAGGACATACTTTGACCATAGTCTCGGCGGAGTTGTGCCAGACGTAGTTGAATGGAGCTCGTCCCTCCGTCACATCTCTAGTACCCTTCACCCAGAGTGTGGAAACTTCTCTCTTGTTTCTGTCCCTCATCAGCCTTGTATTCTAAGACACATCTCCAAGGATGATTGATCGTCTTACAGCCGACGCAAAAGCTCAGAAATGCCACTGAAGATTGATTTGAGTCAACACTCCTGGAAGTCTGAGAGAGTAGTAGTGACGTGGCTAGGGCCGCTTACAACATATGGTCCGCGTCATCGTGGGTCACCTATGTATGAAAGTCGTGAGCATGCGAGTAAGTCGCCTGTGCCATCTAGGCACCCAGGAGGGCACCCTACCACTAGCGTATCAAGTCCGGTAGAGTCGGCGGGGACAAGGTCGTTGAGCATCTTGTACAGATTCTACCGACGTGTCAGCTTCCCTCTTGAATCAGCTCGAGACTTGAGAACTTGCGTGAACAGGAATCATGTCCGGCTCATTTTTCCCCGTTGGCTCGACCGTGGCCGGTCCACCGTCGATGAGGATGAACTTCCGGGTTGTGCTCTGGAAAAAACATTGTCAGCACATGCAACGCAAAGGGTACAAGTCAACGTTTCGCCGACCTCGATGCGTCGGTCATTGTCGAGCGGGGGAGTTGGATCAATCTCAATGCCAAGAGTATCGCCATATGATGCCTGGCAGACAATGATACGCATCCGAGGAGGAGCCATGATGAGACGTGATGTTCACTACCAACAAGCGCTGGTGAAGCAATGCACAAACAGTGCAGGGTCCGTCCTTGCGAGAGCAACTTGGCCACTCCGTCTGAGTTGCTGAATGACAGGAATACAAGTAATCTTGCCCTTCGGCCGGGTGAGCTTGGATCAAGCTGGGAAATGTGGCCGTCAGACTCCTCCGCACGCACCTCAAAACGTCCCAGAGAAAGAAGACGTCCGGCAATACCCAGGGCCTCAAACCCCTGCAGAGACGGGAACAGGACTAGCCGTGCCTAGAAAGTCCCCCGCAATGTCCTGCTAATACCGATATGGAGCAGTCAGGGCGGTTCTCAGCTGAAAATTGCGAATATTTCAGACTATCGAAAAGCACGCACTATTGAAGTCTGAGCTGGCCAATGATCTCGCAGAATCGCCATAATGAGTTATGTCCTCTTGCAGGTGATGCTTGCCACTTGAGCCACTTCGCTGCGCTTCTAGGACGCAAAAGTCCGCAAAAGCCTGCGGGGCTTCGTCAGATTCTTGTGGGCTTGCGACGTGTGCTTGTGCTCTAACCAGAAGGAATGGATGCGGGGCCAGGGCAGGTCGAAAAATCCTTTGCTGGGGCCTGGACCCCTGAAACCTCGACCGATTCCAGGCGGTCTGGGCTGGGCTTGTGCAAGGCGGGATCAGCATTACTGTGTAATAGTAGGTATTAGGTTGCACGTCGTTCGTGTCTTTTTGGCCCTTGTGGTTCCTCACCATTCACAGTTTCTTATCGCTGTTCTAGAACTGCACGTCTCATCACAGGCTAGCTGAAAGCAACTTGGAGCCGATTTGAGACAGATGCTTCAAGCCGATCGGACCCGCACTCTTTCCCACACAGAACTTGGGTACCTAAGGTATTCCGGGCCTCTCTAAAACATGGAAGCTGCATGACAATATTGGGAGCGTACCTCTGTACTTTCCCTCATGCTTAAATACGAAAGAGATGCGGCAAAGCCCCCACGACGGGAGTCTTGAGACGGCGGGAAAACCGACCCCATCTGCGTCCTTGATTCATGATGACTCATAATGAGTCGAGACTTGTGATTGGCTGTTCTCCTTCCTGTGGGAAGAGGAAGGAGTTTGAAGAGGGCTTGCAAGTTACAACTAAACTATCGCAGAAGTACTGCTTCTCGTAGTACCTTACCCATCCTCTCTTCAGTCTACCAAGGTGCCTTATCATTTCTCGGCATCTCTTCCCCTGTCATGGAATATCCCATCCCCCCCGGGGTCCACGCAATCCCGACGGGCCTGCTCGATCTGCGCCCTGATGCCGACGTCGACTTCTTCCTGCAGCCCCCCCCGCCAGTAACTTGCGTCAAGAATGTCTGGTTCTTTTGGCACTCGGGCTACACGCACATGCATCCGTATGCGCAACGAACAGTGCGCGCTTGGCATCGTCGGCTTTCCAAACAGGGATGGACGGTGCGCGTCCTCGACCGGTCCGCAGGGTCGAACGGCAACGTCTCCAACTTTCTCGACATCAATAACCCAGAGCTCTTCCCGCGCGCCTTCATTGACGAGACCCTAACGGGCCCGTACGCGCTGCAGCACACCTCAGACCTCGTGCGGTGGCCATTGCTGCTGCACTACGGCGGTGTCTACGCCGACGTCGGCATGATGCAGATCGGTGACCTGGACAGGCTATGGAACAAGACCATCGCCAACCCGGAATCCCCTCACCAGGTGCTCTCGTACAGCCCCGGCGGCAGCCAGATGTACAGCCTGACCAACTACTTCCTCGCTGCCCTGCCGGACAACCCTCTTTTCGCGCGCTGCCACAAGCTGCTCCTCGCGCTGTGGGCGGCCGATGGCGGCAAGACCAGCACAGACGGGATGCATGCCAGCCCGTTGCTGCGCGGAGTACCCCTGATGGGCGGCGAGCACACCATCACCGAAGACGACGGGACGTTCATCGGGCCTGACGAGACGAGCCGCTTGTTGACGGACTACATCATCCAGGGCCAGGCCACCACGGCGGTGATGGGGCTGGTCGATGTGGAAGACGGCTGGGACGGGCCGGCGTATTGTGTCGAGCACGTCTACGCGATCAGTTTTATGGAGGGGTCGCAGTTCATCAACGAGTTCACGGCTTGGGACGGGCAAAAGGCCTTTGACCTGATGTCACTGCCCATGCCAAAAGAGAGGGAAGAAGAGTCAGACGTGCAACGGCGGGCCCGTGAGATTGTTGAGGCGTGCTTGTCGCGCAGTTTCGGGTTCAAGCTTGCCCACGGCCTCATTTTGCGCGTCATGAATGTTACCCTCGGCTCGCTGTGGCGAGACAACCCTGGATCTGATGTTGTACCGGGCACATACGCCGCCTGGCTTCGACATGGAATCGCCAACTGGAATCAGGATACGGTTCCGGGCCCGGTGGAACTTCCGTTGATCCCTCCGTCAAAGGTGGGGAGGTTATTGGGTGACTGAACGGGGAAAGGGGCCGATAGACATAGATCATGCGAACAGAAACAACCTCTTGCAAATCATCCGTCCGCTCATTCTCATCGATGACTCCAGCCAACAGACTCATTTTCGGCACCAACGCTCCTAGGTCTGTTTGCCAGCTTGCAATGAAGATTGAATTCACCTAGGCACCTATCCACATTTACTTTCCCTGCGCAGCAACAACCTCCCTCACCGTCTCCGCCACAACAGCATGGTCATCCTCCTGCTTCAACCCACTCACGACCACCACCGCGACCACCCCATCCACCCCACGCACCCGCACCGGCCACCCACCACCGTGAATGGCATACTCATCCGCAACCGCGCCCCCACTCCCGCTCGCAAGCGAATACTTCCTCACAAACGCCGCCTCCACCTCATCCGCACTAACCCCGATCCCACGCTGGAGCCCCGCAACCGTCTTCATGCGCATCGCCCAGCTCGACACCCCAAACC
>FTEL01005055.1_pt1 | contig 21394 bp, 29 predicted proteins | sample 1658911 | NCBI WGS metagenome assembly FTEL01 (sample SAMEA3914869, study PRJEB12502) | metagenome | biome: forest; material: soil | place: USA | collected 2012-03-12 | depth 0.1 m
GATATGACATGATCTCGTCGAAGCCCATGCAAAGTCCATTCTAGTACATGCGGTCTCTTGTTCCATTTCTCTTCGGAGTCTCGTGGGTTAGTTGGGTTGTTAGTAGGCATGCTTGAAGGCGATTCTCCAAGTGTTCAACGTCCTATCTTCGGCGGCTGAAGCGGTGCCTGCTGTCCATGGCACGAGGTGAGGGTTGTGAGTTCGGTCGGGTGTGGTGGTTAGGTGTTTTCGTCGACCTGCAGTCGGTAGGTGTCAAGCCGACCCGTGGCCATTGCGAACCGTATGGTTGCTCGAACGGCCACCATATTGGGAGTCCAATCCTTATTATCCGATGGCGATTTCCCTCCTAGGTAGAAGGAGATATTGCTTCTGTGGGTATCTGTGCACTCAAGCATCTCCGTTCGGTATGCCATCCATTTTTTGCATCGGAAAAGGAAGTGGTCCACTGTTTCTCTTGCTCGTCCGCACTCGCACTGATCTGACGATGATGCTCCAATGCGGTGGAGGTAGCCGTGGAGTCTTGCCATGCCTGTTCTCAGCTGAGCAAGTATGCCAGCCTCCTTTCGTGACAGGTGCTCGTAAAGCAGTCGGGTGTGTTTTCCTGGTAGTGCTGCATCGACTCTCTTGGAATGAGCTCCAACGTTGTCTGGCAGACGATTTCTGGTGCTTCTGGTGGACTGCGCCAGGTTGAGGGTTGTCGACCGCATCCTGGGCGTATGTATCTCCTGGACGGCGCCGTCTCGAGTGGCATGTTTGGCGTTCTCCTTGGCGATTTTCCAAAGCTCGTCGCCCGCAGGGAGCCACCGTACTGTGACTAGGTTCCCGTTCCGCTGCAGTGCTCTGATCGACTCGTAAATATGGCGGATATGGTGTTGCCCAGACTGCTGTCGAGGCTGTCTGAGTGTAAGAACGGCCGCTTTATTGCGCGTTGAGAGCTCGATGCGGTTGGATGTAAGCGATACGAGCGTAGTTATGTACTGTACGTACATAACGAATGGCCGGGTCTCGGAAAGATCGATGGTGGCGTTTATCCAACATCATACGTGTCTCCTTGTTCTGGGCGCTCGAGGCACGGCAATAGTTGGGGGTTCTTAGGAATCCGTTTCACGGGGCGTATTGGCCGAAGGCGGGGTCGCCGCGCCCGTGTTTGACGTGACAATATAGATCCGGGTTTTCGGACGCCGCGTCCGCGCCGCAGCTAAGGCCCGCCTGACTTGGCCCCCCGCGTCCCGTTTCAGGGACAATCTTCGGGTCAGTTTCCTGGATCCTTGCCAGCAAAGACGTTAAGTATCGACGGCCTCCTTCTCTCTCCTCCTAACTGCCATGCTACACCCCAACTTCGGCGCAGGCACGATCATAGCGTCCAGCAACCCGACGAACGGCACCGACCGCATCTTCATGTTTAGTGTCTATCACCAGGCACTCGCCGCCGAGCCAGATGGAATGCTAAATTTGGTGGAGGGCCAGGAGCTTCTCCGCCCCGAAGAGGCATCCTTCATCCGCGGGATCGCGGCTTCCGACGACTCGACCGCCGTAGCAGCTTACCAGGAGACGTTGAACCTGGGAATCGACTATTTTTATACAATCAAGCACCAGATCGTATCGCTTCGGGATGCATAGGACAGGGTCCTCGATGAAAAACGCCGCTACGACACGCTAGGCCGGCCCAACAGCAGTCGTAGCTTCGTGGATTGTTTCCGGGTCTGTTCGTATCTAATTCTACAGAGAGTCGGCATCGGATTTCCTGGTCCCTATTTAGACGTCCCTATCCTCATTACGAGCCTTGAACCTTTCCCCCTATCGGTGAAATCCCGGTCAGCACCCGACCATACCGAGATATCGACACTGTTTGGCGGAAGCAAGGAGACGGCCATAGATCCGGTTGGGGAGACTTCCCAAGACGGCGGCCTTGAGCTATTTCTCTCGTAATACCCGGAGGACCTTGCACTCTCGCCTACCACCTCTGAGGATACCTTCCAGCAGGTTGATGATCGAGACAGCACGGCCGAGATCATCTCGATTTCTAGCGACAATAGCAGCAGTAGCGGCCGTAACAGCGAAGAGAGTGAGGGATTACAGTTTCCGCTCGAACTTGAAGATGGCCGAGGGGACAGCTTACGAACAGCCCTCCCCCGAGCGCAGCAGCCGCACTAGGAGGAGGTTAGCCCTCAAGAGAGCCTTCGCAAGCGGCCTCGGAATAGCGTCTCCGAGAGTCGAGCGCTATAGCCACGAGGCAAGCCTCTCAGCCCACGTTTGGGGAGCGGGACGTTAAAGAAGCGGAAGCACTCGATGAGCAATGGCTATAAGGACGAGAAAGGAATACCGCGGCGTATCTCAGGCAACCGGCCATGAGATCTTTAAGTATAGGCCGGCCTGGAAGGGGAAATGAAGGGCAGTTTGTACCAGATGGAATTTGTACGGGCGGCTGGTAGCTCTTGTCTTGTTTGTCGAACGGTTAGTTACTGGGTGTTTTATAGGCTAAAGTACTCAAGTTGTGTTGATGTTATTTACTATGGTTCTCTCCTCTTTGCCTGCCATTCGGCAGCGGGTAATCAAGTTACCGTCGCCTTCCGCTTTAATAACCGCCGAGTTATAGGACAGATGGTGAGGCAGCAGCGGCGATAATTCGGATTCGTTGTTAGTGAGCCGCCGAAACAATACCCACCTCAATTGCGAATTGTGGGTCCAAGGCCGCTTTTCCGGGGCGGTACGAAATACAGCAGGATGAGTTCTTGGGCGCTCGGGATAGCGTATCGAGGAGAAGGCGCTCGGCCCGGATGCGGGAGGGAATCTGAAGAGAAAATTTTCAGACTCATCTGGAGGTGCAGGAACGCCGTTGTCTTGGAGGTATTGGTTGGAAAGGTGTTCCCATTCCTCGGATGGCTAGCAGCATCTGGGTGAGCATGAACGTGGTAGTGGCTGTGGTGCAATGTCGGCGGACCTACTCAGTGGAAATCCTACTCCCGAGTGGGTCCGTCCGGGAAGGCTCCAATTGCCTCGGTGACAACACTGGGCGGGAAGTTCGCTCCACTTACCGGAGGCGAGGGAGGGCGAACCATACCCTCTCTATCTCCAGCGCTCGAACCCAACGTGTACAACGAATTATGTACGGAATATGTGCCCCACCTATCGCCAACCACAATTCTTCTGTCGTAGTGCCGGGGCCCTGCGGCCCACCTCCAGACCGTCCGCGTTCTGTAGCACCAGGGCCTTTTCCCGCCAAGGGCATGCTACCTGACGACGGCCCGGCGAGCGAAAGCGGCTGTGGAGCGAGCCGACTTGCAGCAGGCTCTTCTTCGACACTTCTGTGAGGGCATTCCGCCTCGAAGCCAAACGACGATACCGCGGTTCGTAAACATATTTCCCGTCACGATGCCCCTGCTCCGGTGTCGGGGACCTGTCCTGCGCCGCTGCGAGTAAAGATGAGCCTGGGCGCCCCACTGGTCATCGGTGTCCGGCAGAGGATCCGGGTTCGGGTCGCCCTGCAAGAGGAGGGTGTCGATATGCTGGAACGGGCCAGCATGAGGATCTTTGTACTTGGCCCTGGTGGCCTGGATCTCATCGCAGAGCACCCTATAATTCCGGTTGTCGGTAACAGGAACCTGCAGCAGGACCGTCTTAACCTCGAGAAGGCGCACCAGGACAGAGCAAAGTAGCCGCTGTGGCGAGTCGCGGTCTGGCGTGATGAGAGCGCGGATGCTTGGAACTGGATGGAAGAGATCGTGGAACTTCTGGATGACGGATGGGACCGTGAGGGTGATGCGGCAGGCGAAATAGCGAGTCCAGAGGCCATACTCGGGCTTTTTGAGGAGGGTCTGCAAGAAGAGATGTATTGCCGCCTCGTGCCAGATGGTCACGTCACGGTATAGCAGCCGGCGGGCGAAGTCGGAGAGGCAGGGCGAGACGAGGCATATACTGTACAGGTCGGGGCGGGATCGGGCTAGCTCGTTGTCGGCAACGGGGCGTTCCTCGCCAATCTCTGGCGAAGGGGGGGGGCAGAAAGCCCAGAATCATTGTGATGATCTCGGCCGGTGCGCTGTCGAGGCAGGGGTGATCCGGCATGGCGGCGTGGTAATGGGAGTTGCCTAGAGCGTAAAGTTGGTGAAGATGGTAGTCAACCTGTGATGAGAAAAGCGGGAAGATGAGGTGGACGTGTAGAGGAGGGAATTGGGGGATAGGCTCCGATTTATACGTGGTCCTGCTGAAATGGAACACCGGACCGGCCCGCCCGGTCAATTAGCTACCAGTAGTAGAGGCAAGGTCGTAGAGGGGGTCGTAGAGGGCCTTAGACAGCCTTAGAGGGGGTTTCCTTTCTCTTGGCAAGGCAGAAAAATAACCAAGAGGGGACAGGGGCCGATGTCCTGGGCAAGTCCCGTCGTTGCCTGGCTCACGGCATCTTTGCTCTTCGCCGGCAACATCATCGTAGTAGTGAGCGAGAGGGCGGTAGACAAGATCAATAGCCTCGGTCCGCAAGTTGGCCTCTCGGTATCGACTGGCAGAAAGTTCGCTGCCCTTATATGGACCGCCTTTGCATTGGCGCTGGCGATAGCCATGTACTGGTCGGAGATATACAAAGATAGAAAGGCTCGGAAGCAGTGGGTTAGATGAGGGCAAGGAATGGACTCGCCTCTGGAAGGAGGGCCGTGTATCGGGCCGGTGCTTGCCCGCGGCGCATGGGATTCAACTGATATCGTCGGCCCTGGCATGTTAGCAGACGCTATAGTTTGAAGAACCGTGGGATACCATCATCACCCAAACTTACTACTCGGGCAGGGGGGAGCTAGCCGGGGCAGGAGTAATAAAAGGGAACCCGCATGGGTTCTAAACCACGAACTGAGCAGCTTCAAGGCCCGTCTGTTCACAGCACTCTTTCGATCTCTCTTAGAGGTCCCCGGCGACCTTTACGGCGGTAAGGGCGTCGGATAAGGGGGCATCCACTAAGAAGTCGCAGTATAGCTAAGATCCATATAATTTGTACGGAATAGAGGTGGTTATAATCCAAACTGACAAGGTCCTTGGCAATGCTTGACCCACCCACTTATGGTTACCCGGCCAACCAAGTGATATGATTATTTACTACCCCTGAGAAGTCGCGAAATCGGCGGGAGTTTGAGAAGCAGGGCGCAACTTGGGGGGAGGGGCGGCCGGACCCCCCTCGCATCCCGTAGGTTTCGTGTGGCCCACGGCGGGAACGCGAAATCCCGTGACACTCGCTCAATCTGGCCTGCTTCCCCAGTGGGGGGGCGGTGTGGGCAAATGTCACGGGCTGACCACATAGGGCGGCCCGGGGCTGCAGCTGGCGCGCAGGACGTACTGGCAGCCAATCGTTGGGGCGACCAATCACAAAGGATCACCGGTGGGGACAGGCGCTCTAACACCAAGGATCACCAGGGTCACGGGGTGAGCGTGGTGAGCCAACATAAAGGAGCGACGGATTATAACGGTGAGCTAGCGATCCCATCAAAGGATTACAAAGGGACAAAGGTGATCCAGGGACTTTGGGACAAAGGACATCATGTATATAAGTTAGCTAGTCAGTCACTCGTTGAGGGAGCTTGGGAGCTTCCTCAGTAAAGCAAACACATCGATCACTGTACCTACCAAGCACATCTTTGGCGATTGAGACACTTGCATTCTACGTACTTGTTGTGAACCCTTTGGCTTCACCGAGCCTTTGCAGACGTTAGTTACCTTCGGAGCCCTTTCAGAGTGCTCTGCAACCCCGGTTCGTTACAGCAAAGGAGCGACCCATTTCGCCACACTCAAATCTAGCACCTGGCCGTTTTCTGGAAAGGGCAGCCCTTGGACCGGGAATCGGCCCTAAAATAAGTGCCCTGCCTCGCTCACGACCCCCGCATATTGCTGCCGCCCGGCCGCGGCTACCAGTGCGGATGGGGTGTGTTGTTGGGCCGGAGGGCAGGCTCGGGCCGTCAAATTGCACGCTGCATAATAATGTCATTTACGCAAAGGGGAAGATAGGAGAGACGGTGGTATCGTGGGGGTTTGCTGGTCACGGTAGATGCGTCCGAGGCGGTAGGCTGGGTATAAAGCGGTCTCCTCGGCACCTAGACTTTGTCCAATGTTGTTGCAAACCCTCGTGCTGAGAGACTGACCTCCCCAAGCACCACGTTCAACGTCGACGACTGGGTCGCGCATACCCCCCGCGACATCGTTGCCCACGACTTTGGCCTCGACACTTCCGTCTTCAACAAGGTCCCCGTCCCCAGCCCCAACATCTTCAACGGTACCGTCAGCACCAAGCACGTCACCTCGGGCCCGGCCGGCGAGCTGACGGGCGACGCCTCCTTCGTCTACCGCACTCTCCAGCACAAGGGCAAACCCGTCCCCGGCAGCGGCCTTGTCACCCTCAAACCCGGCGGCCTGCGCGAGCTGCACTGGCACCCCAACGCCGAGGAGTGGTTGTACTTCCCCAGGGCACGGCACGCGCGACGGTGTTTATCGGCAACGTGCTCCTGCGGACGGTTGACTTCGCCGCGGGCAACACGGCCGCGTTTCCGGAAAACACAGGGCATTATATTGAGAATACCAGCAAGACAGAGGACTTGGTGTGAATCGAGATGTACTCAAACTCAGCTATAACGGTCTTGCCCTCTCCTATCCTCTCGATCAGGGCGACCCGCCAACCTCGGAGAACCCGCTGCCGACCTCCGACAACTTGAGGCTGGGCATACCAGCACGTGCAGCCTGGGTGTTCCCTGATGGCTATTTAATCCGTCCGAACCCCCCTTCTAGCTTCTCGGCTCCTCCTTTCTTACCCAACCTAACAATCTCTCCCTCGTCTTCCCATCAGCACCGTCCACCACGAGCTCGCCGCCACTGCTGTCTCCTAGCCGGGCTAACACCCTACCCCAGGTAATGGCGCCTAACACGAGGCGACGCCGCCGTAACTTCCCGTCTGACCTCAAGACCATCCCGTGTATATACCCGGGTTGCGTCAAGGCCTTCAACCGTCCCGTCCGTCTGGCCGCCCACCTGCGCTCGTACACCAACGACCGCCCCCATAAGTGCCCGTACCCGGACTGCGACAAGATCTACCTGGAGGAGAAGCACCTGGCCCAGTATATCAAGGGCTCGTATACCCACGAGAAGAAGTACACGTGCGGGGAGGAGGGCTGCGGCAAGTCGTTCGTCACCGCCACGCGCCTGCGCCGCCACGCCGCCGTTCACGAGGGCGCCGAGCGCTTCCGCTGCCGCGGCTACGACGGCTGTAGCCTCAGCTTCCGCAAGAACCAGACTCTGTAGCGCCACGTCCGCGTCGCCCACATGGGTATAGCCGCCTTTGTCTGCGACGCCGACGGCTGTGACTCTGGCTTCGATACTGCCAGCGGCCTGCGGCGGCACGTCGAGCGCGAACACGGCGAGATCCGCTTCTGGTACGAGGAGTGCGGCCGCGACGGCGACGGCGAGGGCGACGGCCGCAAGGCCGGCTTCCGCACCCTGCTGATGCTACAGGCCCATATGCGCGAGGAGCACGTCAACTACGTCTTCTGCGATGTCAAGTACGGTAGCCAGGCCGAGCTGGACCGCCACGTCGACATGTACTACTCGGGCACCACGGTCGAGGAGCGCAAGACGGTCGAGTGCACTTGGGACGGCTGCAACAAGAGGTTCACGCGCGTGCCTAACCTCAACACGTACATCCGGACCGCCCATGAGGGTCAGTGGTTTGTATGTGGTAAGGTCAACACGTTCAACACGAAGGATATTACCGACTGGAACTAGGAGGAGGAGGGCTACGGCCAGGGCTTCATCAGCAAGCTCAAGCTGGAGGAGCACGTCCGCTATATCCATTTGGAGAGGAAGCGCCCGCTATAGCTGTACACGGTCAAGTCGGCCCTGCCTAGGGAATCCGACGAGATGTCAGCAGCGGTGCCGACGAGAACGATCCTCTGCTCGATCGCCGGCTGCGCGGCCAGGTTTATGCGGTACTATGATTTGGACAAGCACGTACAAAAGCATCACCGCAAGCTGGAGGAAGTGGAGGATGCTATTGACCCGCGGCTGCGAGGGGTAGCTGGAAACAACGAGCAGTTTTAGGTCGGGGGTATTCACGGGTGGGAGCGGGAAGGAGGGTAAAATAAATTTGGCAGGGGAGTAGCTCTCGTGACGTGCCAGATAGTGGTGGCGGCGGTTGGAGACTGCGCCTGACAGGTAGCTGAGAGGGCAAGTCCACGGGCGAGGCGAGGTCAAAGTCGTGGCCGAGCTACAGAGATGGAATTACGCCGATACGGAGGAGCTAGCAAGGAAAAAGACAGGGCAACATGAAGGGGATTTTGTCAGAGCCGTAAATGATTCATCCTCCACGACTCATCATATTGATGCTGTTAGCCTTCCAGAAACGGAAGTACGATTATCATCCTGTCACAAAGCCTGAGGGTACAGGCAATTAGTAGGCACCTGTCTGGCTGCACGTAGGCGACTGTCGGGGCAAGTTGGGATCGTAGTGCACCTGGGACCTGGCCTAGGCCCACAGGTGCCTGTAATGTGGGGACGTTAGCATGTATTCAGCCCACACCTGTGGGATCTATTTTTCCTTTGTTCAGACTTCAGACTCAATCACTTTCACGCACTCGAAATCCCCTCTTCAAGCCTCATTCGGGATCACCCTGTTCTGCAAGTGCTAGTTGTAACACATCCACATAGTGCTTTTCTGTATTGTCAGGTCAGCCCCCCTTTGTGGTTTCCGGGTCAACGATGTGACGTTTGTTTACTGCCCCTGAGAAGGAACTCGCTCGGAGACATCTGGCTAATACGTCGAATGATCTGGCGGCTGCTAGCGAGGGTCACTCCTTCGCTTGGACGATAATCCTCGAGATGTTAGAGAAGGGTTGACGCTACAGGGTTGACTATATCTGTGAGAGGTGGCAGGATTGCTCTTTTTGCGGCGGCCGGAGCGGACGGGCCGAGGAGTGGCTGCCGTACGTCACTTACCCCAAGAGCCAGTGAGACAAGGCCGGCGGCCGGGGAAATGCCGCTCGTATCTTTTCCGGGAGGGCCATATCCTGGTTCCGTCCTTTGGCCGGGTGGCAGCAGTGGTCCTGGAATATTGGTGTGTCCAGGAGTTAGTGCCGTTCGCGTGTTGTAATCGTCGGCCTCTGCCCGGCCTTACCAATACTTTGCGTGGGTTATATATGGCTCAAGACTTTGCGGCCTGGGTTCGGATAAGCAACGGTCTCGGTACGTAAAGGTGCTTCCTACAAGAAATCATCCTCATGAAGTCCAGGGTAGAGGTTGATAGGCAGCTCTCTGGCTAAAGTCTCTGAGCGTAAAACGGTTGCTTCTAAAGATGTCTGCCGTCCTTGGACATGCCATTCCGATCTCCGCTCGAGAGCAGCGTGGCTTTTGTCCCTCCACACGCAACAAACAGGCGCTATTTGCCACTCACCTCGCTATACATTTATCCAAGACACCGGCTTGGATCCGAGGGGGGAGGTGGCAGCCTTCAGGGGTCAGCTAGCCCGTAGCTGGCGAGACCCAAGGTTTGGCCGCCTGGAGCTTCGGGGTATATAACCCCTCTCCCCGTCCTTCCCCATCTTCATTCTTTCTCCCTTCTCATTCTTTTCCCCCCGTCCGTCAATCTTCGCCTTCCCTCGCTGGTTACCCTGGTACCTCGGAGAGTCATCTTGCCTCTAACCTCCATCCTTGACCATCAGCTGGCGTTCGCCGTTCTCGCGGTGCAAAATGACTATCACTGACGTGCAGCCAAACGACCATCACCACCTGCAAAGCATCGCTAACCTCCTCGGTACCGCATCCAAGATCGTGACAGTCACAGGGGCTGGCATCAGTACAAAAGCAGGCATTCCTGTAAGTGTCACGCCCTCATCTCATGCATGTCTCTTACGAAGATTAGGACTTTCGGTCAAAAGATGGCGCTTATTCCCGTCGCCGCCGTCGTCTTTTCCATTCATCGGTGTTCTTTGATCCGGAAAGCAGACGTCTCTTCAACCAGAACATCACCGAGATACGTCGGCTCGCTAAGCGTATCGGTCCGACGGAGACACACCATTTCATCGGTAGCTTGCGCGATGCTGGCAAGTTAGTTCGGCAATACACCCAGAATATCGACTGTCTCGAAGAGAAGGTTAGCCTCTCGACCGACGTACGGAACAGCGACGTCGAATACGTCCTTCTCCATAGATCTCTCCACCGTTCTCGATGCTCCCACTGCCCGGGCACCTTTCGCTAGGATGAGGGTGGCCAAGCAATGGAGACTCTCTCGGGTCCGGAACCTCCTTGCCCAGGCTGTGCCAAGATATCCAACAACAGGAAAGTAGGAGGGAAACGCGCGACCGCAATAGGGAGGCTTCGGCCAGATATCGTGCTTTACGACGAACAGGACCCTCGAGCTAAGTCAATCTCCGCCATCGCGCGACATGACCAGTCGCTTTACCCAGACGTCCTTCTCATCATGGGAACGAGCCTTACGACGTACGGGGTTAAGCTCCTCATAAGGGACTTCGCGAGGATCGTCCACGAACGGCGGGCTGGGAAAGTGGTGTTTGTGAATCGCACTAAACCAGCCAAGAGCTAGGACGGCGTGATCGACTACTGGGTTGAGTGGGACTGCGACGACTGGGTACGGGATCTGGTGCGCCGCAAGCCGGCACTTCGCTAGGGGGATCACGAAGGAAGGTAAGTACGCGACTGCGTTCTTGGGACCTACTAGCCATACTTACATGATGCTAGATCGATACCAAGGGACTTTATAGACTTAACTAGAGACGACAAGCAGCCGGATAATAGGGTACCAGGGAGCAGTGTCGACAACCCGATTGACCTTACACTGTAGCTAGATAAAGCAGCAACACGGAAGAGTGCAGCCCCAAGCCACCCCTCCATTCAAAGTGCCTGTGAAGAACTACTGTAACCATACTGACCTAAGATTTTTGTATGTCGTGACGGGCGTTAGGGAATTGGTTAAGTTAGGTGCGTAATACGTCCAGTCATTTGAAATCACCCAACCGAGACAGAGTCGAGAACCTTTAACTAGACATGGTTGTTCACTTCGTCGTCGGGACGACTCCGTTGCCGTGAGGTAGGACATGGGCCGGCGCTCACCCACGACGAAAAGCGGAAAGTTGCCTACTTTGCACCAAAATGTTTTACGTGTCCTCCGCAATGTTGATGCCCCTCCTCCGTCGGTCCACAGTACTCCCTTCGGCCACATGCTTTGTCTCCCCTTGGCTGATGTTTGAACACGCCTCCACTTCGCTCCGGTATGCGACCGCTGGGAAGGAATGGAGTTTGGGAGGTGAGGGTGGGTTAGGCGGTAGTGCAATGCTTGGAAGATGACTTTGGTTGCGATACTAAATGTGATGGTGATGTGCCGAATCATTGCATCATCACCGCCAGTAGGCCTGGTAACCGCTCATCAAACTATATACGACACCCAGTCGTCCATGTCTCCCACAATCCAACAGCGGCCTTACTGGCAAGAGAGGTATGGTCCGTATGTGGGCTGTCGCGTTGCTCATGAAAGTCGCTGTTTGATGCCCTCCCTTCCCGGTCGTGGTGCCTCTAGCCTGGTAATTCGCGTGGGTGTGGGCAGCGGCGGCTTACCTCTGATTCGTCCCTCATCATGCACGAAGCCCGCGTGATGGCCATGGAGCAGGGAGCCGGGTATTGGCACACCGTAGTAGTGGCCGAATCCGGATCCGGGATCTGGGAGTTGCCTGCACAAGCCCGGATCCGGCTGTATCCGGGAGCCGGGATCCGCGGCAACCCGGAATGTTTAAATGAATGAGACAGCAACCTCTGTCGCAGGTGCCCTACCTCCCGGGTCCCCATCGTCCAGTCGGCCGACCATAGTCTTTCCTCTCACCCACATCACAAGGGAATACCATCGCCACTGCTCCGCTTGCCTGCATCCCACCACAACCTCCTTAGTAATAACGCAAACCGACCCTAGGACCTCAGGTCAATGGCGATGTGGCCCGAAGCCGTGGACGAGCAAGTTCCTGATATTCTAATTTGTAACTCCGTCGACGGTGTACTAGCGATCGGTCAAAACATCTCCTTCCATTATACAGAGCCCATACAAGAAGTTGTGAGGAGGTACTCGCAAATCTTCAAGTGGCCGGCGTTCCTCGAAACCAGTGCCACCACCACCGAGCTCGAATGGCTTGCAGCGCGAAAGTATGACAAAGACGTCCTCTGGACGCTTGCTGAAACTACGGCCCTGAGGTGCTGGTCGTTTACGCAGATTCTCGCCGTAGCCGCCGTGGAGGCACGTGCCGCTGTCGGCGCGAGAGGATTGGAAGATATCAGGTTGGACACGGGAATACGAACTCTGCGATGGCGTCTCCAGAATATTCGTAAAGAAGCTGAGGACAAAAGGAAAATCCCCGAGTTGTCCTTCACACGCGACATCTCAGCATGCGGATGTAGCGCTGGCTTTCTCCGGGAAGCCGTAATCAAGGACAGCAATGGCGACTGGAAGGTAGCCAAGCGCGAAGAGCTGCCCGAGTCTCGTGTTACAGTTAGAGCGTCTACGGAGCAGGTGTTGTGGCTTTCGCGGCTTCCGAATTTCTCACCGGTCCTGAACACTCTTCAAGAACGCTTCGGGAGACCGAGATCGAGGTCGAAAGCTTCCTTGCACTAGACACCGCAGCGAATATCGGGACATTCCGACACACATTGGAGGCTTGGCTGGAGGGTGTTGATGGTTTGATTCATGAACTTGAACGTATGCTCATCGAGGGGGTTACTATTCCCGAACTTTGATCTGTAAGGCGGGAGCTTGTCGTATTAGAGCTAGTCAATATTCTCATACCCCACGACCACCAACTGGCGTTCCACTTTGGTCTCTATCAAATCTGTGTGATTGCTACACTTGACAAGCACAACTACGTTTAAATAAAGCCTGTCGACATTATCTTGCTCCTTCTAGGGTGGGCATTGTACTTGAGTGTTTGACAATCCGGCGCTAGAAAAGAGACGAAGTGGACTTCGACACCTGTATATTTTTGGGTCGGCTACAATAGCAACACCACGGGGTGATAGACTCAAAACCTGTTTCGTAACCTAGTCCACTTGTCAAACGGCCCCACTGGCACGAGTATACGAGGATGGATGGATGGATGGATTTTGTTTCGCCCGGAGGTAAAGGGCCTTGGGACGCTAGCTACATCCGGGTCGTCCATTTTGCCTTGGTCTCGTTCAAGACCCTACGGTTCTCTTCCATCAACGTCAACCCATGCCTCTTCTGTTGGTTGTGGGCAGATCGACTTGGAGGCTACGTTCTCCAGGTGTTCAGAGTCCTATCTTCAGCAGCTAAAGCGGGGACCTGCTGGTTGAGGCTGTGTGGCGTTAGTTAGGCTCCTTCAGTCCTTGTTCGTTGTCGTCCGGTTCCAGTCTCCCTGTTGCCATCGCGTATTTGATCGCCGCGCGGACTGCTTTCATGTCTGGTGACCACTGCTTCGGGTCCGATGGTGCTTTCCCTCCCAAGTAGATCGAGAGGCTCCCTCGTCTTGTCGTTGTGCATTGTAGCATGTCTTCCCTCAACGCTGTCCACCTGACACATCGCAGCAGAAAGTGTTCCCCTGTTTCCTTCGCGTGCCCGCAGGCACATTGGTCGGACTCTGCAGCTCCGATCCTGCTCAGAAAGCCGTTCAATCTTGTCATTCCCGTTCGGAGTCGCGCGAGCACGCTGGCCTCTCTTCGGTTCAACTTGTCGTAGAGCCCGCGGGTGTGTTTGCCAGGCAGCGCTGCGTCCATAGCTTTGGAGAATTTGCCCACGTCCTCTGGGAGCTTTCTCCCTTGTTGTTGTTTGGCTACTGCCAGCCTGACCGCTGTCGACTTGCCTGGTGGTGTGGGTGGAAGTCTGGTGCCCGTCTTTGCTTTATTGCGCTCTGTGCTGCCGCTTTTGCCTCGGATCCTAACGCAAAGTCGGTTTCCGCTGGGATCCATATGAAGTCGACAAAGTTCTCTCCTTGCTTCAACAACTCCACCGATTCGTAGATTTGCCGTATGATGCTTTGGCCGGATTGCTGCCGCGGTTGTTGGATGGCTGTAAGTGCTGACAGGCTCCTGGTGATGACAGAGACATGCCTGTAGAGGGTGCCAGGTGGTATGTTCTTCAGCGCCATTGCTATAGCTGCCAGCTCTGCTGTGTATGGGTTCGGGGAGCCACTGTCTTGGCTGAAGCCAGAAATGGCACCCCAGATTTCCCCCCTCTTTTTCAACTCTGGCGCACATACACAGTCTATTCCACCCGGCGAGGGCTTGACCCAGAACGGCAACTATTCCTCGTCTCCTCTTGCCCACGCCTCGAGTATGAATCTCGGTTTTCTGTTCCCTTGTTTTTGCAGTGTTTGCATGTCTCACTATTCTTCTCGCTGTCTTCTTCGCTGTATTTCTTGCCGTCCTCGCCTGCATGTCATTGATGATTGCACCCTCGCGCGGCGATTCCATCCTGATACCCTGAGAAACTTGGGGTGTGGGAATAGAATGCTTCGAGGAGCCCTTTCTGGCACTCGCCACGGCTAACTGGCGCTGCGTTTTTTCTCCCTGCTCTTTTCCCTTCTCCCCTGTTCCTTCTCCCAACCCCGGTGTGGACAACGTGGCTGCCTGAGAGTGTGACCGACCATGCAGGACGACTGAGTTTGTTGGGTTGGTCAGTGATGGTGGTGGTGGGTGGGTTGGCTGGGTTGGTGGGTGGCTGGCCCTCATGCCGGGACTGCACCCCCCCCCTCCCATCCCACTGCACCAACTCGGTCACGCACTTTGATGGAACTGGGACCCGACAGACAATCAGTTGCATGGCACTCCTGAGCCGGACTTAATCCGGCCTATATTTGGGATCAAGTGGGAGACTTAGGACCACATGTGGGCGTGGCTCCGCGGGGCTTGGGTTTGGAAGACCCATTGCTTCACCATTTAGCCCACCATGGTGCGAAAGGACGCCATGCCTGAAGACATCGACGAAGGCAACTTCATAATTATGAACTGTCACGGTCCATATTAAATCCATGAGCAGCGGCATATAAGGCTTTTCCTGCGTAACGTGTGGGCGTCAATGTTGGAGCTCTTGGACCCCTGGAGTATTCGGGAGAGTGTCCACATGCCAAATTGGTTTGTCATTCTCCTATTCCTTCTCCCATTCCTTCTTGGTTTCACTCCCCTTCCCCATGTCCTTCTCCTTAGATTACCTCTTTCTCGCGTTCCACTTTCCTCCACTTCAACATCACTTGCTATCTCTTTTTCACATACCATACAGTTCAAACTCTATACCGTACCTGACATCCCAAAACAGTCTTGAAGCATGGCACGCTAAAACCAAGCTTTCCTATAAAAGTCTCAACCCCTGCTTCCCATTGAATGACTGTCATGGACTGGCTACCGATGGTATACCTATCCATTGTGGCTGGTGCGCCGTTGTTGGAGGCCTGGCCACGGTCCCCTTGGCGTGGTTGCTCGCTTGTCCATCCCAAATGCGCTCTTGGCTCTCTTTGCCCTGCGATTGGGAGGGCCCCATGGCCGGGCGGTGATCCAAAGTCCCAAGCCCAATCTGCTCATGAGGGCTGCTGTCATCTGGACTCTCATAATTCCACTCGGACTCGCCAAACGCCGTCGCGCGGACTTGTGGTTGCGGCCTCGACTGCGACTGTCCCAGTGACATGGGAGAAGGTCGTCCTCCTGCCGTCCCAAACACCGCGCCGCCACCTCTGTTGTCGACCCCATCGGGATAGTATGACCCCGCCCCGCGCCGTCCGTGCTCGCGCACCGTCTCAACAAGCTTATTCAGGATGGCAAACTCCACCTTGAGCTTGACTCCGTACACGCAGGGCTTGAACGCCCCCTGAATATAAAAGAGACCGGCATACTGGACAGCGAGGAGGGCAATGTCGAGCGCGATGACCATGACGTTGGCAAACACAAGCTGCATGAGAACCCGTTTGGTTTCGGAGCCGGGACGGCTTTGGGTGCTAGAACCTCCGGACGCAAACTCAAGGGTTGGCTGAGAGAGCAGCGACGAGCTGTGTAGGTATTTGCGGGCCCGCCAGATGTATAGTAGCGATAGAGCGGTTTCTTGGACGAAGAAGACGGCGAGTTGTACACGGTCCCAGGCCATAAAGATCTGGAATAGGCTTGGGTTGATATCGGTTGCTTGCTATATTCTTTTCGTTAGCAACAGTATCCCTAGGAGGTACAAAGAATACCTAGTTAGGTATACTCACAGCAATAGTACCTATGATGATAGTTGGTACAGAAAAGACAATCGAAGTGAAGATCAAGATGATCTTGATCCACTTCAGTATCGTCTCGTTACTGACCATCAAGTGCAGGCGCGAGTAGAGAAGCCAGCTCTGTGGGACCACCATGATCAGCCACGTTAAGTAGATGAAGACGATAGCGGCCTTGAGGTCGGTCCATATCCCGTAATCGGCGAGGATGATGCCGAGCGGTTGTAAGACGACGCCCCACGAGGATAGCGCGGCGGACCAAAAATATACGCCCCGGCGGCGTTTGAAGAGCAGAAAGAGAGACGTGTTGATCTCGGCGCCAATGAACCACGAGATGCCGATAAAAGCAGCGATGATCATAGACGTCCGGATGTCCTTCTGGAGCTCGGCGTCTTCTGCCATGGCGGGCGGGGCCGACGCAACTCGAGAGCCCCCGTTGAGGCCCTCTCACCGATCGCACTAGAGTATGGTGCAATAGAGGTTGCTGATGAGCGAGGCTACCATCCTCTGGCGATGAAACAACCAGCGTCAAGGCATAATGGAGAACGGGAGGTCTTGCAATACCGCCCTTGGCGGCCGTGGGGGGAGAAGGGAGCAACTAAATTTGGATGCTTTGCTCTTGGAGCCTTTTTCTAGAGGCTTGCAAGCTCCACCACCCCCCTGAAACCTGCTCGCAGCCCTCGTTCCAGACCGCCAAGGCCTGCAGCTCACCCCACTCTGCACTGCAGGGGCAAGGATGGCACTGTAACGTCAGCTGTGTCCCACGGCGGGCGATATCACGTTCTTAGACATGTCTCGGGTGGACACATACGACTGTCTCGGGTGGACACTAGCAGGCATTCTAGACGCCAATCGTCGCAAGTGCAAGCCACCCTCACGCCATGCGTACACCCTTGCACCAGTGGCGACAGCGCCACATCCCCACTCGGGAGATCGCCGGGCAGCTCGTGCTAGGCCAGATGCAGAACATCCCACAAGTCACGTAGCCATCACCACCAGACATACCCTATTTCTTCAAGCTCAAGAGTTCCACCAGGCAGCCATAGACGCCCTTATTTTGGTGGCACTCTTTAGTACGGTATAAATGCTGCAGTGAAACTGCTAAGAATCTGTTGGTCAGATTGTCACTTGCATCTGTACGAGGCCTTCTTGGACAAGCAGGTCTTTGTGAGATTGGACACCTACATGGGCTGATGAACGGGGTTAGGAAAAATGAAAAAAAAAAAAAAATTGGCCGTTCCCACGTAGAGCTTGTCGCAATTGACTCGGCAGTGATTTTCTTCCGCTCCAGCTTGCTTGCCGACCCAAGTCTGAGCGAAAGCCGCCCACGAGTGTTATCACGCGCCAGGCAACGGTGAGTGCCGAGTTCTCGGTCGGCGTGGGGCCATCGTTGGACTAATGGGCTGTCATATCTCCTAATACGAGAACGGAAGACACCGAACCCCTCAGATTTGGTTGCTGGCCTTCGCTGCTCTCTTTTGAGGGGCGCTCTTTTGCCACGCCCCCGCAGAGCGCGGGGATCAGCTGAGATCACCCTACCTTATCTTTGACCGCGTATTACGCATGGCGTAGAGAATTCGCCTCTTCTATCCTTGTTCATCTGAGTCAGGGAAGCAGATGGCGACGGACTTTGGCTTGGACCAGCTAACTCTCTTTTCGACTCTGGGTCCTCAAGAGCGATGAGGCCATGGGCTAAAACCAACGCTCGTCCCCCCCTAAACAGTGCTCATTGTATTGAGCGTTGGCGAGACATCACAAAGGCTGTCAGTCGAACCCACGATGCTATTGTTACGTCAATTCTCTGCGAATATGGCGCCGCTGTCAGCTTCGCTCGAGCCCGATAGGCAGGCGCCTGTCTTAAACCAACGCTCGACGCTATTGGCGTTGATGATTTCTTTTATGGTGATGTCTCCTTCTTACTCTCGACATGTGCCCGTACGCGGCAACCGAATTAACTCTCTGCAGGTGTTTTCCTGGATATGCTCCTTACTCAGGCTGTACACCTGATTTGCCATCCTCCATACACCAGGGTGGGATGACTTCTTCATTATCCTTACTATGGTGCGCAACCAGAACCCGGCACAATCCTAGCGAGACTCTTTTTTGACTCCCTATGATAGTTATCAACGGCTATGGGCTCTATCGTGCTTTGCATATGTTCGTTGACCCTCTCACTGAGCTCACGGCGGTTCCGCATGGCTTACAGGTGCCTCTCTCACCAGTGACCAACTTTGGCTTGGGGAGATCTCTATACACAATGACTCTCCCCGAGAAGGAGAAATTCATGAGGGTACGTAACGGTCGGTAGCTTCCCTCCTCGCCAGGCATTGCCGTTGCCCCGAGCCTTACCACACTCCAGATTCTCTACATCGGCAATGCCACCTACCCAGTCTCGGCTACAACAATGCTGCGCGGTCGTGTCACGGGTTTGTCAATTCGAGGTGCGATTTGACGCGTGGAGGAGCTCCGTGAGACAACCCCTGGCTCGCGCCCTCGTTGTAGTTTTAGCTCGGCAGCTCTACCTCACCCTCACTCTCGCCTCACACACCTCAGCCACGGCCCCCCAACGGCTTCGCTACCACCCTGCCGATTTAACCACAACCTCAGCCATCCATCCCTGAGCCCATCCCAACGGCCAGCCCGGCACTTGGACGTCTCAGCCTAGAGCCGCTCTCAGGAACCTGCTCGTGAGTCGAGGCATAACCCTCCGGCATTGGCTCAGCACTAACTAGCTAGGAAACCCCCCCAATCCCCTCAGTGTGACCATTGTCGTGCGAGGAAGGTCTGTGGAAGCCGCCTTGCCCCCTACTTGACGGTCACGACCGACCCCTTGCTGAAACGTTCAACAAGGCCATCGCGAGCAGCATCTCGAGCCGCGTGGCCAGCTTGTCCTCGAGTCTAGTGGCAGCGTCCCACTCGCCGAAGACGACCACGGCCTTGCCTACGCGGACGAGCAGTGCCGGTGTAGTTGGGGGAGCACGCGCCGTACATACCGCCCTAGCTGCGGCTTGTGTTCTTTGTGGCCTGTCGTTTTTCTTAGGCCGGTGTTCGTCTCGAGGTTGCACGTTGTATTCGATCCTGCTTCCCAACCTTTTGTCATGATACGACGCGGGCTGTGGTGTTGTGCTGTTGTCTACTTGGTTGTTGGGCACATGTGCCGGCGAACGAGATCACACCTGCCCATGGCAGTGGAGTCGCGAGTCGCGGTGGTGTTGAGCGACAGCGGCTCGGCTGACAAAGTCGAGCATGCAGAAAGACAGTGGCCATCAATTCAAAACTACACCTGTAGGCACCTAATTAAGGGAAGCTCTCCATTCCCTAACCCAAGACAAAAATATTCCTCGGCTTCCCTCCCTCAGTGCCAACCCCCATTTCTCTCAGTTCGGTGGTCGACGGCCCGACAGGAGTCAGCGGCCGAGTACACAGCTTGGTTGGCGTTAAGGATTTGTAGCGAGCGGCCAGCTCCGAGAGATCCGTCTGCGGGCCACTCGTGGGAGGCGGCGACGCCCCGATGCCAGGAGCAGCAGACGGCGGCGCCGGCCACGAAAGGAGAGACGGCGAGAATATGCCGCTGCTAGCAATGCTGATAAGAGATTCCCGACCAGATCGATCATGCACGGTCTGGAGGAACGGCGACATCAATACATCGCTGCTGGTGATGCTGACACTCTCAAGAGATTCCTGACTTCGACGAGGCACTGTCGGAGGCGGCGTCTGGGGAAACCCCATCGACAATGGTGAGAAGTAGAAGAGGCCGTCCCGGCTACTGCGCTTTCTGTTTCCCAACGCAGTGATATGAAACGAGGAGAGACTCTCGATGGATTCTGGGCGGGTAGCGGCTGGATCAGGGTAGGTGACCTGGGTTGGCAGGTTGGAGCTCCATTTCTCGTTCATCAATCTGTCAGCGTGACAGCCGTTGGCGAACAAAAGGCCTGCACCTATTGACGACCGTTTCGCTGCCCATTTAGTGGAGGGAGAGATCCAGGAGGGGCCGAATTTACCGAGGAAAGCCTGGACGTGGCGCTTGTAGCGGTACTTGTACAGCAGCAGAGCCACGAGCACAAGGAGAAACACCACCACAGCTAAGAGCAAGTTAGCGAGGAGACAGGCGCAAGAGAGTGTGCCAAGCATTACCAACGAGGCCGCCCACGAGTTTGGGCATGGAGCTTGCGGGCGAGCTTCCATCCAAGTTGTCGCTTCCCCTGCTGCCGCTCCCCCCATTGCTCCCAATGGCACCACTCCCGTATGGAGCCCCCTCACCTGGCCCCAGCCCATCCCAGTTGGCCGAGGAAAATCCGTCACCGGTGAACGTGCCTGAGGTCGTCGCTCCGGGCCCAGCTCCGGGCCCAGCTCCGGCGACAGGCGTGGAATTTCCAGCGGGGGTGCTACCACTCGGCCGAGTCCCGCCGTGGGCAGAAGGTGTTCCCGCGCCACCCCCGTTGCTGGAACCTGATGAAATATGGGGCGGGTGATTCGAGGCCGGGTCAGAGACTCCAGATGTCGTCCCAGAGCCGTTGTGATTGCCGTTTCCGTTCCTATTCTCGTCGCCATTGCCATTTCCATTGCCGTTCCCCTTGGCGTTGCCGTTTCCGTTCTCGTTGCCGTTGCCGTTCGCCTTCGCTTTGGCGTTGGCCATCTTGTTACCTGGAAAGACTGGTGAGCAACGCTGGTCGGGGCGTTCAAAGCGCCAAGAGACGGCGAGCATTTACCTAGCCAATCCGGCGAGCCAAGCGAGGGATTAATGAGAGTTGTGTTTTCGGGGTCGAAGGAGCGGTGCCTCTCGCGGTCATCACGGAACGGCGAGCAGAGCGACCCGTCATATCGAGGGACAGGAAGCGAGAGGACCAGACCGCCCGCAGGGGGGGTGATAAGCCTCTGTGAGCCTTGCATGGTGCGAAGGGTTATGTGGCTTTCGCGCTATTCCTATTTTCATGTCAGGAGTTTGTTTCTATGCATGTGTCTTCTGACAAGGTCATCGGATGGCGCCAACTGTGGCGACTGGGCGTCTCTCAGCCCAAGGCAGGCCATTCAACGGCTCGACGCCGATGACACGAATATGGACCCTTACGTTTTTGTGGCTGATGTGTTCCATCACCTGCTTCCCCTGTGGCTTTGTCACTCTCCGCGCGCCCATTACCGGCCCCCCAAAACCCGCCGACACTCACCTCCCACTGTAGCTAGCATCC
>FTEL01005529.1_pt1 | contig 21328 bp, 18 predicted proteins | sample 1658911 | NCBI WGS metagenome assembly FTEL01 (sample SAMEA3914869, study PRJEB12502) | metagenome | biome: forest; material: soil | place: USA | collected 2012-03-12 | depth 0.1 m
GAGCGGGAGCGCTCGTGGAGGGTCAGGAGGTGAAGTAGGGAGGGGTAGTAGGTTTCGTAGGCGGAGGCGAGGATGCCTAGGCGGACGCAGAAGAGGTAGACTTGGGTCGCGAAGTGGTCGTGGCGGTGGGAGGCGACGAGCCCCTCGCGGAGCTTGCGGAGGGCGGAGAGGATCTGGGCGAGGGCGTCGCTGTCTTGGTTTGGGGCTGCGTCGGTGTCTGCGCTGGTGGGGGGGAGAGGGGGGTGTTGTTGGTTCGAGGTGGAGGCGGATGCGGATGTGCTCGAAGATGCGAAGCCTAATTGGGAGGGGGGTGGTGGGAGGAGGGGCGATGAGGTGGTGTTTGTGTTGCTGGCATTGTTTGTGTTGAGGGAGAGCTGGGCGAACTGGCGTTCGAGGCCGGCGCGGTCTCCTGCCTGGGTGCAGAAGGCGAGGTAGCGGGTGACGATCTTGGCGTAGTAGGACTCTTGGACTTTGGGGGAGAGCAGCCTGGCGTCATGGCGGCGGCGGGTTAGCATGGACCTTTGCTCGTAGCGGCAGGGATTGGCAGTGTGATGTGATGGAGGGCATCGCCTCGCATCGCATGGCATCGCGTGGCATGGCGGCGACGCACCTCTTCTCGCCCTTGGACGGCAGCCCGTATTCGGCCAGCGGGTCGAGCTCGACGGGCTTCAGCCGCGACAGGCGCCCCGACGGGATTCTCCGCGGCTTTCTCTGCATCGCTGCGGTGCTCCTCCGGTCTGGGCGTGTCGGTGAGGGCGTGCGTGAGGGGTGAATGAGGTGCGGGAAGAGGGATGCAGGGTGAGGGGTGAGAGGGAGATGGGTGTAGATAGGTGTCGGTGCTGGCTGTGGTGTGCCCCGCCACAGGGATGATGACGTTGTGAGAGTTGGGCTGTCAGCGTGGGCGTGCCCCGCCATATGTGCTGCACAGCTCGCAGTTGCCCCGCCAACCCCTCCCCCCTCTGGCCTTCAGCGGCCCCCTTCCAGATTTGGTGAGCAGGAGGGGTTGCCAGTTCTTCCTTCCAGCCCAACTCAGAGGGAGGGCAGAACAAGGCTAAAGATGGAAAGAGTTTGAACATCCTGAAAAACTTGGAAGAAATGGCTGGCTGCATTGCTGCTGTGCTGCATCCACCAACCGACCTCGACGACAGACAGACCGCTGCCACCACCAAAATCCCATGCTGTTTGGGGATTCGCCTTGGACATGACGCCTCGAACTAGCGCCGCTGATTGACAGCCTGATTGGATCACTCTCAAAGAAAAAGCATGGCTGCTGCCGCACGACGCATGCATCACCCGGCGCCCGACGACAAACGGATCACCAGGCACCCAACTCTCTTCCGTACCCCACCTCGCAAGTGGTTTGTGTCACACAGCCCATGGCCTGAGACGAGCTCAATGACACACTCTTCCGTCCCCAATCTCCGCCCGGCCTCCACGCCAGTCCTCCCCGTAGACAGCAACCAGCACCCCACCAGCATCCCATTAGTATCCCACCACCATGCAGGGCCGCAATGACTTCAGGTTCGACCCTACGGCCCCCGGCGTCGAGGAGCTGCTCGCCGGGATGCCGGGTCTGGACGACCTGCCCGACGACATCGACTGGAGCGACCCTACCAGCTTCTTCAAGCACATCAACGCCGGCGCCCCTGGCGGCCTGCCCATGCCCGAGATGATGGAACCTGCCCAGGTCCGCCGCCTGTGCCGGGACCGATCCAGCGCTGTCCTCGCGAGCTACGCCCGTCTCCGCGGCATCCTCGAACGCCACGAGGCCACCATCCAGAAGCGCTGGACGAAAAAGACGAAACAGCAGCGCCTCCAGATCCTGCTCAACGCCTGGCCCAACATGGCCCCGGTGCACCGCCCGGACTTTGCCGCTTTTCGCAAAGAGTCCATGACCCAGCGGGAGCGCGGCACCAAGTTCAGGGACCACTTCTTCTGGCCTTCCATCAACCAGGAGGACCTGCTCAAGCCCAAGACCCTCCCCTTGATGCTGAAATCACGCGCCAGAAACCACCCCTGCGAGTTCGCCGCCTCAGACGGCGAGGCCATGCACCTGGGGCGCGTCACCAAGGCCACCGTGCCCATCTTCCTCAACTGTTACGTGGTCACCCTCAACGGTGTGACAAGCCTCGACGAGTACGGCAAACTAATCGCCTGGGACGACCACCCCGACGCCTTCGACTGGATGCACACGCGGAGGCAGTTTATGCCTGGCGAGGCCCTCGACATCCTCGAGGCCCAGGAGCGCCTGATGAAGTTCCTTGTCAACTGCTGCGAGCAGATCCTTCATGAGATACCACCCACCGAGTTGATTGGGGATCAGTATCCCATTCAACCCGAGCCGGCGCTCAAACTGGGGGTAGAACCGAGTGGTTTCGACTCGCTGGCTGTCATGGCCGAGGAGGCGCCCTACCGGCCGCCGGGGAGCCTCGATTTTGGGCGCATCGAGTCGTTGCTTGCAGCACGCACTACGGCAGCCGAAGATCAGTATGTCTCCCTGTTCCCCCATTTCTTGGTGGACCCGCCCACAGCTACAACATGCTGACCTTTCCTGTCCAGCCTTTGGGCCCTCCGCGAGGACCCGAGTTACCTCACCGAACAACTCCTCACTTACAAGGAGCACCGCCAGGAAATGATCAAGGACACAATGGGAGCGACCCACCCGATCTTCAAGGGGCTCAACATCAGCGTGTTCTGGGAACGCGTCATTGGCAACGTCTTGCTGAGATCGCACGCCGAGCTCGAGATGTTCTCGGAGCTGAGGCGCCAGGCCGAGGAGCTCAAACGCCTACAGAACAAGTACGCAGGGACTCTCTCGCCTCTCGAGGACCTGCCTGAGGATTACCTGGTCGGCATCCTGCGATTCCGCATGTTCCTGGACCAGCTGGCAAAGGAGTGGCTAAACGACCTGAAGACGACGGCCATGTCCTCGCCGCCGTTGCGCGGCTTCGTTGTCCGCATGCCGGCAGAAAACCTGAACCAAATCCTCCTGAGAGCCAAGCCGGGCGTGAAGCAGAACGCAATCGAGAAGGAGCTGGTGTGGCTCCTGCAAACGCTGTGGGAGGATGGGCAGAACCTATTCCTCGCCCGAATGCCCATGGTCGTGGACGAGCTGGAGCGGCTGCAGCGGGCGGAGCCACGGGCTCGCGAGCTGATCTCCAGCTACGTTGCCGAACGGATCGGCGACCTGTCGATCCTCTGCGAGTGCCTCCGGCAGCTGGAAATCTTCCAGCCGTGGGCGAACGGATACGAGGACGCGAGCGTGACCCGGAAGGAGGGCCTCAAAAAGGACCTCGCGGCATGGACCGACGGCTGGGCCGAGATTCACCGCACCATGAAGGCGAAACCAATGCTGGCCATCTTCGCGCTCGCAGTCCCGGAGGACAAGAGATTCGCGTATCCGACCGAAAAGAAGCGGAACAAGGAGACGGTAACGGCGTTGCGGCTCGCCGAGTCTAACCTCGATGCCTTTTGGGTCAAGTTCGACCTGTGTCTCCAGTCCAGGGCCGGCGATCTGGGCAAGACGGCTCTGCGCGGGCTGCTATCGCAGAAGCGTACTCTCCAGCGAACCCCCGAGTGGGTGGCGCCGCCAGCCCCCGAGAAGGGGAAGCCAGCCGCAAAATCCGCACCCGTATCGGAGCAGGACGCCATCTATCGGCCCCTGTCGACCTTGTATTTCGGACGCGAAGGCGGGCCACACGGCAAGGATTCACAGCCCAAGGCAAAGACCAAGACTCGTGGAACAGCTGTCGAGACGTTGGACCAACAACTCGCAGCCGATACCTCTCAGCTCACTCCCCAACAAGACCAGCAACCCACCTTTGCCGTGGACGCGCGCGCCCTCAAGGTGTTCAGGATGCTGTTCTTCCAGCCGGCGGTGACGTCGACGCCGGGTGAGGTGGCGTGGAACGACTTCCTGCACGCCATGAGGGTGGGCATGGGCTTCCGCTCCGAGAAGCTGTACGGGTCGGTCTGGCACTTCCAGCCCACGCGGCGGGACGTGGAGAGGAGCATCCAGTTCCACGAGCCACACCCGGCGGGTAAGATCCCGTTCCGCGTGGCGAGGCGGATGGGGAGGAGGCTGGCCAGGGCGTATGGGTGGAGCGGGGCGGGGTTTGTGTTGGAGGGGAAGTAAGGGGGTAAGGAGGTGAGAGGGGGGCTGGGCTTGAATGGAGGAGGCACAGCCTCGGTTCGTGCTGCGTCTCCTCGCGGACAATTCCGCAGGGCCTGCCAGTGGCAATGCGCCTAGGACCTGACGATGCCGACATATCCAGGGGTGTGCCTGATGGACCTGCCATGTCTGGAATGTGTCGAGTATTTGCCCATGTCGATACTTGCTGAGATGTCACTATGTCCAGGATATGTAAGTGGGTACCTGACAGCAACGGGATGGCTCGCTTTTGGAGCTGTCAAAGTCCCCAAGTGTGGGGAAGTGGGGCCAGCTGCATCCCCGGATTTGAACCCCTCGAGTTGGGAAGACAACGAGACATTCTCGGAGTTTGAACAGTGTCTTTGTCAATGTCTGAGCTCAATTTCCTCCTGAACGAGCCATTGCCGATCCGACAGTAACTCGGGAAACAACCAATTCGTAACATACCGTCCTGGAACGTCGAGGAGGGACGCGGTGGCGCACAGGGAATAAGGCGGGGTAGGGAGGTTAGTTACCGTCGACTCCGGCAGCCGATCACTTAGACCCGGCCTTGTGCCTCGGCATCGCCGCCTTGGGTCGGGGTTCAAGTACGAGGGCTCAGGTCGCACCAGGAAGCCACAGCACCACTCGACTGTTTTCACTTCACTCAATCTTGAACTACTCCCGTCACCATCACCACACCTCCCACCACCAACCACATCCCCATCTCACTACACAACAACCATCCAAAATGTCCGACCGCCTCACCCAACTCGCCTCCCACCTCAACTACCCCCGCGGCCTCCTCGCGGGGCAAGTCGCCATCATCACGGGCGCGGGGCAGGGCATCGGCGCGGAATGCGCGCGGCTGTTTGCCAATGAGGGCGCAAAGGTTGTTGTCTCGGATATTGATGGCGTCAAGGCGGAGGAGGTTGCGAAGAGGATTAGGGAGGGCGGCGGGGAGGCGCTGGCGGTGCAGGGGGATTTGTTGAAGGATGAGGCGATTGGGGAGTTGGTTGAGAAGGCGGTGGGGTGGGGGGGGAAGGTTAATGTGCTGGTTAATAATGCGGGGTTTACGTGGGATGGGGTTATTCATAAGGTTTGTTTGTCTCTTATCTTTGTGTCTGTGGTGGTGGTGGTGGTGGTGGTGGTGTTTTGGAGGGAGGGAGAAGGGGCTGTAGTGTTGGGGGGCGGTGTTGGGGGACGGTGTTGAGTCTCCTGTCCTTCGGTGTCTCCAACACTCGACTTGCCCCCCTTCGCCCTGCTCGACTCCCCCTCCCCCATTGTGCAGCTCAGACTCTGGGAAACAATACTGACAAGGTGATGCAGATGACCGACAAGCAATGGGACACGATGCTCGCGCTCCACGGCACAGTGCCCTTCAAGCTCCTCCGCGCCCTGGCGCCTTACTTCCGCGTCCGCGACGGCGAGCCGCGCAACGTGATCAACATCTCGTCCACGTCCGGCCTGCACGGCAACGCTGGCCAGGCCAACTACGCCCTCGCCAAGGCGGGCGTCGTCGGGCTGACCAAGACCATCGCGAAAGAATGGGGTCCGTCGTTCGGCGTGCGCGCGAATACCGTCGCCTTTGGCCACATCGAGACGCGCCTGACGGCCGACAAGGAGGTGGGGGCTTTTGTGGAGGTCGACGGGCAGAAGGTCGCGCTGGGGATCCCGGGGAAGCAGAAGGCGGCTGGTCAGCAGGCCGCTGGGGGGGTCAAGTACGCGGATATCCCGCTGCGGCGGCCGGGGACGGCCACGGAGGCCGCGAGCGCGGTGTTGGCGCTGGCGTCGCCGCTGAGTTCGTATATCAGTGGCCAGACGATTAGTGTCACGGGTGGGAGGAACATTTAGGCCCCCGGCGTGAGTGTGAGGGGAGAATGAAATGGAATCAGACATCTTTGAATTACAACCGCATTGCAAAAAATCCCCTCCCCTTATTACCACCTATCCTACATCCCCCTCCCCTTCCCCTCCCCTAAATCGACCACCACAACTGCAACACCCCCTTCGCATACTCCACAATCTCCTCCCCACCCAGCTTACTATCCCCATAAACCCGATCCACAAAAGAAATCGGCACCTCCCCAATGCTATACCCCTTCGCCTTCGCCGTCACCGCCAGCGCCATCTGCATCGTGAAACCCCGCGCATCGGTACTCTCAAACAACTTCTCCAACACCCCCCTCTTATACAACCTAAAACTCCCGGTCAAATCACTCACCCCGGGCCTGAGCACCGTATCCGCAAAGATATTCGCCCCCTTACTCGTCAACTTCCTCTTCAGATCCCACCCGTACACCCCGCCATCCCCGGCGTACCGGGTCCCAGTGACAATGTCATAGTCGTGCTTCTCCTGCAGGGCGATCATCTGCGGGATGAACTTGGGGTGGTGGCTGAAGTCGGCGTCCATGATGATGACGCGCGTGCCGCGCGCGAACCGCAGGCCGTGCACGTAGGCGGTGCCCAGGCCGAGCTTGCCCGTGCGGCATTGGAGTTGCACGTGGGGGGCGTAGGCGCGGACGAGTTGCTTCGCGACGTCTTGGGTGCCGTCGGGGGAGCCGTCGTCGACGATTACGAGGTCCCAGTCGATGTTTCTGGGGAGGGGGGGGAGGGTTAGCTGGGGAGTTCGTGGTGGTGTGCTGGTTCGGTGGTTTCTTGGGCAGGGGAGGGAATGTAAAGGGAAGGGGTGTATAGAAGGGAGTAGGGGCCACGCACTCCTGGGTAAACGTCCGCGCCAGCAGCCAGGTGATGATGGGCAGGTTCTGGCGCTCGTTGAAGGTGGGCAGGATGACCGAGTACGTCTCCTTTTGCTTGCCCCCCGCGGCCGACGGTTTGGCAGGCGCCATTGTGCTGGATATTTGTCTTCTGTCGTGTGGATAGGTTGCTGTCAATCTGCCCTGGAGAATTGGGGGCAAAGTTTGGTGGTGGTGGTGGTCGAGATCGTCTGTAGAGGAAGTGGTGACGGCGGTGACGATGCGAGATTGCACAGCTCGCGATGGATGCACACGGTGGCCAGAAAGTCTGGCCCGACGCGCTCATTGACGTTGCGCCTGCAGGGGTGCGACCCCCTGAGCGAGGGCGCGCTAGTGGTGGCGCCTTGCCTGCCGGGGGGAGCATATGTATTGCTTGGCAGAGCAGCTGAACCCCTGAGGACCTCGGGAACGTGAATGGGAGAGTAAAACTTTCATCCACCTGCTCCGAGAATCTGCTTCACTGAACTTGACAACGACGTGATACTCTCCACCGCAATGAAAAAAATATTCAGAAAAAAATCATATTATTTAATTGCACGCTGGCCGTGTAGCGACAGACGGCACACCATATATTCTCTATTAAAACCAAAAGCCTCCTCAAAATTCATCCTCCTCCAACATGGGTATCCAAACTCGGCCAAAAGGCTCGAGATTCACAACCACTCCTCTTTCCACGTTTTCTATCATCATAACCCTCACTCTACCCGCTCTATCACCGCCCTCTCGTCATCAACATCATCATCAGCCCGACAGCCTTCAATCTCCCACGGCCCGGGCCGGGATAGGAGATCAACCTCCCCAACACGGTCTCACACCTCCACCCATCTTCCTTCCTTCGCCCCTTCCTCCCACCTCAACACCCAACCTCCTCAAACAGGCGGCAGCTCCCCCCCCTTCGACTGCGTCGCCGCGGGCGTCAGCGCCCCACTCGCCTGCTGCTGGCCCGCCTTAGACTTTGACTCCGTCCGTCCAAAACTCATCGTCCTCCCCGCGCTCAACCAATTCTTAAGATTCCCCAACCCCATGCTCTTATAAAACTTCTTGGCGCCCTCCTCGCCCTGCGACCAATTCCCGTGCACCACCTTGTGGTCATCGAGGATATTGAACCGCCGCTTGACATACTTCCACGCCTCGATGCCAAAGACGTAGACGATAGTCATGCCGATGACGACGCCCCACTCCCAGCTGATGGCGGTGTGCTTGAAGACGTCGCGGTTCAGGTACGGGATGTAGACGGTGGGAAACACGCTGACCAGGCCGATGGCGACGGCCCAGAAGAGGAACCGGTTGGCGTACAGGTCCTTGAACAGCGGGAAGCGCGACTCGTCGTCGGGGTTGAGCCGGAACATCGACCGGCGGATGTCCTTGAATTCCCACGCGCTCAGCAGAATCAGCCACGTCAGTTCCGCAAACACGGCCGCGCGCGCGCGGAAGACGGGGATGCACGACTCGGAGTAGCGGCGGTTGCAGTCATGGCCCAAGTTACCATCGTACCGGCCGTAGACGACGATGACGAAGGTCATGAGCGTGCAGGTGCCCATCAAAAGACCGTACACCAGCATGTCGACGAGGATCTGGTTGGTGAAGACGCCGCGGCGCTTGTCGTGGGGCGGCTTGCGCATGACTTCGGCGGAGGCCTTTTCCCGGCCGAGGCCGAAGGCGGGGAACGAAGAGGTGACCATGTTGATCCAGAGGATTTCGAGCGGGGAGATGGGGAAGACGGAGAGGCCCGCCTCGTCTTGGAAGCCGAGGCCTGCGATGAGGAGGATGACCTCGCCGACGTTGCTGCTGAGGAGGTGGAGGACGAATTTCTGGATGTTTTCGAACATGCGGCGCCCCTCTTTGATGGCGGAGACGATGCTGTTGAATTTATCGTCGGTCAGGACGATCTTGGCCGCGGATTTGGCGACGTCGCTGCCAGAGCCCATGGCGATGCCCACGTCGGCGCGGCTAAGCGAGGGCGCATCGTTGACGCCGTCACCCGTCATGGCCATGAAGGCGTCACGCCGGCGCAGGGCCTCGACCATGCGCGACTTAGTCTCGGGCGCGCACCGCGCGATGACGAGGGGAAGCTCCGGCAGCGCGTCGATCTCAGCCTCGGTCATCTTGTCAAAGTCGGTGGCTTTCATGACCGCCGTGCGCGCGACGGCTTCGGGGAGGACGCCCATGTTGCTGGGGATGATCCCGACTTCCTTGGCGATGGCCTTGGCGGTTTCCGGGTGGTCGCCCGTCAGCATGTGAACCTTGATGCCGGCCTTGGAGCACTCGAAGATGGACGGGGAGGTCTCGCGCCGGGGGGGGTCGTAGATGCCGGCGAGGCCCAGAAGGACCAGGCCCTGCTCGACGGTGGAGCGGGCCGCGTCGTCGGCGGGGTTGGCGAGGAGGTCGTGGATGTCCTCCTCGTCGGAGTTGTCATTGGCGGCGGCGGCGGCGTTCTTGTGCTCCGGGGCGGTGTACTTGCCGTTCCAGGGGCGGTAGGCGACGGCGAGCACGCGCTGGCCGAGCGAGGCAAAGTCGGTCATCTGCTTGAGGATGGACTCCTTCATCTCGGCCGTCATGGGCTTCTGGGCGTCGCCGGTGCCGACGAACGCGCACAGGTCGATAATGCGCTCGACGGCGCCCTTGGTGAAGACAATGCTGTTGGCAGCGTCGAGCCCGGCGTCGTTGTCGACGGGGACCTCGTACACGACCGACATGCGCTTGATGGTGCTGTCAAAGGGGAACTCGGCGACCTGCTTCCAGCCGAGGGCCTCGACAGCCTTCTTGTTGCGGTCGTAGCGGTGGGCAAACACCTGCAGGGCGATCTCGGTCGGCTCGCCGGTGGTCTTCCAGGCCGCCTCGGGTTCGTCGTAGCGCACAGTCGCGAGGTTGCACAGCGCCGCGGCGAGCAGGAACATGCGCAGCTCGTCCGTCATGGGCGCCATCTTGGGCGGCTGGCGCTGCGACGCCTCCGGGTTGAGCTTCTCGTTGGGCACGCCGTCGAACTTGATGGCCTGCGTGGTGCGCTCCTCGTCAAAGTCGCGCTTCTTCTCCTCGGCCTGGGGCTGGTCGCCGACGGTGCCCTTGTAGGGGTCGGCGGGGTCGGCAGAGCCAGTGACGGTCAGGATGGAGGACGGTGGCAGCCAGACCTTCTTGACGATCATGGCACCCTGGGTGAGCGTGCCGGTCTTGTCCGAGCAGATGTTGGTGACGCCGCCGAGGGCTTCGAGAGCGGAGAGATCGCTGGGGGGAGTCTGTTAGCTGGTGTTGGATGACAGTACGGGGAAGCGAAGGGGAGGAACATACCGAACGACGACGTTAGCCTTCCTCATCACAGTCGTGGCCACCACCATGGAGATAGTCAAGACGGCAACCAGCGACTCGGGGATGATGGCAATACCGGTCGAGATGGCGTAGATGACCACCTCCGAGGGCATGGGGCTGACAAACTTGTTCACGCCAAAGACGACAACAGCCAGGAGCAGGGCGCAGAAGAAGAGCAGGTATGCCAGCTTGGCCAGCTTGATCTGCAGCGGGGTGCCTTCAGTCAAACCAAGAAACTTGCCGAGGAAGTCGTAGGTGCGGCGGACGGCGCCCTTGATGGGTTGGGCCTTGCCGTACTTCTTCCAGTTCATGGAGCGGCCGGCCTTGCGGTGCTTCTTGTTGGTCGAGGCGGCGATCTTGCCGACCTCGGTCTGCATGCCGGTCGCGACGACGATGCCGCGGCCTCGGCCTTTGCGCACGATGGTGGTGGCGTAGGCCATGTTGATGCGGTCGCCAATGCCGACCTCGTGCTCGGTGGTCGCCTGCTGGGGCGGGTGGCTGCCGGGAATCACGATGTCGTTCTCGGTCTGCTTATCGACGGGGATGGCCTCGCCCGTGAGCGAGGACTCCTCGCAGTTCAGGTTCATGGCCTCGAACAGGCGCAGGTCAGCGGGGACCGTGTCGCCCATCTTGAGGGCGATGATGTCACCGGGGACAACTTCGGCGCTGTGGGGAAGGTGGTGAGTTTTTTGCCACGAGGAGTACATTGCGAGGGACAATTGCTTACTTGGGAATAACAATAGTTTTACCGTCGCGGAGGACGCTCGCGCTGGGCGAGGAGAGTGCTCGGAGGGCATCCATCTTCTTCTCGGCGCCATACTCCTGGTAGAAGCCGATGGAGACATTGAGCACGATGACGGCGGCAAGGACGCCGCCTTCGATGTAGTCGGAGACGCCAAAGCTCAGGGCCATGGCGAAGAAGAGAACCTACATTTGGTGTTAGTTGATAAGCACGCAATGTGCGTGAGTGACGGGGGTGAGATAAGGGGAGATGAAAGGGGAGAGATGTGAGAGATTGAAGGTGAGTGAGAGGAATAGACCCACCAAGATCATGGCATTGCATAGCTGGCGGATAAAAATGGTGTACCAGGCGATGCTGCCGCCCACGTCGAGTTCATTGGGGGGGTATTGTTGCTGCAGCTCGGCAGCCCGGGAGGTGGTCAGGCCTTTGTCGACATCGGTGCCGGCGGCCTGCTCAACCTCCCGGACCGAGAGGAGAAAGGGGTGCCTGGGGAACTCTGCCGCCATCGGATGAGGGCAGGTTCACGATGCGATCGGTGGAAGAACGGGGTCTAGAGCTGCGGGCAGTTTGCGTCATTGGCGTCTAGCACGTGCGGGAGAGCGGTAGGGTCCGTCGCAGGGTCGTCTGCGAGGGTGAGCTACAGTCTCAATGGCTGGCAATTGTTGAGTGTGTTTTCGTCTCTTTTTTTTCTGGGGCTCTTCTGCTCTCTCTCTTTGTCCAAGAGTCAACCGAAGAGTTGCGATGACGACAGTCAAGCCAGAAGGGGAACGGACGGAGAACCAGGGGGGGGCAAGGCTTTGTTTAAGTAACCGCCAGGCTCCGTCTCTGGGCCCATCCGTTCCTCGCCGACAGAACGCGGCGACAGTCATCCCATGTCGGTGGTCTCCCACCGAGCATGCCGACATGGCAGGCGAGGCAATGTTTGGGCAGGTTTGGCCCGAGGCCAAGAGAAACCAAGACGAATATCCCAGCCGCGTCCCGGTATCAAAGAGCTGTTCTGCGTGGCGGACGTCGTCGAGGCCCCACTGCGGGGGCGTGTTGAGCCTCTCAGGATGTGGCATGGCTATGACATGGGGCAGCGAGGGCTGCGGGCGGGTGGCGACGGAGCCCAAGGCGTCATCCTAGGGGTTCTTGGGGGCGTCTTGGGGTTGTCTTGGACAAGTCTTGGGGCGGCTTGGAGTTGTGTTGGTCTCCGTCGACGCGGGCCGGGCGGCGTTCTGATAGGACGAGCGCATCCTCCTGGCATGGGCAGCGAGGTCATCCCGCTTGGCGCCGAGTCTCGGCGCCGCGTGCCTTGCTTGTTTTCATGCTTGGCGCCTCCGGCTTCCGGGCAGGAGGGGCAAGGCGTTCTCGGGTGTGCGGTCGGCGTGGTCGGCGGTTGGTGTGGCTAGCGTGTTGGGGGGGCTGTCCCTTCGCGGCCTGCTCGCTCTCGCATCCGGAAGGTTGGTAGCTGGCGAGGGCAGAGCACAGACATCACGGTGTCATCCAGATCTTGGCGATGGGTACGATAGCAGACGGCTGCTTAAGCACAGACTGGTGAGAGGCAGTGTGGTCAGTGGCTGGTATCCATCCAGAGGTCCATCCATTCATCCACACATACTGCTTGGTTCTGGCGTCTTCCCTCCGGATCACGGATACGGGATCCCTTCCCCTCGCTGCCCCAGATCGTTTGGTTTGCTGCGGGGATGCATGACGATGACACTGGGGAGACTGGGAGTGCCCGCCCCCGCCCCGATCACCCAACCCTCGCAGCCCGTCGCAACCCTGCCGCAGGTCACACGCCGCGGGCCTGCGATGGAATTGCCTGTGGGTGCAGCTCGATATGTGCTGTTTGAGACGCACGTGCGGCATCGCCGAGCCGACATATTCTCCGCCACTCGAATCTGAGAGAAGGAATCGGAGAAACGGGCGGGGAATGATGTCGGGATGGGCAAGGCCGACGCCGATGTCTGTCGATGGCAATGGCGATTCTGATGTCAATGGTTCATCCAACAAGTGCCATGTCCAAGCCTGATCTGCAAATTGGAAACACATGCAATTGTTTCAATTCGATGCTTTGGTCGCTGGTTGATCTTGATTCGGTTGATCGCTCTTGTCGCGATGGGGCTTAGGGTTCAACTTTAGGGCTCCACCCTGACTCAGTTGATTCACAACCTTAAAGTGCGCTGGGCCTATGGCACAGCAGCGGGTCTCGCGCCCCGCGCCCCGCGATTGAGGCAATTGGCGAACCAAAGAGCTCGACCACCTACAGCTCCCCTCCCTCACCTCGCCCAGCCAGGCACTGGCTCGAGCTGCACGTGTCAGGCCAGCGCCAGCCAGCCAGCCAGTGCTAAAATGTCTGGCGGCGTTTGTTGGCGTGGATTGGCGTGCCGCTGGCTTGGGTCGACGAGATGAGTGTGCGCGAATCCATTGGTCCGACAGATCAAACGCGAAGGTGTCGACGCCGACCTCTGGAGCTCTTGTTCCACAGCCCCAGCCAGCGCTGGAGACTTTCTGCCGTGAGCTGCCAGGTCGGGCTCCTCTCGACGAGCTATGGCGTCATCGTCCCGAGACAAGAAAATGCTCCGTTCTTCCCGCTGTCGAGGACCGCGGACACAGGAAGGAAGGAAGCAAAGATTGGAAACAAAGAAGTCCCACCATCATCAGTCTGCCAACATTGTGTCGCAGGTTTGGTTGGTGTCTGGGATATTATTCCTCTGGACTTATCCCGCAGTTCCCCTCCCCCGCCTCCAGCGCTTGCGCAGCAATAACCACGAACCCCTCATCCCCCTCATCCCGTCCACGGATCTTCGATGCTCACCGTTCCGGAGGGGGAATCCTGATTCGTCAGTGCGACTGCATGTTCCGTACACGCCCACGGAGAAGGTACCGTCTCCCGTCACCCGCGAGCAAGTGTGTGCGATGCGCTGCTGCTGCTACGTATTCCGTTCTGTTTCCCCAGCCTCGACCTGAACCTCCTTCCCCCGACCTCGTTCCCCTCCATCACGCTTCCCATCGCTCTTCCATCACAACCACCGCCGCCGCCCACCCCCTCAACCATCCCCAATTGGCCCGCAGCTGACCGCGCCATCGCCGCGCCGACTCCCTCCTCCTCCAGCCTCGAGCTCCGAGCCACATAGTCCATACTCCATACCTTCCGCCTTTCTGCCCTCTCGCGCGCTCGCGCCAATTCGCTCCTACGTCATACTCGCGATGTCGGCCGACACGGAGAAAGGTGAGCTGCCCGCCGCGATGCGCAGAAATATACACTACAAACATCACCGATTGCTCTTGGATTTGATGGCGTCATTCAGTCCCGGCTCCCGCGTCCTCACAGTGTCTGTTTTTGCTTGCAAACATGGCATCATTTACGAATGGTTTCTTCACCTTTCACATGCTGACACCAGCCCCTCTTGTGCGCGCCACGGCCAGTCGCCCAACAGGAGCAGCCCGCCGGGCCTCCCATCGCCGCGACCACCGCCAGCGTCGGCGCTGAGTCCGCGGTCCCCGACCCCGCCCAGAACTTGAAGGAGAAGCCAGAGGGGGAGGACAAAGGCGAGTCAGCCACTTCCGCCGCAGAACAGGCCAAAGCGGCGGCAGAGCCCGCGGCTGAATCTGGCGCGGCTGCTGCTGCTGCCCCGACCAATGGAGCAACCGAGCCGAGCGCGGCACCCGAGGAGTCTGTGCCGGCGTCTGAGGTGACCACCGAAATCGCAAGCGAGCCTGCCGCGCCTAAGGAAGCGGAGGCAGAGGTAGAGGAAGCCAAGGCGATTAACGGCGCCGCCAAACCGGCCGCGGAGACCGCGGTGGAACCCCCGGCCCCCGTTAAGGTCGCGGAAGCCGAGATGGGCGACGCGCCGCCGCCGCCGGTGGCCAAGCCGACAGAACCCGCGCCGAGCGAGCAGGCCGCCCCCGCTGCGGACGCTACGGCTGCCGGCAGCACCAACGGCGAAGCCGCAAAGGACGAGCCCGAGGACACGGAGATGAAAGACGCCCCGGCGCCTGCCGAGGCCGCTGAAGCCATCCCCCCACCCACCGACGCCGAAAAAGAGGCCGCCGTTCCTGCCCCAACCACCGAAACCACCGTCCCTGCGACCACCAACAACAACAAGCGCAAAGCAGCCGAAGCCCTCGGCCCCGATGCCGACGCACCTACCGACAACAGTGGCGGTGGTGGCAAAAAAGCCAAGACCACCCCCCAGGATGATGCCGCGACGACCCCACCCAAGACCGCGCCCGCTGCGCAGACTAATGGCGGCGGCGGCGGCCCACCCCCTGCCGAGCCTCTTACCACCGCTCCGACCACCGAGACCAAGGAGGCGGAGACTAAGAATGGAGTCGCGCCGGAGGGTAAGGCGGCGGCGGAGACCAAGACTGCTGCTCCGGTCAAAAAGGGAGGGCGCCCGAAAAAGACGGCTGCCGCGGCCAAGGCTAAGCCGGCTGCGCCGGTGGGGAGGACGGAGAGGAAGACGAGGAGTCAGGGGCCTGTTTAGCGGCCCTCGTCTGGTCTGTCTTTCTTGAGTGGGGGTTGGCGATGGATTTTATTCGTCTTGGTTTGTTTATTTTTATTTTCTTTCCTTTCGGTCTTGGTTTCGGTCTTTTCGGTTGTTGGATGGGATGGGGGCTGGCTGGCTGGGTTGGATGGATGGATGGATGGGGTCGGGGGTTCAAGGGTTTCTTCTCTTCTCTCCAAGCTATGTACCTAAGCTGGGGTGGGCAGGTGGTGGCTTTCTCGGGCTGTGGTGGTTTTATAAATAACCAGCGCTGCGCTCGCGAGTAACTAGGTAGTTGCTTGGTATTTGGCGTTTCGAGGTATCAAAACCAGTATTCGTTCAAGCACTGGACTGAAGTTTGTCATGCAGCCAAGCATCTTGCGCTCTTGAAGGCTGGCTGAAGCACCCCCCTCTCGATGAGCTGGCCGAATAACTAACACCGTCGTCTTGCGTTGAGCAGCAAGTTATCGGACCTACCCAGATGCATCACCGAGCTAATCCCTCACTTCTTTTCGAGGTCGCTGTTGGCATGCGCGTGGTGTCCGTCGCGAGGGAGGCATCCCACGCGTGCTAAAACGGGCTACATCCCATCAGCTGGCCGTCGGGCAGGCAGTGCTCTTCCTCTTGAAGAAAGGCCCGAGCCAGCCACGGGATGTCAGCCGCATGACCGGACTTGTGAGACAGCAGCCCCCCATCCATCCTCCCGAACTCAGATCCCACCCACTCCCTCCCTCTTCAGCAACGACATGTATCTCGTTTTCTCCAGTTGCAACGTAGCTTTTCGACCAGCGTGCTGTGCTGCTGCGGATGCGCACCCCTAAAAAAAAACACACACGCACAAAATAAATATTCCGCAAACATGCAGATCACCAGCCCGACGATCGCTCGCCCTACGAGCGGCACTGCAAAAGCCCAGACTATTACTGTGGTGATCCCTCGCCCGATGTGGCGAAATTCGAGATTCCCGGGGTCGCGGCGCGGGGCGGATCATCCGATCCTGGCAAGGGGGGGTGGGTGGTTGGGGGTTGCTGTGTCTGGGGGGTGGCGCCGAGATTTGGGCTTATGCGCCGCTGTGCAGCTGCTCTGCACAACAACAACCATTGTTGGAGGGCAAACTGATGCAGTGAAAGGGGGGATCTGGTGATGGGTTGGGGCAGGAGGGAGTTGCTGTGGTTACACTTTACTTTGCGCGGTGGTGTGTGGTGTGTGGGCAGCACACTCAACCAGCCGACTGACCAACCCCAACAAGTCCCACCTCCCTCCAACTCTCGAATGCAGCAGCAGCCAGTTTCCCAATGCACCGCCGTTGCGCCATGCCCTGCTTTTTTTCTCATGCGCGCAGAGTGGGAGCTCGTATTCCAGCGCTGGCCGCCCCACCCTGGCCATGGGGGGAGGGCTGAACCGAGCCGGGGGAAACGGCTTGTCCGGGGGGTCGGGGGCCAGGTGGCAGTGCCAAAATAGAAACTGGCCAGTCGGGCCATGCAGCCCATTGGATCGCGTGCGCATTTTCTTGTGTCTCGAGATCCATCCAGTTGGCCATCTTGTTTTTTTTTTTGCCCTGCCTTGTCCTGTCGGACCGTTCAGGGGCGAGTGGAGGTGGAGGGGGGAAGTGGAGCAGAGTGAAGGGTTCTCCCCCGTTTTGATCCCCCCTGCCCTGCCTCCGCCAAATGCCGTGGCCGGCAGGGTGCATGGTGCATGGTTTTGGGGCATGTGGATGGTTGTGGGTGGATGGGCTGTGGATGGCTGTGGATTGGAGAGGGGGAGGATGCTTGGATGCGTGGATGCGTGAGTGCACGATGGATGGATGCGAGGACTCACAACAGGGAAGGTCAACGGAGCACAAGGCGAAAGAGGCAACAAAATTTGGGGTCGCTTCCATGTCGTCCATGTCCTGTTGGCCTCGCAAGTGGCCTGGCGTCGGGCTGGCTGTGACCTGGCGCTGGCCTTCTTTCCCTGCTCGGCATGGCATGGCATGGTCCTGGGCTGCCTGGATGCGGGACCGTTGCTTCCAGAACTCGGCTGCCCCTGGTCCCCTGGCCCGTCCAGTTCGTGGTCCCCTGTCCTGCCCTGCCTGAAGTGGCACGTCGCCCCCCAGGCCCAGGACTTTTCTGAAAACACCATATCCACTACCCACTCCTTCCCTCCCTCCCCTCCCTACCCCCCAGCGACCGTTCATTTGCTGCTCCGCTTCCGCGTGGGAGGTTCCGTCCACCACTCCGTCCGCCTCCTCCTCGACGTCCTCTCCTGACATTCGTTTCCCCTTCGAACATCGACGACGACACCCTTCTCCCAGGGAACAGCAGCACCTCTGCAAATCACCAACTACCGACGGCGCCGACCACCGCGCAACCCTGGTCGATCTCGAACGCCATCGGCCACTCATTTTGCAACCGACGCACCATTCCGCCGTCTTGGCGCTGATCTTCGTCGCAGAGAGGCACACAGTACGTCACTCGCTTGTTGGGCACCGCGACACCCGCCAGAAGAAGGGAAAATCGCCCTCCTCTCTCGCGCATTCGACTTGATTTTTTTTTTGGTTTTGGTTTTGGTTCTGGATTGGGTTTGGGTTTGAAAGGAACGAGTCGGTTTGGTCGCGAACGATCCCCGTCGAGAACGAAAACCGCATCATCAGACGAACACCTGCTCGCGCCGCACACCCGTCTCCCAGGAACCGCCTCGCCGCTTCGAGATCCCCGCCTGGCTGCCCCGGCTGCCAGCGCCCCCGAATATCTGGTCGCACTCCTCCCCTTGATGCCCCTCGTGGGCATCACATCTCAGATCCGCCATGGACGCACTCCGGCTCCTCCTCGTCAGGGACGGTGAGGACAAGAGCCCCGCCGAGAAGCTCTTGGATCTCCTCTCGGATCCCTTTTCCTCCCAGGTATGTACCTAGCTATCGTTCTGCTGTTCTGCCACGCCGCCGTTGATCGACGCACGTTAACCACGCCGTACCAGATGCAACAAAACTCCATCTGGGCCGCCTTGGGCTCCTCCCTCGGCATCACCGCCGGCATCGCCATCTGCTTCTCGTTCCTGCGACCATACAATAGTGTTGTATACGCCCCGAAGCTCAAGCATGCCGACGACAAGCACGCGCCCCCGCCCCTGGGCAACGGCGTCTTCGCCTGGATCGCCCCGCTCTGGTCCACCTCGGAGCAGGACATGGTGAACCTGGTCGGCATGGACGCCGCCATCTTCATGCGCTTCACCCGCATGTGCCGGAACATCTTCGTCATCCTCGCCGTCCTCGGCTGTGCCATCCTCATCCCCATCAACTGGGTCAACGGCTCGCCCCCGAACGAACAATGGCTCTACCGCATCACCCCGAGGGACGTCTGGGGCTCGCCCCACTGGGCCACCGTCGTCTTCGCCTACCTGCTCACCATCATTGTCTGCGGCTTCCTCTGGTGGAACTATAAGAAGGTTACCCAGCTGAGGCTAGGCTACATGCAGAGCGACGAGTACCAGCAAAGCCTCCACGCCCGTACCCTGATGGTAGGACCCGATCCCGATCCCCATCCCGCTTCCGTCCGCGCCCGAGACTTTGGCTAACCAGACTCATTCCCCACAGCTGTACGACATCCCCAAGAACATGTCCTCGGACGAGGGCATTGCGAGGATCATCGACAACGTCGCCCCGAACTCGTCCTTCTCGAGAACCGCCGTCGCCCGCGACGTCAAGATCCTCCCGGACCTCATCGCCCAGCACGGCAGCACCGTCAGGAAGCTGGAGAAGGTCCTGGCCATCTACCTCAAGGACCCCAACAACCTCCCCTCCGAGCGGCCCAAGTGCCCCCCGTCCAAGAAGGACCCCTCGTTCGGTACCTACCCGAAGGGCCACAAGCTCGACGCCATCGAGTACCTCACCCAGCGCATCAAGTTCCTCGAGCTCGAGATCAAGGACGTCCGCCAGCGCGTCGACAAGCGCGGTTCCATGCCGTACGGCTTCGCCTCGTACGCAGACATCGCCGAGGCGCACGCCATCGCCTACGCCTGCCGCAAGAAGAAGCCCCACGGCGCTACCATCAAGCTCGCCCCCCGGCCCAGCGACGTCATCTGGGACAACATGCCGCTCAGCTCGTCGACCCGCAAGACGAGGCGCCTCTGGAACAACTTCTGGATCGCCATCCTCACCCTCCTGTGGATCGCCCCGAACGCCATGATCGCCATCTTCCTCGTCAGCCTGGCCAACCTGGGTAACCTGTGGCCAGCCTTTGACAACTCGCTCAAGGCCAACTCGAAGGTCTGGTCCATCGTCCAGGGTATCGCGTCGCCCGCCCTCATGTCGCTCGTCTACCTCGTCCTGCCCATCATCTTCCGCCGCATGTCCATCAGGGCCGGTGACCAGACCAAGACGGGCCGCGAGCGCCACGTCGTCGCCAAGCTCTACACCTTCTTTGTCTTCAACAACCTCATCATCTTCTCCATCTTCAGCGCCATCTGGGGCTTCACCACGACAGTCATCAAGAACACCAACGACGGCACCGATGCCTGGAAGGCATTCCTCGATGCCGACATTGGCCGCACCCTGTTCCTGTCCCTCTGCAACGTGTCGCCCTTCTGGATCACCTGGCTGCTCCAGCGCCAGCTTGGTGCCGCCGTCGACCTGGCCCAGCTGTGGACCCTCATCTACAGCTTCGTCATGCGCAAGTTCTCGAGCCCCACGCCCCGCGAGCTTATTGAGCTCACGGCGCCGCCCTCATTCGACTATGCGAGCTACTACAACTACTTTTTGTACTACGCCACCATCGCCATCTGCTATGCCGCGGTTCAGCCGCTGGTTCTGCCGGCTGCTGCGATGTATTTCTGCATCGACGTCGCGCTCAAGAAGTACCTGCTGCTCTACATTTTCGTGACCAAGACTGAGAGCGGCGGCATGTTCTGGCGGATCCTGTTCAACCGCTTCCTGTTCGGCGCCATGCTGTCCCATCTTGTCGTCTTCCTGATCGTCTGGGTCCGCGGCGACGGCAACCACATCCACGCCTACGCCGTGGCGCCCCTGCCGTTCCTCATGATCGGCTTCAAGATCTTCTGCGCCCGCACCTTCGACGACAAGATCCACTACTTCGCGACGCGGTACTCTGGCCAGCAGCGTGCCGAGGCCGGCTTCGACGTCAAGGAGCAGAGCCAGCGCAATGACCGCCTCGCCGCCCGCTTCGGCCACCCGGCCCTGTACAAGCCCCTCATCACCCCCATGGTGCACGCCAAGGCGCAGAACCTGCTCGCCAGCATCTACCAGGGGCGCCTCAGCGACGGCCGCAGCGCCAACCTCGACGACTCGCTCACCGTCTCGGGCTACAGCGACACGTACAGCTACGCTATGGACAACATGTCGTCAGGCAAGGCCGGCAAACTCTCGCCCGCGGTCCCCGGCTTCGAAGTCGTCCCCGAATCCCGCCTCGACTTTGAGTTCTACAAGAACCGCGACGAATTCGCCGCCGACCACGGCGGCGGCGACCTCTTCGGCCGCCCCGGCACCCCAGGCACAATGGGCAGCGGCAGCGACCCGCTCGGCTCCCGGCCGGGCACGCCCGCCGGGGGGATGGGCTTTGGCGGCGGCAACAACAACCCCGCCGCCCGCCGCCAGTACACCGACGCCAGCGCCTACTCCTCCCCGTCCTACCCCGGCCAGCCCGTCTTCAACGGCTCCGCGGCCTCCGCCTCCTCCCCTTACATCTCCGACCTCCCGACCCGCTCCCGCAGTCCCATGATGTACTCCCAGTCCAACGAATCCGGCGCGAACCTCGTCGCGGGCGCGGCTAGCATGGCCGTCTCCACGCCGGGCTACCCCGCCACGACGCCCAGCCCGTACGGGTCCGGACGCGACAGGGACAGGAGCGTGGAGCGGTATCACTCCCCCGCGCCGTATCAACAACAACAGAGGCCGCATCACGGCGGCGGGGCAGGGAGTGGGGGCGTAGGGGGC
>FTEL01008330.1_pt1 | contig 21322 bp, 23 predicted proteins | sample 1658911 | NCBI WGS metagenome assembly FTEL01 (sample SAMEA3914869, study PRJEB12502) | metagenome | biome: forest; material: soil | place: USA | collected 2012-03-12 | depth 0.1 m
CGGGGACGCCTCCGACCCCTCGGCCGACCCCTCGTACATCGACTACGAGGCCTTCCTCTCGCCCTCGTTCCACCCCCCCTCCTTCGCCAACACCCTTGTTCTGGCCACCAACAACCCCTCCGACACGCCCCTCGACCTCTCCACGCCCCTCTCCCGCGTCCTCTTCGACATCCAAGAGATCGACTCCCACATCCACACCCTCACCACCCGCTCCGCCCTCCCCCTCCTTGACCACACCACCGCCCAGACCACCGCGTCCACCGCCCTCCTCTCCTCCCTCCAATCCCAGCTCACAGCCCTCAACGAAACCCACGCCACCCTCGCCCGCGAGGTCTCCGGCAAATACACCGCCGCCGAAGAAGTCCGCACCGTCGCCACGCGCTTACACTCCGCCCTGCGCCTCTGCCGCGCCGTATCCCGCTACCTGACCCTCACCCGCCAGCTCGAAGCCCAGCTCTCCGAACTCACCGGCGCAGCTACAGCAACCACCACCACGAGCTCCTCCTCCGCCCGCGCCCGCGAAGACCACCGCGCCCTCCCGCGTTGCGCACACACCCTCCTCTCCCTCTCCGAAGCCCTCACATCGGATCCCGCCCTCGACCGGGTAACCACCATCCGCGCGGCAAAGGACTCCATCACCACCCCAGCCGAGCGCACAATCCGCGAGACAGCAGAGCGAATGGTGCGCGAATTCTCCATGGGCAGCTCGACCGCCACGTTCGCGCAGGGCGAGGAGTCCCGCGCCCGGACGGTCTCCGCGCTATCAACGCTCTACCTCCTCTCCCCGACCCCGTCACAGCCATCTAAACCCTTCACCCCCACCCTGATGCTGTACGCGTTAGAGACCTACCTCCGCGCGGCCCTGCAAAGCAGCATCGCCTCCCTCTCCCGCGCTTTCGCAACCCTCCCCAGCTTGGAGCGCACCCTCGCGGAGATCTCCGCACGCTGCCAAAATGTGGTGGCGCTGGAAGCGGTGTTGGAAGGAACCCGCGCCCCGGCGCATCCGCTGTTGCTGCAGCAGCAGCAAAAACAGCCCGGGAATTTACTCCAACCATTGCTGGCACATCTAGAGACTGGCTCACTACCGAGTTACTTCTGGCGCACATTGGCGGGTAGCATGGCCCCGCGCGTGCAGGAGATAATTTCCAAGGGCGGGCTGCCAGCGCGCACGCTCCGGGCGAATCGGCAGAGCGTGGGGGAGGCGGTGACAGAGTGTGTGAGAAGGGGGTGTAGGTTGCCGAGTGGGGTTGCTGCGGCCGCGAAGGGGGGGAAGGGCGGCAGGGGAAGTGGTGGTGGGGGTGAAGGGGATGGGGAGAGGAAGTGGGAGAGGGAGGTGGCGGTTATGGTGGGGAGTGTTGTTAATAACCTTGGGAGGTGAGGGGGGAAAAGGAGGTTGAATGAGAGATACCCTGTGTGGGCTTGATGCCGTGATCCTGACTGCTGTGCAATTATCCAATTATGGTATCTACGCTGTCTGTGGTATCTTGCTGTGGTATATCCAAATGCCCCCCTGTTCCAAGGTCAAAATGTTGTCGTCAAGTCATCAACTCGTCCAACAGCCACCACCCCATCACCGCCGCTGCCACATTCCATCCAAGGCCGCAAGTATCCTCCCATCCACCCGAGGTAATGTTCCCACGCATCGCCGCGGACAGTTCCCACCTCACCTTCTACCCACCCTCGACAATCTCGCTGCAAGCATCTCCACCTGCCACTCACCGACACCACCACCCACTACCGCCACCTCCCGACCCCAGCCCCCCAACACCATAAAGCCACCCCAGTTGTGAAGAAAAAGGCAGACCCCTAGTCAACCTTCCACTTCCTTGACTGCACCAACCACGCAAACTTCTTCTCCAGCCTCTCCTCAAGCTGCGCCCCATCGTCGTCAGCACATATGTCGTTGCCCACCCTGAATCAAGATGAGTCCTCACCGTCTCGTTCCGCTTGAAAATAATCCACACCGTCACTGTGAGCAGCATGGTGCCCACCGCCAGCGGCATGTACCACCACCAGGGGGGAGGTGGGTCGAGGACGTCGACGTTCATGCCGAAGAGGGACTTTGGTGTGTTGTTAGTTTTATGCTAGGGAGGGGAGGGTGAGGTGTGGGGTTTGTGTGTGCGGAAGGGTGGTTGTAAGGGTTGTGAGTGGCGAGGGAGGATGTTGTGATGTGTGTGGAGGGAGGTGTGGTGAGGGAGCTGGGTGGGTGTGGCAACAGGAAGTGGTAGAAATCACTGGCGGGCAAGGACGTACCGAGATGAAAGTCAGTGGCAGGAAGATGAACTGGGTGGGCACACTGTCAGCAACATTCTCCTGTTTCCGTCCAGGTTGGCCGACATACTGTGATCCACGTCAGGCGCTTCATGCTATTGTTCGTCGACGTCGAATGCTTGGCTTCGGCGATGGAGGTGAGGTTGAATTCCTGCAAGCAACAATCTTGTCAGTCCACTCCCCAACCCCCCCCAGATGGTGCAAGAAATACCGTCTGAATCAGCTCCTGCGACTTTGAATTCAACCTCTCAAGCTTGTCGTTGACAACATCGTTAAACCGCCGTATCAAACCCGGCAGCTCGGCCAGCGTGAACTCGTCGCTGTCAAATCCCTTGTACTCCGACGCAAACTCCGTCAGACTGTCAACTTGCTCTTTGAGGTGGCCCTGCAGGTCGATCCACAAGCCGGCGTCCGTCAGCAGACGCTGGATGAGGTCGGGGTCTTTCCCGCCCTTCCTGAGCACGCTCTTTCGCTGCGGTAGAGGGCGGCTGGTTAGCAAAGGAATCTCACTTTGCGGGGCAGCCCGTACGCACCGAAACAGAAAGCAGCTCCTCCCCCTGCTGGCAGAGGCGCAGCCACCTGGTCTGCAGATGCTCGAGGAACTGCTTGAAAAAGTCGACGCCGTTGTCGGGGATCCATCCATTCGGCAGCGTGCTGTAGTGCATGGCCGTTTGCCAGCGCGTCCCAGGACTCTCCTCGTCATCGGTGCCGTATACAGGACTTGTCGTCTTGGCAACGGTCCAGCGGATCATCAGGACGCTGCCGTAGCCGGCTTCAGGGATAGGACCGGTTGCCAGCAGCTCGACCACTGTGGGGAAGTACAGGGCGAGCGTAAAGTCGATGCTGCTGCCGGTTGCTGGGCGGTGGAGGAACGGACTCATGGGCCACCGGGCGTTGGCCATCGAGCCGGTGAGCTGAAAGGGGTATTTCAGGACCTGCGGGAGTGACCGTTGAGGTTCGGTGAAGACGCTTCACACAGTTAGTAGTCGACGACGTCAACCTCCGGCACGACTGCCTCACTCCGCGAAAGGACATTAAGGCTAGACTTACAACAGGGTTCTCACGCCAGACAGCGTGGAATCAGGGGAAGCCCTGAGCTCTTCTGAAAGCGCCGCCTCCGAGAGACAGGCAACCTCGGTGCCTTCGTCCGGCCGCTCCTGAACCTTGACAATACTGGTCACCGCCCGGTCGGGTGGGCCACGTTGGACATAGGCCCGGAGCCAGTCCTGGGCGCTGATCTCGCGGGTTAAGCCCGGCCTCGACCGCAGCAACAGCTTGACCAGGCCGAGTTCGAACTCCCGCAGCGCCAGTCTCACCGGCGTCAGGCCCTCCGTGTCTTCGATCATGAGGTCCGGTGGGGGGTCGGCAGCGAGGAGCACCGACGCCAGCTGCTTTCGGCCTTCGTGGTAGCTCGTTGCGAGAACGTGGAGCGGCGTCCGCCCCCACTGGTCCTTCACGTCGATGCCGAACCCGGCCTCTAGCAGCTGCTGCACGAGTCCCGCATTTCCACGCTGCACCTGCTGGTGGAGGCTGACGTAGTCGAACGGCAGAAGCATGTTGACGGCGGCCTCGCCCTGGGCGCCTGCTTGGAGCGCAGCGACCAACGGGGTGGTGCAATCATCCGCCACGGCGTTCGCATCCGCGGGGGGCAAGAGGATCCGGATGACGCTGGTCGCCCCGGCTTGGGCCGCGAAGTGCAGTGCTGTCCAGCCATTGGGCGTCCTCGCGTTGACATTCGCCTTGATGCTCATCAGGTGAGCGACGACATCGTCATGGTCCTTTTGGGCGGCCCAGCAGAGCGGTGTTTTGCCGTCCCGGTCAGCGAGGCTGGGGATAAGGGCGTTCTTTGCAGTGAGCAGAGCCTTGACCGTCGGCAGATGGCCTCGCTCGCAGGCGACTGAGAGGGCGGTTCGGCCTGTGGCAGTGTCACCGATCAGATCGCCAATGCCATCCCTCTGGACCAGAAGGCCGGCTACCTCGCTCTGATCGGCCCGTACTGCGCAGAAGAGCGGGTTCTGGACATTTCCTGTCCCCTCAGGCCGCAGTGACACCCGTTCGCTCGCGAGCAGTTCCCGCACCGTCTCCGTGTGACCTTGCTCAGCAGCCAGGGACAGCGCGGTGTGGCCCGCGTTGTCGGTGGCGTTGGGGTTGATCGGGTCGAGCTGTAGCAGGTGCCGAACGGTGCGTACCATGCCCTCCCTTGCTGCCATTGCGATCAGTGTAGCAGAGGTGGAATCCTTGACACTTATGTCCACACCTTCGGCCGCGAGAAGAACGGTTGCGGCCTCGTCTTGCCGGCCTTCGATGGCACGCTCCAGCGGAGTCCTGCCCTCACCGTCCTTCGAATTGACATCACGTCCGTGGTCTAGGAGGATTTCGACCACCTCGGTATGACCTTCTCGAGCTGCCCAAGCCAGGGGCGTGAGTTTGTTCTCCGCGTCTGTTGCGTCTGAGGTGTTCGGATACGCTTCGACCAGGCGCCTCACCACTGACACCTTCCCCTTCCGCGCAGCCTGGGAGAGTAAACGGCTGGGCGTGCTTGACGGAAGCCCCGCATCTCCCCGATGCAGGAGGAGGTCGATGGATTCCCACCCTTCGCTGTCAATGGCCTGCTCAAGCAACGACTCGGGATCATAGCTGCCGAGATCCGACTGGGAGGCCAGGAAAGCCTGTAACACGAGCCAATGCTGATTGAGCAGAGCTTGTTGGAGTGGCGTCTGCCCCTGCTTGTCTGCAATCTTGGCATCCGCACCCGCATGGAGGAGGACTTTGACAATGTCGGAATAGCCGTGAGATGCCGCAATCCAAAGGGGTGTCTGACCGTCCGAGTTGAGGGGGTCCAACCCTGAGGTCATGAAATGCGGCCTAAGGACTTGGACAACCTCCAGGCGGCCATGCAGAGCCGCGAAATGCATCATTGAATTGTTGTTCGCGGCGAGCCAGTGCTCATCTGCGCCGTAATCTAACAGTAGCCGGACGATTTCGGCATGGCCAGCTTCAATGGCCATGGCCAAGGGAGGTGGAAAGCCGCCAATGTCAGCCCCTGCCTCAAGCAGAAGTCGAGCAATACCGGTGTGGCCTAGTGATGCTGCAAGAACCAGTGCGTCATGGCCAGCCTTGTCAAGACGATTGATCTCGCATCCGCGCTCGATCAGCAGGCGAACAACCGCGACGCTCCCGCCACAAGTGGCCCAAAACAAGGCCGTCCTCCCGAGCGAGTCGGTGCGTGACAGCGCGAGGGCCTGGTGCTCGTCGTCCTGTGCGGAGAGAAGAGTGTTGGCCACGGTCGGAAGATCGAGATAGGCGACTAGACTGAGGGCGTCCATATCGGATGGGCCCGGCGACAGAGCGACAACTTTACGCACGGTTTGGTCTTGCGAGGTTGACGCCGCTCGAAGGGCGGCCTGGGCTGAAGCAGCAACATTTCCGCCGTTGGCGAGGAACTTGAGAGCCCTTTCCTGCAGCGCTGCCGAAGCAGCGGGATCATCAACGTCTCTGAAGTGTGCCGCCCAATGGCTAGCGGCATACTCATAGAAGGGACACGCGGCGGCGCGCTGGTGGTACTGCTCGTCGGGCTCCCGGGGCCCAGTGTTGAATTGGGGCAACGACAGGTAATGCAAACAAGCGGTGGTGATGCGTACCGGCCACTCGAGTGCCGAGCCTGGCTCGTTCCGCTTGAAGAAGTCCGCCGCGGTCCAGTGGGAGAACAGGACGACGGGGATATCAGGGACCGGGTGACGGAGGACGAACAAGCCGCAGGACGAGGTTATGATGCTTTCCACGTCGACCAGGGTGTCTTCCTTGAAGTCGGTATGCTCATCCGCGGCAGCAAGTGCGTGCCGTAGTTCTGCGGGTCGCATTGGGCGTTTCGCGAGGGTGGCCCATGGCAGCACGAGCCGCCAGCTGTCGGGCTCGGTTTGCAGTCTAGCCACTAGCCTCTCGTAGAGGGGGTCGACCCGGCTCGCGTCCTTGAGCGCCGAGAGCATGGCGCGACGGCTCGGCAACCTGGCCAAGTGCTGGATTGTGCGGCGCGCGAAGAAGAACCTGGGATACGGACGAGCCAGGTCAGGCACGATGATGGGCTAGGGGGGTGAAGCTTCAGATAAGAGGGCGCAAAGCGGAGATACTCACATGCCATCACTCAAATCGACCGTGGTGGCAACGATTTGCTCGCGCAAATCACGGTTGTCTTCGCCCCCAACCACGCGCGAAAGCCGGCGATCCGAGTCAAGGCTTTGGCGGAGGTAGCTGGTCATGTCCGCTGGCGACACTCGGATTTCCCGCGAGGTGCTGTGCGGGAACAGCTCGTCCATGCCGCTCCCGAGGGTCGCCGTGACAAAGATGTTCAACCCCATGGACGCCTGGAGGTCTTGAAGCTGTGGCATCAGGGTGGTTCTGACCTCGTCTGAGACGGCGCCGTCGATCGGGTCGAACAGCAGGAACACACGGTTCCCGGGCACGCCGAGATCCCGCATGACTTGGGCCAGGTCGGCCGTCGCGAGCTCCGCACCGCCCTCTAGCTTGTCACCCACCAGCTGCACGGTCGCAATGGAGATATCATGGCCGGCAGCGCTGTGCTCCGTGAGGAGCAGTAAAGAGAGAGCGGCGATTACACCCGTAAGGGAGTGTCTTGCCTCGCCGGGATTCTGCCACTGCTGGTCAAAGAAGAACCATGCAAGCTTGGCATCGCGGCCCATGGTGCGCCGAACGTGGTCGAGTACGACGGACGTGATGGTAGACTTGCCGGAGCCAGGGATGCCAGGGGCCAAGAGGGTGGTCCCGGGGCTCGAGAGCCAGTTGGTGTACTCGGCAGAGCGGAGGAAGGACTCGCCGAAGCTGGGAGCGAGGCCATCCATGTTCGCCTCGTGGGTTTTGCGGTTCTCGTAGACGTTTTCCGAGTTGGCCACCAGACGGTGAAGGCGGTCGTGGACGTCTCGCTCGTGTAGATCGCGCTCCAGGTCCTGGAGGTGCTTGATCTTGTGTTGCATTTCCCGCTGGCTGTAGGAACAAGTCAGAGTGGTTGGCAGGACGGACCACATCACGGGGCCCCAGCTTCGCCCACCTACCGCTCTTGGGAGCGGATGAGTTGCAGCGTCTCAAGCTCTCCCTGGAGTTGGAGGTCCAAGGCTCTAATCCGCGTGAGCTGTTCCTCAACGTTCCTGATACTGCTCGGCCACGGGAGCACGAGCCTGACAGCGGAGTTGAGTGACATGGTGGCCAGGCAGCGGGTGAGCTCGAGGACATCTCTGGTGAGTTCTCTGAGGATGGCCACCACGTGAGGTGGTGGGGGTCCGGGTCCTGCAAGCCCTAGAATTCTCTGAATGCGAATCTGGACTGGGTGCACGACGTCAACAACCTTGATGGAGAGCTGGTGGGCCTCTTGGCTGGCGCGGCTGAACTGGAAGTCGGGCGAGGCCGGCAGCTTGAGGAGTCTCCTCAGGCGATTGAACGCGGTCTCGAGGACCATGACGGCTTCCCTGGACTCTTCGCGGCCGGGGGGAATGAACTCGAGAAACGCGTCGAGAGTGTCGGCACCGCGCGGGCCTGGGCCTGAGCTGGCCGTGGTTGGGCGGGATCGGGGGCCCACCCCGACGGGGCCGGGCACGAGGTCGAGAAATGTAGTCGGCGCCATGAGGTCGCAGGCGGCCAAGGTTCATGTCATGGTTCTGGCGTGGGTTGGAAAGGGGAAGAACAATGGAGGATGCAGAGATGGGAATGGAATGGAAATGGGGGAAAATCAAAATGCTCAAAATGGTGCCCAATGGCCTGCTCTGCGCCTGCCTCGTCGTGCTGGGGGCATCTGCGGATGCCTGCGCTAGCAGGCCAATGGCGCTTCTGATTCGCTGCAACGTGCATTTCAGCTCGACGCGGGGATGCTCCTTCCCGTTCCCAGCGGGCAGTAGCACAAGGCTGTGATTTTAATTTTTATTTTCTTTTTCTCTCCTGGCACTTCTCCCTCCCCCTTGGCATTCTCCGACTCCCCCAACGGCTCCCCTTCGACCCCGCGCGCGACCCGGGTCAATGCCCCTCCATGGTCACCCACAAACAATGGCCCTTTGGCGCAATCAAGAACCGGTTGTCCTCCTCCATCATCGCGTCCCTCATGGAGTCGCTCGCCCTCGCGCCACGACACTCGCGCAAGAACATGGCGACAGCCAGCCGCATCTCCAGGTACGCCAGATGCACTCCAAGACACACCCTGCTCCCAGCCCCAAATGGATGGAACGCCGTCTTTTGCGCCGGGGTAAGTGCCGCGGGATCGATGAACCGCCACCCGTCAAACCTGGTCAGAGTCAGCAAGAGGTCGAGCGAGCAGCCAGGCACAACACCAAGACTCACTCCAGCGGGTTGGGGAATATCTCGGGATCACGGTGGATCGTGTACGCCTGCGTGCTGACCACAGTGCCGCCGGGGAGCGAGTACCCCAGCATGTCGACCCCGTTGGGCGGCACCGTCCGCGGCAGGGCCCCAGGAGCCGCCCCATACAGCCGGAGCGTCTCCTCGATGACGCTGTTGAGGAGCGGCGCCTGGCTGAGTTCCTCGAACGTTAGCTCCTCACTGAGCCCTGCCACTTCCTCCTCGAGCTCGCGCCGTAGCGCAGGTCTCTTGAGCACCGCCCAGACGAGATACGTGAGTGTCACGGCTGTGGTGTCCGAGCCCGCCACGATCAGGTTGCCCGCTTCGTCGGCCACGTCGCTCTCGGTGATAACCGCCGCCTTGTCTTGGTTGTCCGACATGGCGAGCATTTGGCCAAAGAGGTTCTGCGTGTTGCCGTTGGCGTTGCGCATGTTCTTGACTGCCCGGCCGCCATGAGCCACAACAACCTCGTCGGCGCGGACCACGTTCTGAACCTTCTTGAGCGGGATCAACCGCGCCAGAAGGTAAACGGGGAAGAGCTCGGCCCGCAGAAACGACATGATGAACACGGACTGGATCGAGTCGATGTATGGTGTTTGCTGGGAACGTCAGCGCTTGCCATTAATCCAGACAGGTCCCAGCTCGCAATACCTTTCCCTGTTCCACCATACGAAACGACTCGCCAAAACATAAGTGTGTGATCAAGTCGGTAGCCATCAGGGTCCACCACCGAAACACATCAGCCTCTCCGGCCACCGCGTCCTGCCGCATCCTCGACACCGCCATCTCCACCTTCGACCGGATCTCACTCCCCCAGTTGCGCATCAGCGCCGAGTTGCTAAACGGCTGCGCAAACAGCCTGCGGCGGGCGGAGTGCCGATGTGGATCCCGCATGGTAAAGATACCCGGGCTCCTGTCTGGCGTGATGGTGTCGTACCACGGCGACTTGTTGAACCCGGACCCGATCTTGTGGATCTGCGCGAATGCCCCCACGTCGGCGACGGCCACCTCCTCCGGGGTGAGGCGCACGATGGGGCCGTACCGGCGGTGGAGGTCGTGGACGTAAAACACGCGCCTCGCTCGCATCACCTGGTACTTGAGCACCAGGTGGGTGAAGCGGGAGTACCATGGTCCTGGAACGGTGGCGAGGGGGGACCGTAGCGCCCTGAGGAGGGTTGAGAGGAGGAAGATGGTGATGGCGAGGCCGCCGGCGAGGATGATCAGGACGGCCATGGTTGTTGGCGAGGTTTGACTCTTGGTTCTAACTTGGAGACTCAGCACAATCCCACACGACATGGCCTTGACAGACATATTAATTAACAGACTCAAGACAGCATGACCATCTCGGGACGTGGTGGGCCCATGGTGCCGGCGAGCATACCCCAATACCCCGCACTCCCGAGCGTTGCTCGGGAAGGTGGAGGCGCCGCGACTAACGACGCCCGGGAGATCCGTCCCTGGGGTGATGCAGATGTGCGCTAATGCTTCTGGGTTAGCCTCATCTATACTGGCATCGATCCCTCCCGTGCCGGGCGAGGCCGCGTCGACCTGGGACGTCGACCTGATTCGCCAGCGCGGTACGTACCTACCTGGGCGCCGAGGCCAAGGGGTGCGGTGGTGTCTATGGGCTGCTGGGCACTCTACGAGGATAGCGGCAACGGTCTTAGGGAACTACAAATATTGCTATGTAATAACGACTTTGTGACTGTAACTAAGGCGGAGGAAAGGAAATGAAAAGGCCGGGACATCGCCAGATGACGGTGGTAAGCGGAAAAGGGGTACGTGTGATGAGGTTGGCTGTGGGTCGCCGAAGCCTTTGTCGGTATAATAATTAAGCTTGAAAAGGGAGAAAAGAAAGAAGAGAATGGTCGGCACGTTGCGTTGGCTTTTATCTACCCAGACAGGGGCCGTGGCATGCGTGGTGGGGTTGTTGTTGTTGAGTTGATGGTTGTTGTTCATGGAGTTGTTGATGATGGAGGCCAGAGTTGGTCGAGGGTCACCAAGGCCACGGCAGGACTCAGCACGTCACCGTACCTCGGGAGGCAGATTCTCGTGGGCGGGTTCCCACGGAGGCGATTCGGCGTACGCGGAGGCGGCGCTGGTCATTCTGAGGATCGAGGGGCATCTGACCGGCCATCCTCTGCGCTGTCCTTCGGCCGGATCCGACTCTATCTCCGACCATACAACTGGGTCTTTTTGTCCGTCACGACCACAACGGGTCTCCGTCACTGCTTAGGCGACGCGGGGGCGTGGAATTCCACCTCCTTGGGACCGTTCCTCTCAGCCCATTCCTGCTCCGCAATGACGAACGCGCCGTGTCCTTCGCCGGGCCTCGCGCCCTCCTCCGTCAACAGTGCCAACGCCCTGCCCACGGCCGTGCGCTTCAGATTCACCCTCATCGCGTGCAGGCCCGACCGGCCCGGCAGCGCCGCCATGACCGCGGCCACCGCCAGCACAGCCAGGGAGGCCCCCATAACCACCAGCGCCGGCACGGCAAACTCCAGGTGGTACTTGACGCGGTGGACGACGGGACGCACCGCGATCTGCAGCCCGCCGACGCTGTGCGCGCCCTTAGTGCCCACGACGGCCGCGGCCGAGATGTCCGCCCAGATGGCGTTGACCATGCCGGCCGCGCTGGCCGGGTCGGTCATCCGGCTCTGCCACTTCGCTATGGACCCCAGCGAGGACCGGCCGAGGTAGTCTGGCAGGGCGCCGCTGTCGAGCGAGTTGAGGTGGCGGTAGACGGTGTTGAGCCCGATGAAGGGGAAGGTCGCGGCGGGGAGGTTCTCCGCGGTCGACATGCCCTGCGCGCCAAAGTAGGGGGGGAAGGGGTCGGACGTCTCGCCGGTGGCCACGAGATACAGCTCGGGCTTCTGCACGGCCGACACGTTGGGCGCGTGGGCGTTGTCGGAGCTGAGCAGGCCCCAGAGCGGCTTGATTTGGGACAGCTTCATGCCTGCGTCCTCGATGCCCCACAGTGGTGCTGATGACGGCGACGAGTAGGTCTTGGGGGTGATGCTTGTTACAGACAGCCGGTTCATCCCCGGGCTGCTGCTGCTGCCGCCGTTGCTGTTGCCGTCGAGCGTGAAGGTGACCGTTTTGATGCTTGCTTTGACCGCGCTCGCGCAGGAGTAGAGCGATGAGGTCCACTTGCTGCCCTCACTGAAGGCTAAGGGCGACAGAGCGTCAACCGGTCTCGGAGGACCACGGAGAAGCCCGCACGAGACGAAGATGTTGGAGGCGTTGGCGAAGTCGGCACCTCCTGTCCCAGCGCATGTGATTTCTGGATGAGGTATCTCGAGTCATTGTCATGTCACGGCCACCGGCGGCTGACAACCGAGGGACGAGCAGCTTACCAATGGACTGGAAGTTATTGGCCGAGATGTTGTATGGATTGGCATACTTGGCGTTCATGCGGAAGGTCGAGTTTCCGGGCAGCAGCCATGTCGGCTCGAAGTTCGAGATCGTCGGGATGGTGTAGTCATCGGGGATTGCCAAGGGGAGAGGGAACTTTTGGCCTGGTTTGGAATTGAGATAACGCCACGCGGGTCGAATGCTGGTGACGTTGAGGTACGCCATGGTGAAGGCGTTGTGGAGGTACGCCGCCTTGAAGGCTCGAGCCTGGAGATCCGGGTGATTCTGCGCGTTGTCGTGGTCGTATTCCGGATACGTCTGGTTCAGGCTGGCAAATCCGCCTCTGTCGACGAGAGAGTATTCCGAATAAGGCGACAGGGTGGACGAGCTGCCGCGGGGAAGTGCCATGGTGAACTCGAACGTCAAATTCGTGTCGACACAGGCGGTCTCGGGCTCGATGAAGAGCAAGTCCTCGGCCCAGACGGCACCATGCTCCGCGTACTGCTGGCCTGTGGGGATTGTGTGATTGCGGAACCCGAGGGCGCCGGTCCTCATGTCGACAACCAGGCCCTCGACGAGATGAACCCCGTCGTCCCAGAACATCGACACGATGGAGTTGTACTTGCCAATCAAGTACTCGGTACCGTTGGCCAGCTTCACGCTAAAGTCGTTGACGGCGCGGCCGTACTGTCGCCACTGAACGTCAAAGAAGTTGGACACCGTGGTGCCGGCCTGACGAGTTCCGCTCGCGTAGATGTCGTGCAGGACGGCAGGAACTGTGTTGTTATACCCGCTCGGATAGTCGTATGACACGGAGCTCCCGTTACGCTTAACGACAGCCTCGAACTCGGAACCGGGGCAGGGGATCGGCCGCTCCAGGATCACACTGCCGCCGCCGTCGCTCAGGCAGTAGCGGTTGAAAGAGAGATCGCTTCGGGGTGGCGTTGCAGGGCCAAACGCGGACGTGTCGGCCGCATACTCGAACTCGGGAAACGTGGCATCGGACAGCTCGAGGGCGTCGTAGAGACCGAGAGGCGTGACGATGCTGGCCACGGTGACGAGAACGGCCAGCACAAGCTTTGCGGACTTCAAGACCCGGATCGTTTTGCGAACACCGACGGAGCGGGTCGTGTCAGCCCGGAGAATATCGGGCCACCACGAGCTCTGAAGCGCGCGGCCGGCCACCGACCTAGACGGAGTCATGTATAAGCGACGAGCAAGAGGTCCACCGGTCAGGCACGGCGTGTCTCACCATGTTGCTGCTGTCTCCTTCTCGCGCAACACGCCAGCCAGAATGAACGTGAAGGTGGTCGGGTAGAGCACCTGGACTGCGGATGGGCTCATGCTGTCAGTGGGTGCTTCAAACTTGACATCTTCCTGGCAGGAACACACACCGATGAATACGCCCAGGGAGATGAGACCGGCAACATAGCCGATAGTGAGTTCATGCATGCTGGCGGGATGGTTGGCGAAGCTCACCGTCGCCCATCAAAACATGGAAAAGAAGGAGAGAGGCAACGGGAAGAAAGCATCGTGACTCTGTCTCGAGGCGGGCCGCAGCATTTGGCATCATCCAAGATGCCTTAGTGTTATTAGTGGAGCTAGACGCGATATCACCTAGTTAGGCCCAAGCTGAAATCGCCTGTGGAAAAAGCCCTTTCGCTTGGCCGAAATTGGGGTAGAGCACGAACCAACAGCGACATTCAGCAACCCGATGATTGGTTCCATGGCTCAAGTCTAAAACGCTTTGGCGGCACGAGCACTCCGAAAATAAGATCGGGCCAACTTGATGCCGCGGTCAAGCATTTTGAGCCTCCCATCGCGGAGTATAACCCCCGGCTCCGACCGCTCCCCGGCGAGGTCACAAAGTCCATGTCCACCCACGACCCACAAACCAAGGTAATCTCTGATGGCTTCGCCCCGGCCGGTGCTTGCGACGGCTGCACTCCTCGCGGTGCTGGCGGCGAGTCTGGAGGTTTCTCAACACGTTGTGTGGGACCGGGCGTGCGTCTGCAAATGTACCAAGTGATGTGATATGTCTCTGGCCAAGGGATGTCTGGTCTGGCGCACGACCAATCGATCGCGCCCGTGTCCTTGATGTAGGTCTTGTGCCGTTTGGTCACTGGTGCTGAATAAGTGCCAGTGGCGGAGAGGGTCATCTTCGTTGGCCATGGCGTTGCCTCTGGTGTACAGTCTTCTATGCCGCTCTTGGTCAGCAACGCCCTGATGCCGTAGGTCCCGTGGAAGAAACATCTTACTGTTGCTCCCGTCCGGGAAGATGTCGATGCTAAGGAAGCCCTTGACCCCTCCCCCATCTCTTTGAGCTCGAATCTGCCCCTGAGGCCATCGCGTGGGGGTTGGTCAAGTGCGCCGTTGGCCCAGGCCCTGCAGGGTCGCGTTGGCCTAGGCCCTACATGGTCGTGGGTGACCCTGCGGAGTGGCAGGGGTAATTAAAAAGCGGAAGCCTGAAACCTGACCCCTGAACCAACATCACGATCAGTAATCCGCCCTCAACGTCGCGTAAACCCCCGAATCAGAATGGGTCTCGGTCGCCCTCGCCCCCGTCCCCTTCGGACCAGTGGCCTGTTTGCCATAGGTTCGGGGTCAGCATTTGGTCGTACATCCGGCTCGACCGCACGCAGTCGGAGGTCTGGATCAGAGGAGGAGAGAAGCCGGACGAAGGGAGGGGATGAGAGCCGTCTCAGATGTCATTCTCGGAGACTTTGCTTTGGAGGTCGCCGGCTCCAACTTGTTTCTCGAAGGCGACCTGCAGCAAGACAAGGCGGAAGAGGTTCCCCTGCGACAAAGGCGCAGCCTCGAGACACCGTAGAGCCAGACGCGCAGCAACACCGACTGCTGTATATGATAGCTGGACTTTTCCGGGTTTCGTTCTCGCTTTTCTTATGCCATGGTTGTATCGGGTGCGGCCTTGGCGGCTTTGGAAGCACTCGGAATCTGATGACACTGTTGATACGGGGAGGGACAAGGTAAACACAGTCTATGACAATTGAGACCCGGTTGAATCATTTATCTCGAGGTTTTGTTTGTGTCGTTGCTGCCTAACCAACCGCACCATGCCAGCGTGGCAGCCGAAAACATCCCCCCTGAGCCCACGATGACCCTAACCCTAACCCTACCCCCTGACCCTTGAATGGCCGAACCGCTGAACGGCAGGCCGGCTCTACATCGCGGCCTCGGTCGCAAGGCTCCTCGCCCGACATTAGGAACATGTCTGAGGAGGTTAGTCCTGCGTCAGCGTGGCATATCCCAGTCGGTCTCACGACCGTCTGCTGCAGGACCAGGCGATTGTAGCAGCGCTTGACGCCGACGATGGGAGCCACGTCGAGCCGCGCGACAAACACAAAGGACAACAGGGGGTCATGGCGTGGAGACATTCTACGGACGGAGGTAGACCAGTGGGCTTTAACGCCCTGGATGTTGACAACGTTAGGCAAATATATTTCATTAATCCTACTACGCTACACTTTCTCCCCTTGCGGCCTCTCAGCAAACCTGCTTGTGCCGCGCAGCCGGGCGCCAAAGAACCACACGACCAGCGGCGCCGGGATGCCAACGACAATGGCCACGGTCGCCAGCACGCTGCCCCCGATGCCGTATCCCAGCGAACCGAATAGTGCCGGGACAAACAGCGGGAACAGGAAGGCGAGCAGCGAGCGCAGGCAGGCGCACGCCGCCGACGACGACGCCGCGTACAGCCCGTACGTGTCGGCGAGGTACGTTGACGTGCACTGATACGTCACCATAGAGCTGCCGGCGAAGAGGGCGGCGCCGATCTGTGGTGGGTGTCAGTTGCTGTCCCACTTTGAGGTTTGTTTGGATGGGTACACTCACGTTAGGCACGATCCAGTGCAGCCGCGCCTGGGCTGCCCAGCCGTACAGGAAGATGCCGCACGGGATGAGCACCGACGCGGGCACCATCAGCGGCACGCGGAACTCGGGGAGGCCCGGCTCGTCGTCGCGCAGGCCGCGGCGGCGCTTGAGGTGGGCGTACAGCTTGTCCACGCCGGGCCCGCACACGTAGAGGCCCAGCAGCGAACCGACGGCGAGCGAGATGTAGTTGAGGCTGGCGGTGCCGCGGGCCATGCCGTAGCGGCCCTCGAACAGGGCTGGGAAGCTCGAGATGAGCAGGTACAGCGTGCCGAAGTTGAAGGCTTGGTACAGGGCGAAGAGCTGCACGACGGGCTGCGTGCCCAGCATGACCCACGGCCGTGACAGGGCGACGCGCAGCAGCCCGCCCAGTGTGCGGTCCGCGCCCGACTGCTCCCACTGCGTCTGCAGCTTCGGGTTGCCCGTCGCCGCGCGGAGCGCTCGCGCGCGCTGCTGCAGCAGGATCGGCGCGTACGTCTCGCGCAGGAAGAAGAAGGCGGCGGCCTGGACGGCGGCGTTGGCGAGCACGATGACCCAGAAGCACCAGCGCCATGTCGTGTACTGCGACATGTAGCCGCCGACTACGGGCCTCATCAGTCAGCAACCACTCTCTTGGGATGCGAGAAAGAAAACAACGCACCAATGGGTCCGATGGCCGGCCCCAACACCGGGGCGAGTTGGTACGCAGCGTACCCACGCCCGCGCTCTTCGGGTCGCCAGCAGTCGTTGAGCACACCACTGCCCATCTGCGACGGTCAGCAAAGATATCCCCAACGGTCATGTATCCGTCCGGGGCCGCCCACGTACCCCCACACTGGCACTCCCGCCCAGCCCGGCAAGGAAGCGAAACGCCGTGATCTGCGACTGCGACGTCGCGAAGCCGCACAGGGTCGTGAAGAGGATAAAGACGAGGTTGCCCAGCCGGATCACGGGCATGCGGCCCCAGACCTCGGAGCAGGGCGCTAGCACGAACGGGCCGAGCGCGTAGGCGAGCAGGAAGATGGACAGCACGAGCTGCAGCTGCACGCCCGGGGAGATGTGCAGCTCCTCGCCGATCGAGGTGAGCGCCGGGGCCGTGATAGAGGAGCAGAGCGGGGAGAGGAAGGCGAAAGTCGAGATGATGAGGGATGTCTGAGGGGAGGGAAGGTTCGAAGTTAGCGTGACTGGTGGCGTCGGTGGGATCGGGGGGGTTCAGCGGGAAAGGGCTTAAAGGGAAGGATACATGCCGTCCACTTGCGCCAGTCGCTCCAGTTCTTGGGGTTCTCGGGATCATCTGGCCCGTCCCACGTAACCTGTTCCGATGTCAGTCCTTGCGAGCAAGGTCTCTTGGTTCCGGGCCCTAATACCGTGAATGTCTCGTCCCGCGCCGTGTCGTTCTCGGCGAGCGTCACGGCCGACGCGCTGAACTCGGACGAGACCGGAGACACAGGCGCAGTGTTGACGCTGAGGAGGCCCGGTTCGGCCAGAGTCTGTGTCGACTGGGCGGCCGACGGCGCGCCAAAAACATGGAGTGTCGCCATGACGAGTGAGGGGATTTCAAGACAGAAAAAGGAGCGTGTGGAAAGAACAACAAGACAGGAAAATGCACGCGAGTCTATCCTCTATCGCATCCCGCAGTCTATACCTAGCAGTCTAAGCAAGGAAACAAGAGAAAGGAATGCCTCAACGAGTGTGGGGAGGAAAGCCAAAGGGAGAAACGAGGGAACGAGACGAGCGAGAGGGAAGCCCAAGTCTCCTCCGGCCCATCTTTATGAAAGGCACTTCTCCAGCGAAGCTCGCCCTGTTGTGACACGTCGCCATGGTAATTCGGGTCTGAGTGTCTGATTGCGCACTCCTCAGGGGCTAGGGCATGCATCTCAGCGCAGCCACCGAACAGGCAAAAAAAAACAATGACATTCCGAAATCCACTCCCGCAACGTCAACTCTGCCGCTATTGACGAAGCGCCCGCTCGCCACAGGTTCCAATTGCCAGCGCCATGCGACGAAGCGTCATGTAACCCGCCCTGGAACGGACCCAGGGCGATCCAGACCGCCGGTTCTCCATTCAATATTCAGCTAGTTAGTGGAGGCGCCGTTTGCTCGTGCCCAGCCCAACTCGGCAAGCCCACACGCGACACCACCAGCTGAGTGCCGCCCCAAAGGCACCAACGACGGGGGTCTGTGGGGAAGGGGTCCCCCAGTCCCGTCTCGTCTCGTCGTCAGCCGCACGGCATCGAGATCGATCAGGGCAAAAAACTTTTCTTGGCTGGCTTCGTCCCGTCCAACCACGCAGGGCTTGCGTGTTCCAGGCTTGTCTTCAGCTCGGCTCTGGGTTGAGGCTAACGTTAGTCTTGCCTAGGTTGGCATGCTGAGCCCGACGGGTCGGGGCCAGGACGAAGCAGTGCAGCAGCTGAGCGGAGGCCGGGGAGGGCCGATTCAATAAATATTAGTTATTGCGTGCCTGTGACCTTTTTCTCATCCTGACCCACCAGGTTGCGTTAAAATGGGATAACTGTTTGGATAAAACGTGGACTTGCATAATCCCTAACCTTCTGGAGTTGCATAGTATTGCACTTTTCAACCACACCGAGAACAAGAACCCAAATAGCTTGCCGGCAGGGGGCATGAGGCTCCAGTCTTTGTGGAGTTTCTAGAAGCGCGCGTGGTTGATCCACCACAGCGGCTCCGCCAAACATCGCGTCCAAAACTCAACTCGTTCAGGAGCAGGATGGCTCAACCGCCAGAGATCGACGGCGCCACGGCTCGCGGCTCGATCCCACCGCATCATCCGAATCAAGGGACATCATATGTCGGCCACAGACAATGAAACTACCCCCCCAGACCGTCACACGGGGCGCAGAGGGACCGTGGAAGCGGAATTCGAGCTTAGTAGCATCGTTTGTGTTGACAACTACCTAGTTACCCTGTCCATCCAGTCAAGCATCTACGAAATTGTCGATCTGAATCTTGACGCCCAGCTGTTTAAAAGCCGCCATTACCCTAGTGGCTTCCTCGTCGTCATAACCAGGCACTACCCCACAATCCAACAAAACATATACCGATTCCAGTCTCCGAAAGTACTCGGGAGCGGCAGACGCCAGCCTCAGCAGTGGCGGAGACATGACTTCAACGTCCTGACCAAAGCAGGCGAGATTGAGAATGCGAATCGAGCCCGGAAGCAGGCTGACGAAAAGCATGGGGTCCAGCCTGGCAGCTCGCGTCTGGCTTGAGCTCGACTGTGTCGAGCAGCACGCCAGCAGCCTGAAGACGCTTCCGGCCATGCCCAACCTCGTGGCCTTGTCTCTGCAGAACGCCGTAGTTTGCGCCGAAACACTGCGCAGACTCCTCGCCGCGTGCCCCAATTTACGGTCATTTACCTACCACGCTGCCTCGCCCGGCGCTCACGATGCGAGGGTCACCAGGACCGAGATCGCGCACGCCCTTGTTCGCGGCGTCCCGAACCTGACGTCGTTGGATTTGATCCTGTATCCCACCGACGCGACAAATCTCGCCCCGACGGACATCACGATGCCGTCCTTGGCTGGCCTGTCCAAGCTCGAGCACGTGGTCCTGGCTCTGGAGTGTGTGCTGCCTGGCGGAAGCGCAACGCTGACCAGGTTGGGGGCTGCGGTGGCAACTTGGGCTAGAAGATTTAGACTCATTGGTACCGAGCCGAACGCGACTTGGGAAAGCCCGAAGTGTTTCAGGCTGAGCAGCGAGCCCGGTGCGCTCCAGATGAACAGGTTGGGTGTGTTGAAGGCTTCGACTTTGGCGCTGATCTCCCGTGTGGCGGGGCACAGCGAGACCAGCATGTCGAGAGTCTCAGAGAAGTGGGACCAGGTCAGGCGGTCCTCCCAGGGCAGGCTGGTGTCGGTGATGGCGTTCCTCTCTTCTTCGGTGGCGCGGGCCAGGGCCGAATCTGCGAAGTGGCTGAGCACCTCGGTCGGAAAGGTCGCGCTCGCGCCAGCGAACGAGTATTCTCTGAGCTCGTCGCTGTCGAGCAGGCTCCGGACGTGCAGGCCGAGGTCGGGTCGGGCAATGAGGGTCCGGGCAAGTAGCCACCATCGGGGGGTCAGCGGGTGGTGATAGAGGTGCGGGGTCGCGGCGGCGTTGAGCCGCTTGCAGGTCCGCGTCAGTTGAAGCAACGCGTTGGCTCTGCCGTACTTGACACAATGTGGGCAGAGCCACTTGAAAATCTCGTCGACGAGTTCGACGGGGAGTCCATCGAAGGGAGACGCCATGGTCAGACGGTCAATTTCGTCTGCGACGTCCTTGACTGTCGTGAAAGTGGTGGTGAGAGAAGATTGGTTTGTGAAAACGGTGAGAGCGAATTATCGAGGTTGTTTGTTGTTTGGAGATGTCGGGGAAGCGCGCTAACTGCCGAGGTGATTAGCCCCAAAGGACTCGGCCACTGGTGGTGCGCGATGTGAGTAAATATGTTGGACCACCTTTTCACTCTCTCTCTGTGGTCAGTTTGCCATCATACACATCTTGCTGACAGCTTGCCTTGGATATCATTACCTTCAGGAAACTCAACACCACCACCATGGATCTCACTTGGATAACGGCAGCTTGGGACGCTGCTGGCAGGCAAACAAGATTCCCCGCATTTCACTACGACAGCGACGGATGGGCGATCGCCGTGCAGATCTTGCAGGCCGAGGGGGAGGAGAGCCCGAGATTTGTCCCAGAAAGTCACTGGCATACCATCCATACCGAGGAAGAATGGGGCGATTATCTTGACCAGGTGTGCGCTCTATTTCACCAAATTGCTCTCCAGCCCCTTAGGCCAGACATTGACCAACTGTTCTAAAGGTCCCGCGCCCGGATTCGGCATCATCAGGGGCATCCTTGAGCCTGGTGTAAGTTGTGCACAGAATATAAGTGGCATTCATCAACTAACTGCTACCGTTCTGGTGTCCATGTGGCTAGAATGCCATCTAACGAGTCCAGCATCCTTCCTCGCGACCCCGACCCAGACTTCGGCGGGACGCGCGTCAGGAACCCAGTAGGTCTCAGGCATCTCCCGGTTCCCAGCGAAGCCATCTTCAAGCGCCTCGTCGCCAAGTTCCACATCCACCAATCCATTCAGAGGCTCCTCAGCCGCGGATGGCCGGCGATTGTGAAACCGAGGAGCACTCCGACGGCTCCACCCATGCGATCTGTATTCTACCCCCCTTTCATGCACCAATCCCTCCGCCCAACACAAACAACATAAAGGAGAAACAACCCCAGCATTCTAACCATCCACGTTCAACCTCCAACAGACTACAACCTCCGCACCTCCAACACCCTCCCCCTCGACACCGCCCTCGGCATAACCCACCTGCCCGCCCACCGCCACACCTTTGCCATCCTCTTCGGCTGCACCCCGCAACAGGCACGCGGCCTGCGGGCCCGCCTCGCCCACCTCACGTTCTCCCCACACCCGCCTCCCACCCCCCTTTCCTCTTGCTCCTCCTCTGCGACCTCA
>FTEL01003234.1_pt1 | contig 21271 bp, 21 predicted proteins | sample 1658911 | NCBI WGS metagenome assembly FTEL01 (sample SAMEA3914869, study PRJEB12502) | metagenome | biome: forest; material: soil | place: USA | collected 2012-03-12 | depth 0.1 m
GGCGGTGCAGCCTCGCTCGGGGGCGGAGGCGGAGGAGACGCCGAGGCACCCGGGGCGCCGGGAGCGCCGGGGACGCCTGGGGCTCCAGCGGCAGCACCTCCTTGACCGGCTTGGGCAGCTGCCCACTGCTGGTACATCTGGACGTACGCCTGGTAACCGCCATACGCCGCATACGGATCAGAACCGTAGTACTGCGCGTACTGGGCCGCATAGTCGGCAGCTGAGGTAGCAGCGTTGGCGGATGTCGGTGTCGAGGCCGACGCGCTGGCACTAGCCCCCGGGGCAGGGGAGTTGTTGTAACCATGGCTGTTATGGCCGCCGTGCCCATGGCCGTGTCCGTGGCTGCTGTTCTGGTGGTGGCTATCCCTGTTGTAGCCGCCGCCTTGGTACGAGTCGCCGCCACCCCGGCCGCCATAGCCTCCGCCGCCGCCACCACCACCGCCGTAGCTACGCGGTGGGCGGTTCTTGAAATCCTCGTACTGCTCCCTGACGTTGGTCAGCAGGTCCTCGCAAAGCTCCTTGGCCTTCTCGACCATCCTCGGATCAGGTCCACTGCCAACATGTCAGTAGAGATCAAAAACGACCAGGCGAGACTCTTCTCTTACGCAACGTGAAGAAACATCTCCTCATCGCTCTCTCGGCCTGTGGATGCCTCCATGTAGCCGGACCCTCGCCCCTTGATCTGAACCCGGCAGGTTGTCTCTTGCTGGATGTGCTTCACGTAGGCTCCTCCGTGTCCTACAACCTGCGCACGCAGGTTGAATCCCGGAATCGGGTCGAGCCCGATCGGGATCTTCTCCTCGGGCCATTTACGCTGATCATAGTTAGATAGCGCTCAGAATCCGAGGGAGGCCGGAAATGTCACTTACCCGGCCAAACTCGTCGCGCTCCACCGGCGGCTCCTGTTCCCTACGGCGGAAACGGCGCTCGTCGACGAGCTGAGGCAATTCCTGTTTCATCATCTCTTCAATCTTGGCGACCGCCTTATCCAGGCCTTCCTTGCTCGTGCTGGTAACGTGGAGATACAGCGGGGGGTTCTGTGGATCGTCTGTTAGTGTTGCCCAGGGGGGTCGCAAGCTGGTCATCATACCGCAGGAGTGGCCATGTTCTTGTCTGGATAGTAGCTGCCGCGCGTGGTAACATCTTTTGGAGAATCAACTAGTCAATCGGCGTCCTCTAACAGCATCCCAAGGTTCAAGGCAGGCGTACCGGCACCAGTCTCGTCTTTAATCTATCAAGCGGCCGAGGTCAGCAGATGCAAAAGAGGGTGTGCCTGTGCGAGCTATCGTGCTTCCAGTAAGCAAGAGTGTCCCGCACAAGAGCGTCATGGCGGGCGCCAAGGGGAGCAGCCGCGGATGACGCGCCCAGGGAGCTGATGACGGATCAGTGTGACAACCAAGGAGTTAATTACCATTTTCTGCGTGGAGCCCTTGGTCAGGAGATATCTGTTGCGCAAGTCGTTGACCTCGATGTCCTTGATGTAGTCGCCGTCTGAGATGTACATCTCCCCGTTGATGGTACCGGCGCCGGGGCCGGCCGCGGCCTTGCTGTCGGCGGTCGCGCTCGACCGCACCGGGGGGACATCGACATGCTGGATACCTTTGCGGGCCTGGAGTTGCGCGTTGATCCGGGCGGCGGCGGCGGCTGGAATCAAAGTCAGCATCAAGCGCGCGGCAAGCATACCAGCCCGACGCGGGCAGCGGCGCAAGGACAGCTAACTTACCCGCAGCGGCAGCGGGGTCCACGGGAGGCGACTTGGAGTCGGCCGGGGTGTCGCGTGGCTTCGAGAGGGGGCTGCGGTCACGCTCGCGGCCAGAATCCGGCTTGCGCGCAGGCGGGGAGCGAGAACGGCGGTCGAAGCGTGAGCGTCGGGGTTCAGGCTCGGTCTGATCAAAGCGAGAGCGCTTTGCGCTGCGTCGCTCCGTGTCGTCCATTGCGAGAGCGACTCCCGGGGGATGCAACAGGTCGTCGCAATGCTGATATGGTCGATAAGTAACGATACGATCGGGGATGCGCCGGTGCGAGAGAACCGGGGGTGGGTAGTCGGCGAGCTGCTTTGGTTGGTTTCGTGGCTCCCAGTGTTGGGAGTAAGTTAGCACTTGTAACCGCGACGAAAAAGAAGTGCTGTTTCAGTGGTCGCCTAGAAAAGTTGGACCTGGGAACCCAGACGCACAGTGCGGAGGCCGTGCGTTTCAGGCGGGTCCCTCTAAAATGGCACTGTTTAGCGCATTGAAGCGAGGCTCCCTTCTTCAACCTCACATGTGCAGCGTCGAATGGATGTGCACTGGCGAACATGCCGTTGAGAATCCTGCAACAAACCCTCTCTCTTAATGAAAATTCCGTTTGAGACCATTCCCATCCTCTCCAAGCCCAATGTGTCCCGAGGAGGGCCCTGAGGCCGGGTTTTTAATCCTCTGCCTGGCAAGGAAGGATCCTAAGTTGTCAGGCTGGTCTGGACGATGAAGATGCAAATATCCTGCACCGCGCGGGTTACATCGTCTCGCAGAGGTTGTCTTGCGATGGAACTGCTGCGAGGTGGAACTCGAAGCGGGAACACCTGCGATTGGAGCGAGCGCTGGGATCCCGATTCGGAACCCGGAGGATGCTTTATCCTTTCTTTGACTCTTTGGTGGCCCCACAGCTGCCCCGGACTCGGAGCACCTCTGGAGCTCAGGGCGGAATTGACCAATGCAAGTTTGCCTCTCCACATCCGGGTTGGCTTCCCGCACGGTGACACAATCAGCTCGAGGCGGTCGGGAAACTTTTTCTCCTTTCCGGCTTCTGGCTCCAGATTGAAGGTGACTCACTTGGACGACCATCGCCAATTGCCGCCCGGATACTGACCCAGCTACCAGGCGATCTTGGGGTTGCCGTTCCCCCCCAACAACATAGGCCTCTGGCCGCACAATTGACTTCCCAACATGGCGTCTCGCGGTCTCATCGCCGCCTCGCCCGCATGGCGTAGGTTAGCGACGACGGCGAGCCCCCGCGTTGCCCCGCTTGCCGCCGTCCGGCACAGCAGCTCGACTTCCGCCATCGCCTACAAGGCCATCCGTCGCCGCCAAGCACCTCTCCCCGTCGATCAGCCGCCAGCATGGTCTGCCCAGGCCGCTGTTTCCAGCATCCTCTACGAGACCCCGACGCCCTCCGCGGTGCCTCCCAAGCGCCATGTCCTCAACTGCCTGGTCCAGAACGAGCCCGGTGTGCTCTCGCGCGTCTCCGGTATCCTCGCCGCCCGCGGCTTCAACATCGACTCGCTCGTTGTGTGCAGCACTGAGGTGGAGGATCTCTCGCGCATGACCATCGTGCTCACGGGCCAGGATGGAGTCGTTGAGCAGGCCCGCCGCCAGCTGGAGGATCTTGTCCCCGTCTGGGCCGTCCTCGACTACACCAACGCCCCGCTCGTGCAGCGCGAACTGCTCCTGGCCAAGATCAACATCCTCGGCCCTGAGTACTTCGAGGAGCTGCTCGCCCACCACCGCGAGATGACGGCTGATGGGATCGAGGCCGAGGCGAACGGTCAGGACGCCAGCGCCCTCGTGGCCGCCGCCAAGGACTTCCACCCTAGCAAGCTGGCCACCAGCGAGGCTTTGCGCCACAAGCACGAGCACTTGAAGAACATCACCTACTTCGCCCACCAGTTTGGCGGCAAGGTCCTGGACATTAGCACTAACAGCTGCATTGTTGAGGTGTAAGTCTTGGCTTGCTGCCCTTCTGCCCCAACAAAGCATGTGACTCATGCTGATTTCAACCCCCCTTTAGGTCTGCCAAGCCTTCCAGGATAGACTCATTCCTCAAGCTCATTGCCCCTTTCGGCATCCTCGAATCCGCCCGGACCGGCCTCATGGCCCTCCCTCGCTCGCCCCTGTACGGACCCGATGAAGATGGCCCGCTCAAGGAGGCCGATGAGGTTGTCGACGCCAGCCAGCTGCCCCCCGGCTAAATAATATGAGCTGCGGGTGGAAGAGTTAGGAGAATGTATTTGGTTGTAATCCCATTGGGCTTGGTCTCGGAGATGTACCACAAATATGAAGTGAAACAATCTTTTTGTATTCTCTGAACGCCATCTTTGGTATTGGTAAACTTTTCCATACCGACGCCTAAAACCACGCCTGCTTAGTTTTGAAGCAATGTGAGACTACAACGCCAACAAAGGGCTAGCAATATTCCAGCTTTAAAGGATCTTGCCCTTGTTGACCACAAACGCCTCCAGGGCAGCTGTCATGGAGTTAGCTCAGTTCTGATGACTCAAACGACCAACCCGACTCCCCCATTGGCAACTTACAAACAGCAGCCCAAAGCCTGTTCTCGGCCTCGGGGAAGACAAGCGACCTGGGACCGTAGAAGACCTCGTCGTCAACCTCCTCAGGGTGCCTGGGCAGGCAGTGCATGAACTTCCAGTCCGGCTTGGCGCCGCCACGCTTGGCCAGCTCGTTGGTGATCTGGTACCCGGCAAACGCCTTGAGACGCTTCTGGCCCTCGGCCTCCTGCCCCATGGACACCCACGTGTCGGTCACGAGGATGTCGGCGTCCTTGATGGCCTCCTCGGGCACCGTCGTCTCGAACAGCTTCCCCGGGGTGGCGACGCCGGACGCGGCGGCCTGGATGACGGTCCTCATGGCGTCGGGGATGCCGTAGCCCGCGGGGGAGGCGACGGCGATGTCGACGCCCATCTTGACGCAGCCGATGGCGAGGTCGAAGAGGACGTTGTTGGAGTCGCCGACCCAGGCAACACGGAGGCCCTCGAGCCCGAGGCTGGACTCGGACGGGTTGCGGGCCGGGAAGCTCTCGCTGATGGTCTGGAAGTCGGCGATGGTCTGCAGCGGGTGGTAGTCGCTGGACAGGGCGTTGATGACGGGCACCGATGAGTGCTGCGCCAGGTCCGCCACCTCCTTGTGCGCGCCCACGCGGGCCACCATGCACGACGTCATGGAGGAGATGACGACCGAGGTGTCGTAGAGGGACTCGTTCACCTGGGGTGGGGGTTAGGAGCGGGGTTCGAGGAGTTGGAGGGGTGAAAACGTACACCCAGCTGGATATCATCCTTGCCCAGGAACATGGGATGGCCGCTCATGAGCTGCACGGCGGCTTCTGTTGACACACGGGTCCTGGTGCTGCGTTTGCTGAACATCATCGCCACCGTCTTGCCCGTCAGGGCTCCGTGGAGCGGTTTCGGAGGCTGCTCGCCGGCAGCAAAGGCAGCCTTGACGGCGGCTTTGTGAGAGGAGGCATTGCGCACGAGCTTGGTGAACTCGGCGGGCGTGAGATCGCCAATGGACAGGAGATGCCTTGGCCCGGAGGCGCTAGAGAGGGAACGGGTCTGGAGATGAGCCATGGCGGATTTGAAGGTGCGAGAGGCAATGCGGGGAGGCATAATGGTGAGAAACAACTAGGGGTCCTGGATATGTGTTTGGGACGGGGGGCGGATGCTTTTATCTATCCTCGGTCTTTCGGGATCCTCAAGGGTAGCGAATCAAGTTCTGATGGGGTTCGCCTCTTCGAGATGACAGGGTCTTGGTGTTTTTTTTTGGAGACGCCAACCCGTGAGTCAGTCACGTCTGTCAACGGGGGGGTTCCAGGAAAAAAAGATGCCCTAAACAACCCTGATGATTCGACCAATTGCTAACCCCGGAAAGCTTGTCCTCTCGCCTTATCAGTCCGAGTTCGTCTCTTTTTTGAAATGCTTCTGCAGCGACTTCGAGCAAGGAGCCACACTCCCGGGTTAAGCAGATGGTTCCACAGTGGCTACTGCTTCAATTCTCGGGCACCTGGGCAGCTCAATTTTGACTCGAGCTGTATCCGCACTCTGTAAAGTCCTCAACAGGCTCTCCCCTGCGAATTGTTGAATTTGCCGTCGTCGTGGAGGTGGGATTTGGCACTGTGGCTGACGAATTGGCAGTGGTCGATTGGCCCCCAGCTTCCCCACTCTGGGGTTGAGCCCGAGGCGGGCGGGAAGTGGTGCCTGGCCCTGGCTTGGGGGCCTTGCTGGGTTGGGGTGAGGCCCCAAGCGACGCAAGACCAGCCTGAGAGCCAATGGGCGCCGTGCCTTGGGCCGAGACGCTGACAGGGGCTGTGCAGCACCGGCTGCCTGGGTGGCACTGTCCATCACTTTCAGACGCCCTGGAGCGGGCCTGCAGGAGGCCAGACCGTCGTCATCGTCATCCAAACCTCGAGCAACAACAGTCAACCCAGACCACGTTGCGCGCATTCCATCCATCGCCTATTGTTTACGCCCCAGCCATGCTCTAGCTCCCGCATCAGATACCGCCGCCTTCCGCTGCGTAAGCACAGGCCTATTATCGATTGGAGCTCACCCGACTGTCATGTCCCAAGCGGCCCGCTCGCTCGCTCTACCTATTTAGTTGGAGGCACAGCCTTACGTTTCTGTTCCCATCGCTTTCTTCTCCTTCATTCAACGCCGACCCCCCAAAACACCCCCAAAATGTCCGACTCAAAGAAATCACCGCTCCTTTCTGCCGCCGGCGGCAGCAAAGCTCTCGACCCTCCCGATCCCCGCGAGCCCCAGGAACCCAACGAGCCCGAGGAGTCGTCCGAGTCGACCCCGCTATTGCTGAGTTCAGCCGCGACACCACGTTATGACGGAGAGCGCGACGACGCTCATCACGGCGATGCGGCCTCCATTGCCTCGCGCGCTTCGCGGGCGTCCTCCGCCAGGTCTGCCAAGAGCAGATCAGTGCGGTGGCCGTCCGTCATTGCCATGATTGTTCTGGCCGCCTTTGCCCTGGCCATCATGCTCCTCGCCTTCGTCGTCCCCTCCGCGGTCGAGGAATACGCGAAACAGGCCACCGTCGTCGAACCCACCAACCTGTCACTCGTGTCAATCACATCCAACGGCGTCCGCGCGAGGATACAGGCCAACTTCAGGCTGGATGGGCAGCGCGTGGTTAATGAGCACGTCAGGCGCGTCGGCAGGGCTGCCACATGGCTGGTGGGGGAGCTGGGCACGGGAGAGACCAAGATCAACGTCTACCTGCCCGAGTACAACAATGTTCTGCTTGGCACCGCCGCTGTCCCGTCGTTGAAGGTCAAGATCGCGGACGGCCGCAACAACGCTGTCGACTTTGTGGCCGACCTCGTCCCCGGCGATGCCGAGGGCATTCGGACGATCGCGAATGAGTGGCTGGAAGGGAGGTTGGACATTGTCCGGGTCCGTGGGCAGGCCGACATCCAGCTCCGGGCTGGCATCTTCCCCCTGGGAACGCACTCCATCGCGGAGTCGCTGACGTTTGAAGGTCAATCCCTCTACCGTTCATTTGCCTCCCTGTATCTCGGAGAGAAGTCTCTTTTTTGAGACCCTGACAACATGTTTTCTGATTACACGGGTCCCCACCGTTCATAACCGTTGCTGATACGTTACCTCGATGTAGGCAGCAAGATGCCTCACATGCCCGAGTACAACATTACGAGGCTGGACTTCAGGGAGCAGCCGCTTCCCGGGGAGAGTAATGCGATGGCGGCCGAGGTGTCGATCACGTCTTTCAACGAGTACCCGATATCTCTGGATGTGCCCCCCCTCGGGTTCGAGCTTCTCCTCCCCGGATGCGGCCCTGCCGATCCCTCGATTTCGGTCGCCCTTGCCACAGCCGGTCCCGTGGCCGTGCGAGCCCATTCAGCAGTTGTTGTGGACGTGCACGCGCTGATCAAGGGATTGCCTGAGACGCTCACTCAGCTCTGCCCCAACTCAGATTCCTCGCCCCTGGATATACTGTTCAAGAAGTACCTCAATGGCGAAACAGCCACGGTGCTTGTCCGGGGCCAGAAGCGGCCGGTCGATGACACTCCCGAATGGCTTGCAGACATCCTGGCCAGCATCACGGTCCCCGTGCCGTTCCCGGGGCGCTCGTTCGAGAACCTGATCCGAAGCTTCTCCCTGCTGGATGTCCACTTTAAGCTGCCGGACCCCACGGCGGAACCCGACGATCCCGCGTCTAACCCACGAGTGTCGGGAACCATCCTGGTCCTTGCGGGACTCCCGGCTGAGATGAATTTCTCGCTGAACGTCACCAGCGTCCGCTCAACCGCAGATGTCTTCTACAAGGGAGACAAGCTCGGAGAGCTCGACCTGAAGGAGTGGCAGGAGGCGAACTCGACGCAAATACCGGCGACAGAGGACCAAGAATCCACGCTTAGGATCCAGTCGCGCATCAACGACGCGCCGCTCAACGTTACGGACGCCGACGTCTTCACCGATGTGATCCAGGCCCTTCTGTTCGGGGGCAAGGAGATCATGCTGAGCGTGCAAGCGCTCGTGGATGTCAAGGTCCAGACGATCCTCGGCGAGCTCGTGGTGAAGGCGGTCCCCGCCGAAGGGAAAATCCCAGTTAAACGTCCGTCCCTTTTCTAGTCTCGTCAAGCGCCCCCGATCGATGGCTTCCTGTCTGCGTTTTCTCTCGACCACGGGCCAACTTCACACGACAGCAGACTGACTTTCGCAGCGCTGGGAAAGGATCTCCTGGGGTCGGGCCTGCCCAAGGTCGGGGCGGTCGAAATCATCGAGACGAGCGCGACATCCATCTCGCTGCGGGCATCGGTGAACCTGACGAACCCGACGCCGTACTCGGCACAGATTCCTTTTGCCAGTATTTTCATTGAAAATAATGGGCTGATCATGGGAGAGGCCTGGGTGGAGAATCTGGATCTGAAATCGGGGAACAACCCCAACTTGATCGCGGCGGCGATGTGGAACCCGGCGATGGGCGGCGACAAGGCCGTTAAGCGCGGCCGTAATCTGCTGTCGGAGTACCTGTCTGGCTACAACACGACCATCACGGTTCGCACTCACCGCGGCACCATCCCCGCGCTACCGTGGCTCGGCGAGGCCCTCTCCCGCATCGACATCACGATACCCGCACCCCGGCTGCGGCTGCCCGGCGACGATGGAGACGGGGAAGGTGACGGCGACGACGACGACGACGGCGAGGACAACGACCAGCCGCGCTTCATCCGCGACGCGACCTTCCACGTGCTCTCGTCGACGGCAACGTTCACGCTGGTCTCGCCGCTCATGTACAACACCATCTACATCGAGTCGGTCAACGCCACGGCGCTGTACAACCACACGGAGCCGATCGGCAGGATCGAGTACGACGTGCCGTTTGCGGCGCCGCCGGGGAGCTCGCAGACGCCCAAGCTTCCGGTGGACTGGTCGATGGACTCGGTCGGGTACGGCAGGCTGAAGGAGGCGCTCGGCGGGACACTGAAGCTGGATGCGCGGGCGGTGATTGGGGTGAGGTTGGGGAAGTGGAGGGAGACGGTTTGGTATGTGGGCAGGGGCATTGGGGCGGGTGTTAGGTTGTGATTTCTTTGTCTGGGAACTTGGTGTTTGCTTGGGTTTTTGGTTTGGGCTGGTTGGTTGGTTTTGACTTGTTTTGGGTGGGATTATGGAGTTTGGAGCGCGGCATTGGCAATGAGCAACGGCAACAGCAGGTTACGGCGTAGCGTGCAGGTAGAAGGTGGACGGAGGGATGGATACACGGGATGGGAGTTGGGGTTGAGGCGTATCTGCATACGAGGTGTGGTGTTTTGTTCGCCAGAGGCTGCCGGTTGCAGATGGACCAAGCAAGTACATAGCCACGAAATGCATTGATTCCTTGTTGGAAGTTTTCTGGATGTTGTTAGGAATATACCGAGATCCAAGGAGGGCTGAACCGGAATCGAACCAGACTTGATTCAGATGAGCATCGACCCTTTTCCAGAACACGGATGCCTAAGACCCTAGCGGGTGTGGCACCCCCACGTCATCAGGAGAGCTTCGACGCAGCCGTATCACGACAACATGCAGGGCGGGCAGCGAGTGACCCATTCGTCGGCTGACGGGTTCAATGCGTTGTGCACATGCGTAGGACTTACATCTTGTGCTCCGTCTCGGAACTCGGGGATTACACTCTAAACTCGGTCTAAATGTTGTCCAATTCGTACCACTTCAGTTCCAAGTTTCAAGTGCATTCGTTGAAGAATCCACTCAGCTCTGGTGACTGTCGCAATCCTCAAGCACCAGCAGGGCAGGTTGCAGGCGCTGCCCCGCTGTTAGTGGGCGCTGTTCCAAGCAGGGAATTGGTGGGTCGATCGTTGCTGGATGCAGTAAAGACGAACACGGCAGGGCGCGCGGCACAGGCCTGCTTGCAACGCCAACACCACCCAGAGCACCGCCGAGCTCGCAGCTTTGTCTCCAGATCGCCAGATCGCAGCCCACGTACCCTTTACCTCAGCTCAGCTACAACACCCGGTTTCCACACGACATCCGCCGGCGAACGACACAGCTGCCCCAACCGCCCCGCGAACCCAGAAATGTCCTCACAGGAGACGCCGTACCGATAGAACAGGATGCGCGCTGTCCTGCCCGGCAAGCCCGAGTCGCGGCTCCAGGCCCTGGCCTCGGGCTGCTGGGAGTCGAGGCGCATTACCGTAAGTGCTCACTCTTGCCCTCTCAGACCGCGAAGACAGGTAGCCTAACAAGCAGGCTTGTTGTAGGCCTACATCACCGGAAACGCCCTCGCCATCCTCGGAGACCCGAACCGCCTCCTCCAGACCGTATACGACGACGACCCGGCGCCGCTGCATGCCGTCGCGCTCGACGAGGCCTCGGGGAAGATCGCCGTCTGCACGCGCCGCACCGTTAGGGTGTACCGCCCGATAGGGACGGGCGGAGAGAGGGACGCGGATGCGCTGCGGTGGGCGCTGCAGGCAACCTTTCTCGTGCAGGATGGGGAAGGGGTAGAGGGAGCTGCAGGGGAGGGCGAAAAGGAGGAGGACGACAAGCGGCCCGCGATATCCCTCTCCTGGGGCGCCTCCGAGGAGCTCCTCATCGCCTCGTCAAGCCTCGAGCTGTACCAGACCTCGGACAACCTGCCGACCCCCGAGTGCTCGTGGCGCAAGAAGCTGGCGAGCCCCGTCCGCCGCGCCAGCCTGTCGTACGACTCGGCGTACATCGCGTCCGTGGGGGAGTACGACAGGCTCGTCAAGGTCTGGCGCAGGCTGAGCTACGGCACCGGCGAGGTGCGCTTCGATTTTATTTATCTGCGCCATCCCCAGCCCGTGACGGGGATACAATGGCGCCGCCCGCACCACATGGACCAGACCATCGAGAATGCGCTGTATACCTTTTGCGCGGGGAGTGTGCTGCGCGTGTGGGCCGGCTCTGATAGCCATAGCCATCAGCACCTGCAGCTGTGGGGGACCCTCAACCTCCGGGAGGCCATCCAGGACACCGGCTCAGGGGCTTCAGCGGAGGGGAGTCTGCGCTGGGCCTTTGTCATGCACGGCGGGGACCTCGCGGCCGCCACCGAGAAGGCCGTCCAGGAGGGCGCCAAGTCGAAGGAGGAGGCCGCCGCGCTCGACAACCTTATTGCGGTTGCGAACCGGAGCCCGGAGATCTGCATCGTCTTGGATGGCCGGGGACGCATGTCGGCGTGGGCGCTCGAGAACATCGGGTGCAAGACGAGGAGGTCAAACATCTTCAACGTCGCCCACGTCACAACCCCGGAGCTGGACTTTTTGAAGGGGTGTCCGACGGCGCCAGAGAGCACGCATGTCGAGGCGTACAGCTACTGCAATTCCGGCGGGCACCTGCACATCATGCTGCACTTCTTTGATGGCAGGATCGAGGTGTACCGCAGCAACGTTGCCGCGCTATTGGACCGCAATCCGAAGAGGAGGCGGCTGAGCATGGACGGTCTCTGGACGGGCCACTCGGCTCCCGTGCGCAAGATCGTGCGCAACTTCAGCGGCAGGGCGATCGTCTCGCGGACGGCCGAGGGGCAGGGTGTCATCTGGAAGCACGCGCTGGATACCAAGAGGACGGGCCTTACCCGCCAGGTGGTCATCCCGGAGCAGGGGCATATCCACAGGATGTGTCTGCTCAGGAAGGGCCGGTTCGTCGTCTTTCTGAAGCACGAGAACATCTCGCTGTGGGACTGCCGCCAGGCGGAGCCGCGCATGCTCGCCGAGAGCAGATATGATGTGTCTGGAAAGCCGCTGTGTCTGCTCATCCTCCCGAGGCACAGGGTCGAGGACTACACCACCGCGCACATCGCCACCGTCACGTCGGAAAAGCAGGGCATCGTCTGGGAGGTCAAGTTCCCCTACTACTCCCCCGGCGATAACACCCCCCAGCCCGCCAACGGCGCCAAGCAGCAACAACCCTCGATCCGGTCGTTCGCCAAATTCGGCCTCGAAGACGCCGGCGACCTGGCCTACGTCCTCCCAGTCGACCCCGCCGGCACCACCCCGCTCGTATCCGGCTTCCTCGACGTCTTCGCCCGCGACGTGGCCATCTCGTACACGCACAGCGGGCGCGTCGAGTTCTGGACCGCCCGCGTCGGCCACGACGGAAAGGGCGTCGAGTGGCTGTCGACCAGCTCCATGGAGACGGGCGTGTGCGACCCGGCGCTGGTCAGCGGGAGCACGCGCAAGACGGCCGCGCTGGTTAATGCCGCGAGGTCGACGCTGACGATTTGGGATATAAAGGGTGCCCGGCTGGAGTACACGCAGGAGTTTGAGAATAGTCATACGATCAGGGATTTGGATTGGACGTCCACGCCGGATACGCAGTCGATTCTTGCGGTGGGGTTTCCGCACCGCGTGTTGTTGCTGTCGCAGATGCGGTTTGATTACCTTAATCAAGGCCCGGCGTGGGCTGCGATCCGGGAGATTTCGATTCGGGATTTCACGCCGCATCCTATTGGAGATTCGGTCTGGCTTGGGGATGGCCATTTGGTTATTGGTGCGGGCAACCAGCTGTTTGTGCAGGACAGGTTGTTCGACGCGGGCAGCTCGCTGGTGACCAGCTTGCGGCTGCCGCAGAGGCGGACGGGGGAGAAGCACTGGGATCTGTTTGATGTGGTGCAGAGGTTGAACGGGCCGCTGCCGGTGTTCCATCCGCAGTTTCTGAGCCAGTGCATGCTGGCCGGCAAGATCGTGCTGGTGCATGCGATTTTGATGGCGCTGCAGCGGACGCTGAGGTTTTGGGTTGAGGGGGATGCGGTGGATGATTATTTGGGGTTGGATTTGGAGGACTTTTATGAGGTTGATCATGTGGGTTTTGCCGCTTTTCTTTTGGCGTCCTGACTTATTCGTGTGGGTTGCTGACGGTCAGGAACAGTCCACCAAGACGTCCACGCTCAAAGACCCCGGCCAGTACCTCGCGCGGCGCATGTCGTACGACGAAGGCGACGCCCCCTTCGACGAGGAGGTGGCGGCCGAGATCAACGAGCGGCTCACGCGCGTGGGGATCCCGCAGCTGTCGGGCCACGAGCAGATCCAGCTCGTCGACATTGTCGAGTGCGTCGGCCTGGTCGAGAAGCAGCGGCGCTCGCTCGACGAGAACGGGGCGCGGTTCATGCTCTTCTTCCGCCAGCACGCGCTGCGCAAGGGCCGCACCAACGAGATCCACATGGGCTGGCGCGAGATCAACTGGGCGTACCACTCGACCAGTCAGGACGTGCTGGTTGATTTTGTGACCAAGCAGAGTCATGGGCGTATGCTGTGGGAGCATGCGCGGGAGAGCGGGATATTCATGTGGCTGGCAGATAATACTGCTGTGGTAAGCTTGTTTACAAACTCCCGAGAAAAGGGGGGAGATTGCTGACAACAAGACAACAGAAAGCCCAGTTCGAGGTGATTGCGCGGAACGAGTACACCAAAAACGAGCTTAAGAACCCCATCGACTGCAGTCTCTTCTACTTGGCGCTCAAGAAGAAGACGGTTCTTCAGGGACTCTGGCGCATGGCGGCATGGAACAGGGAACAGGGCGCCACGCTGCGGTTCCTCGCCAACAATTTCGACGATCCCAAGTGGCGGACAGCGGCGCTCAAGAATGCGTATGCCCTGATGAGCAAGCGGCGGTTTGGTAAACAACCCCCCCCCCGCTCCCCCTTTAGCGGTAATTAACTAACACCTGCACAGAATACGCAGCCGCCTTCTTCCTCCTCGCCGACCACCTGCACGACGCGGTCAACGTCTGCCTCAACCAGCTCAAGGACCTGCAGCTCGCCATTGCGGTGGCGCGCGTCTACGAGGGCGACTCGGGCCCCGTGCTCCGCCGGCTGCTGGAGGAGGAGGTGCTCACGATCGCGGCGCAGGAGGGCAACCGCTGGCTGGCGTCGTGGGCGTTTTGGATGCTGCACCGCAGGGACATGTCTGTTCGCGCGTTGATTGTGAGTTTTGGCTGGTTTTCTTTTCCCCTTGCAATTGTTTCTGTCGACTGACTGGGTAAATGTAAACAAGACCCCCGTGTACACCCTCCTCGAGACACCGGGCTCGCCGGACCTCAAGTCGCGGCTGTTCCTCACCGACGATCCGGCGCTGGTCATCCTGTACCGCCAGCTGCGGCAGAAGACGCTGCAGACGCTGCGCGGCGCGAGCAAGGTCACACCAAAGGTCGAGTGGGAGTTTGTGCTGCACAACGCCAGGTTATACGACCGCATGGGATGCGACCTGCTGGGGTTGGATCTCGGTATGTTCTCCCCTGCCTGTTCACGATTAAGAAAGCGCGCTAACGGCGGTGGGTAGTCCGAAACTGGGAGTTCTTCCAGCCGCCCGGCGTCTCGGCCGTCGCAGCCGGGTTGGGCGGCGAGATCGACCCGCTGAGGTTGCTCAAGCGGAGGGGGTCGCTGGTGGTGGCCGACTTGCCCGTGCTGTCGCCCACCGCGGCGGCGCATCAGCAGGGGCATGTGCCGGCGGAGATGAAGTCGGGCGGGATGATGCCGAAGCAGCAGCCACCGGCGACGGTGTTTGAGGAGCCGGATGCGAACTCGTTGTTGGATAGCTTTGGGTTTTAACGTGCAGGGGTATGGCGGGTGATCTGCGTTGGGTTCCGAGGCGGGGATGGGTTGGTTATTTTTTAGGTTTCTGCATGGTGAGCGACGGGTTATGTGTATGGATAGGAGGTGTAAGTGGGTGTTGGGCATTGGAAGAGGGGCTGGTTGCAAGTGTTTCTGTGATTTGGGCGAGACCAGCAAGAGACGCTGTGACCAGTCTGAGTTTATCTTGATCAGGCATCGTCTTGAACTTACCACAGCTGCAAATCATCCTTGTCCACTTGAATTACTGTTCTTGCTCTGCTTACGTGTCTATGCTCAGTGTAGCATCAACTGATGCCCTCCTGACCCCAGGGATTGTGGTTGAAGAGGTTGTAAGACTTGCCTGTTTTGGTTAGTGGCCGCTTTTTTCTCCAATTTCGTGCTCATGGTTGATTATTCGCGACCTCCGCCGATCGCCTTCAGCTCTCCCCAATTATTCATCACACAACAGGTCTCGGAATCCGAAACCACAGCACCTGAAGCCTCTTTTGATCAGCAGCATCTATGTAGACAGCGGCAAGGCAACGATCGCCATACCCCGCTTTCCCTTTTTATTGTCTCTCCTCCTTCTTCTCCCCCCTCTTCCCCCTCACATCCCGTCGCGATGAGGAGCCGCGCGTCAGCCTCCCCATCATCCCAACCCGATGACAGGAACCCTCCCCAACCCACCACCAGCTCATCCCAACCCATACCCCAAACCTCGGACGACCCGGACCTCGACCCCGACGACACCCTCGCCCTCCTGCCTCCCTCCCCAATGGAAGACGACGACGACACCACCCTCCCCAAACCATGCCGGCCGCGCCACCGCCCCGTCATCGCCGGCGCGTCCTTCACCGCCCGCGGCGTCCTCGTCGGCCTCGCCGTCGGGCTCGTCATCTGCTTCTCGAATATGTATTTCGGCCTGCAGACCGGCTGGGTCAGCACCATGACCATGCCGGCGTCGCTGATGGGGTTTGGCATCTTCCGCCTGCTAAGGAGCTCGCGCCTGCTTGAAGGATTGCCGTTCTCGCCTGTGGAGAATGTGCTCGTGCAGACGGTGGCGGGGAGTATGGCGATTATGCCGCTGGGGTGTGGGTTTGTGGGGGTGTTGCCGGCGATGAATTATTTGTTGAGGGAGGAGGAGCAGGGGCCGATTGTCCTGGGCTTGGGCAAGTTGATTTTGTGGAGCTTGGGGTTGTGTTACTTTGGGGTGGTGTTTGCCGTGCCGTTGCGGAGGCAGGTGATTATCAGGGAGAGGTTGAGGTTTCCGAGCGGGTTTAGCACTGCTGTGTTGATCGGGGTGCTGCATGGGAAGGGCAGGGCGAGTGAGGGCGGGGACGGAAAGGGGAATGGAGGTGTGACTGAGGGGTTTGCGAGTTTGGCCGAGGAGGAGATCGACGAGGTTGTCGAGGCGGAGGGCAATGGAGATGAAGAGGAAGAGGGGGCTAGGCATGCTGAAGCGTGGAGGCGAAATGTGCGGTTGTTGCTGGTGTGCTTCCTGGTATCAGGCCTGTTCACATTTGCGACCTACTTCCTGCCGGTCCTGCGGAACATCCCCATCTTCGGCTCGGTTGCTGCCAACGCCTGGCTCTGGACACTCAACCCCAGCCTGGCATATGTCGGGCAGGGCATCATCATGGGACCGGCAACGACTTTGCACATGCTGATTGGCGCCATCGTCGGCTGGGGGATCCTTTCGCCGCTGGCGAAGAATAAGGGATGGGCGCCAGCCCCGGTGGATGACTGGGAGAATGGGAGCAAGGGCTGGATTGTGTGGACTTCGCTGGCCATCATGTTGGCGGATGCCGTGGTCAGCCTGGGCTATCTCGCCTTCCGCTCGGTCCGGCAGTCTCTGCCGCAGCTGCGAAAGTCCCCTCTCTACTTGTTCACGTCGAGCAAGATCCAGGCGGTTCTTGGCCGGCGGAACCACACCGGCTACGCGCCCATCAACACCGAAGACGATGATGACGCCGATGCCGTCCAGACCACCAGAGGCCCTACCTCCCGTCGCAACGGCAACCCCCCTCCCGAGCTCGACGACGAAATCGACAACGACGACGCGCCCCTCGACCAACAAGTCAGCGACCGCGTCGTCGCCATCGGCCTGATCCTCTCCATCCTCTTCTGCATCCTCTGCATCCACATCGTCTTCGGCTACCTAGTCCCCCTCTACGCGACCGTCACGGCCGTGCTCATGGCCCTCGTGCTGAGCATCATGGGCGTGCGCGCCCTCGGCGAGACGGACCTGAACCCGGTGTCGGGCATCAGCAAGCTCGCCCAGCTGTTCTTTGCCTTGATCATCCCGCAGTCCAACAAATCCAGCGTGCTGATCAACCTGGTGGCTGGCGCGGTGTCGGAAGCGGGCGCGCTGCAGGCGGGGGATATGATGCAGGATCTCAAGACGGGACATCTGCTTGGGGCGGCGCCCAAGGCGCAGTTCTGGGGGCAGGTTATTGGCGCCACGGCCGGGGCTGTCGTCAGCGCGTTTATCTATCGGTTGTATACATCGTGAGTGTCCCTCTCCCACCTCCCCCCCCCCTTACCAGCCACTAACCCTCCCCAGCGTCTACCAAATCCCCGGCGACCTCTTCCAAGTCCCGACCGGCTACGTCTGGATCTTCACAGCGCGCCTGGTCACGGGCAAGGGGCTGCCGCCCATGGCGCGCGAGTGGGCCATCGGGTCGGCCGCGCTCTTCGCCGCCACCACCGCCCTGCGCATCCGCACCGCTGGCACCCGCTGGCACGCCATGATCCCTGGCGGCATCGCCGTCGCCGTCGGCATGTACAACGTCCCGTCGTTCACGCTGGCACGCACGGCCGGCGGGCTGCTGGCCTGGTGGTGGCGGAGCAGGATGGGCTGGCAGGATACGCCGTTGATTGTTTTGGCTTCGGTGAGTTGCTCGCAGTCGCTTGCTCCCCTTGTTTTTGATGTCTTGGATGAAGAAGTGGTTGGCTAATTGTGGTTGAAACACAGGGCTTCATTCTCGGAGAGGGTTTCTTGAGTATCGTCAACTTGCTCATGCAAAGCGCCGGCGTTCCGCATCTTTCCTAGCGCTAGCGGGTTTGGATGGATGGATGGATTCGAGGTTAAAGCGGACATGCATCAGTTTGGCGTTTGGAGAACACCGACTTGGGAACTTTACACATTGAGCTAATATCCAGTTGCTTGCCATTGATAGATTGCAAATACAGATGAGCGATACATTGCCATCAGCGCTATGACGAACCCAACCCCAAGCTACCCCCTGATTTTTTTTCTCTATCCCCCAGGTACCCATCCAGCCACCGAACCCACACTCAGTACAGCAGCCACGTCTGAGACTGCTTGTCGACGTCCTCAGAGGCCCAAGTCAGCGTGATGTTGAGCCCGCGGGCGTGGTCATCGGGAATGGCGTAGCGGATGGTGCCTGTCAGCTTGGTCCCCTCGGCCACCTTGATCGGCTTGGCCTTGAGGTTGTTGATCATGTAAAGTCCCTGGCGCCAGTGCGTCGCGGTATCGAACGGCCCCGTGGTGAAGGCCACCCTCTGGCTGCCCTGACCACCCGCAGCGATCCACGCCTTGGCCGACAGCGACTTGTCCACCACCTCGTTCCGGCTCTCCGCAAAGAAGCAGTCGAACCACACCAAAAACCCGTCCAGATTCTCCCCGGAGGCGGAGGTGGGCTTCAGCGTCGTCTCCCACGGGTCCTCAAACACCAGATCCTCCACCTTGGCCGTGTGCAGATCCAGCATGCGGAACGCGCTCGACGTGCCGCACACCGCCTCGCCCGGCATCACGGTCATGCGGGCGTCGGTGTAGATCTCGCGCCGCATGGCGTCCATGTCGAAGCCGTACACGTCGCTCCACCAGGTGATCGCATCGTTCACATACTCGGCGTCGGCCGCGGGGGCGATCCACATGCTCGCGTGGCTGGGCACGAGCAGGCCGTCGGGCTTGAGGTACTTGTCGCGTGCGAAGAACACGGACGGCAGCATGGCCTCGTACAGGAGGCAGTAGCCCATCCACTCGGAGACGATGATGTCCACCTTGGGCACCGGGAGGGTCACGTCCTCAATGCGACCCTTGATACAGGTGATGATGTCGTCAAGCTTGTTGCGGAAGACATTTTCGCGGGCTTTGTCGAGGATGGCGCTGTTGTCGACAGCGAGGACGCGCGCGGCGCCAGCGCGGGCGCAGAACATGGACAGGATTCCCGTCCCGCAGCCGATGTCGAGGACGACCTTCCCGCGGAAGAGGTCCTTGTTGTTGTAGATGAAGTCACGGTAGGCGTCAGTGCGCACCGCGTCTTTGATCATGGTCTCATGAATGTCTAGCGGGGGTGTTAGTCGGGTTCCATCCATTCAGGGGTACACGGAGGAAGGGGCCAGTACCATTGTGGGCGTACGACTCAAAATAGTAGGTCGACTCATCCCTCTGCTTCTTCTCAGGGGTAGCAGAAGCCGCGGCGTCCGGCTTCGAGGCCTCACCCTTGGCCTCCTCCTCATCGACACCCCAGCGCTTGTCGAGCGTCTTCTCAACGGCAAGACGGTAGCTGGTGAACTGCTTGGTCAGCTGTTCCAGCTCCTCCTGCAGCCGAGCGTTCTTCATAAGAAGCTCGTCCACAGGCGGGTTCCTCGACGGCGGGGTGCCGAGTGCACTTCCCTTGGGCGCCACCGGGTCCTCGCTCGATGCAGAGGCCGGGAGGTCGTCAAGGCAAAAGATGAATGCATCATCCTCCATCTCGGGGATCAGGAGTTGGTCGTCGGCCAAGTCCGCCGAGGAGATCTCGAGAGGAAGGGGGACACCCTTCTTGACACTCTTGCGCACTATCGTCCAGGATCAGCCACATGTCCTATAGAATGCCACAACAATCCCAAGGCTAACTCACCCAGGTTTACCAGCTTCACGCAGCCATGGAAGTCGAGGCCCAGGCGGTCCCGCACGGCGATGAAGTCGAAGCCATGCTTCATCTTGCAGCAGGCGACCATGGAGACGGCGTCGGGGAAGACGGAATCGTCAAAGAGCGAGACGACAGACACGTTCTCCTGCTCCTCTTCCTCGCCCTCGTCGCCGGGCTTGTTGAGCCAGTTCTCTTCATTGTCTGAGGACGACACCGAGGACGAGTCGGAGCCGGGGTACGCCTCCGCCATGTTGTTTTCTTTTCTTATTTTCCCGTGTTAGCTGTCGGATTTTTCGTGATTTTAACCCTGTAATTTTGTGTCCCTTTCTCACCGGTTATCAAGGATGTGTGGTGTTGTGGTGATTGTGGTGGTGAGTGTGAGGGTGGGATTGTGAATGTTGAACTTTCACTATCTTTTTATCGAAGATGTGGATAATTTTCTCTCCCGCTCAGTGCGCAGCCACTTTTTGTTGTCGATTTCCTGTTTCGGGAAGCCGCAAGTAAGTAACTCTGCAATTTCTTTTCAGATGCATGCATTCCCCGGACCGGTACTCCCTATATACCGGTAGCTATTCATGTACCCAAGGACATGTGCCTAAGGTGCGTAAGGTGCCTGAGAATGGGAGGTGGAACCCTACTGTTTGGCTGCCCCTCCCTACGTCATTCCATCGACAGCTGCAAAATTGCTGGAGGTGTGGGAACTTAGCGGGGTATCAACACTGAGCATTCAACCCACAAATAATTCGGGTTTTCCGCCATGTCAACATCCGGGGCCGAGTCAGGGGGGATATCAGGGGTCAGCTTGCGTATTTATCGCTCGGACAGCTTTCAGGAACAGCAACACTGAGCGCGTGACATGAGAACTCCCCCGCGGCCTCGACAGCCCGAGCGTCGTGGGCCTCACAACCAAGACCCCGGCCACTCTGGAGGACAGGACACGCGTACCTCCGACACAACCGTCTAGATTCTTTTATGTTCATGGCATGTACCCGCTGAAAATGCACATCATCATCATCCCCGGCCATCCTCTGCTTTTCAAATCCCGGACAACCAGTCTTCTCACCCATGGCGGCCTCCGCCCCAGCCGGGCATTCACTCGTCCTCGTCCTCCTCATCCTCGCCGTCTTCATCATCATCGTCTTCCCCATCCGACACTTCTTGTCCCAATGCCTTGAGCCGTTCCTGTGTCCCCAGTTAGCCACACCGCGCCGACGCGAGAACACCAAACAAGAACTCACCTTGTACTTGGTAACCTTCTCCTCCAAATCCCCAAACAGCTCCAGCAAATCATCCAGCTCGCCCTGCGCGCTCTTCCTCTCCTCCTCCTTCTTCTCCACCGCCTCCCTCGCTGCCTTGACCTCCTTCTCCACCTTCTCCGCCCTGACCTTCGCCTCCTTGGCCTCTCCCTCAACCACCTTCACCCTCTCCATAACCTTCCTGATCTCCTCCTCCCTCTCCGCAAGCAACCCCTCGATTTCCACCACCCGCTCCCCGCCCTTCTTCACCTCCCCCTCGCGCGCCCTCAGCGCCCTCTCCACCTCAGCAACCCTCTCCTCCCCCTTCTTGACCACCCCCTCCAGCTCCCCAACC
>FTEL01003065.1_pt1 | contig 21238 bp, 18 predicted proteins | sample 1658911 | NCBI WGS metagenome assembly FTEL01 (sample SAMEA3914869, study PRJEB12502) | metagenome | biome: forest; material: soil | place: USA | collected 2012-03-12 | depth 0.1 m
CCCCCGTCCCCTCCATGGCATACCTAACCCTCCCCATCAACCTCTTAATCGGCTTCCACAGCGCCAGCCGTGCCTCATCCTTCTGATTCCCACCACTCCACGCGTCATACACACTCTTCACACATTCCCACGCGTGAGCGGCCTCAGGTGATGGGGGTCGGACACACAGCTCCGAGAGGACAAACGCCAGCGCACCCCACTGGATATGCGTTTTCGAATACCAGGTGAAGTGTCGGATGGATGGGTCGGTGAGGAGGACACGGGAGTGGTGGAGGAGGGCTGTGGAGAGGGTGAAGAGGGTGTTGCGGAGGGTTGCGGAGAGGTTGGGGGTGTCGCTGGGGTGGGCGTTTGGTCCGCGGGAGGCGTCGGAGTATTGGGTGATGAGCTGGAAGCGGGCGAGGATGATTTGGGCGACTGATGATGAGAGGAGCTGGAAGGGAATGGTGGGGTTGCAGATGGGGAGGTATTTGTCGCGGAGGCGGGTCTCGAGTTGGTGGATTAAGGTTTGGTGTTTGTTGAGAGACCCTTCAGGGGATTTGTCGGTACCATTTGCGGTTGGGTTAGTGGTACTGGAGGAATTGCTTGACTTTTCCCGTGCGAAATCAAGTTTCCACCCTGTCTGTATGGCTTCGCATCGAATCAGGGACAGGGTCATGTCCGTGGCGCGGTCCCATCTCTCGACTGGCGGCTCCCCCATATCTGGCAACAAGTCGGCGTCATCGATATGGAGCGGCGGCTTGGTGTCTGAGACAAAGCCCTTAGCAATGGGCTCGTTGCAGTGGTACTCCGACGAGCGGCTGTCAATGATGCAGACCTGCCACCAGAGCCGTCTCCTCAACTCGGTCTCGAACGGTTTGAGCCCAAAGGCGGTCCCGTCACGGTGTAGGCCCATGGTACGTGCGATGTGGAAAATGACCGAGGTCAACGACCAGGCGGCGCGGGAATCATCCTCGTTGGGTAGGGCGGTTAGGAAAAGCACCGCGGCCTGCAGCATGGTCATGTCCTGCGTGTTGAGCAAGTTGCCGCGGGCGAGGGCCTGCTCGGCAGCGAAGCGGTACTCCTCGACGCAGACCTCGCGGGTCTGGCCGAGGATCCTGAGACACTCCTCTGGGGAGAGGCTGACGACGGCGGAGTAGTGAATCGCGAAGAGGAGCGTCTCAATGTGCCTGTCGAGGTAGCTGAGCGATGCGACGGCGTCCCAGTAGACGCGTGTGAGGGTGGGCATGTGGAAGATGCGCACCAGGGGAGCAACATTCTGGGTGAATGCTGTGAACAGGGCCACGGCCTGGGATGATGAGGGGTAGAAGGGCTGGAGGGAGTCAGCCACTCCTTGGTAGCCGAACAAGGCCGCGTTTAACCCTATCCCGGAGGACGAAGGCATGGGAGATTGGACGGTCTCGTCGCTTGCTGGCTCGAACAACAGATCCTGGAGCTCCTCGACCTAGCATCGGTGAGATCAGTCAGGTGCCCATCGGAACCATGGCATTCGGGGAAGGCAAGTACCTCGTCAGCCAACGTTACCCACAGGGCATTGTTCACGTAGTAGCTCTTGGAATCGTCGACCTTGAGACGGCTGAACTCTTGGTCAAGGGCCTGGGCACCAGTCTCATCTACGGCCTGTTGGCCGCCAGTCGTCTCATGAGCCGATGGAGGAGTGGCAGGGCCGCCGGTACTGAGCTCTTTAATAATGCTCTCGAGGCGAGCGAGCCGCTCGGTAACTTGGGGAGCAGCACCATGCCTGGGTTTCTTCGGTGCCCTGCCGCGGCCAGGGGGGTAGACACAATCGGCCCCGGACTTTAGACAGGCAGAACATTGTGGGGCGCCGCGGTCGCATTTGACCCTGCGCTGACGACAGAGGTTGCAGGTCCGCATATGGGTCTGCGGCAACGACATGGCCGGCGCGGATGCCATAACCTTATCCGGGTTGGTGCCAAGGGAAGCTGAGGGCGGATAGAGAGGTTGATGACGATGGTGGCTGATCTGGGGTTGATGCCGAGGGACGTGTTGGGTCAGATGGAAGGATGCGCACGAGCGGCACAGTCGCTTTGCGGACGGTAACGGGTGCGGGTCGCCACTCGCATAAACTCGCATAAGCTCGGGCACGTTGAGCGAGCAAGGGTTGCCCGAAAATAACCTTATTCTTGCCGTGTTGACTGATGGCGGTAATGATGGCTCAAAATTCCTCACTCTCCAAAGTCCAAGACGGCGGCCTGCAATTCCTGGTACTACGAGACGGAACATAAAGAGCATTGTGTCCTCATGCCCTCAACTCCTGGTGCGAGTCTCATCCATCCGCTCCAGCACGTTCTTCCACTACTAAGCTGACCCCGCCCACCCCTAACCCCCTGAACCCCTGAGTCAAATCAACAATGAGCGAACATCCATCCACCTCTCCCGCCGAGGGGAACCCCAACCCCTGGACCCAAAAGCACAACCCCAAACCCAACATCGTAACCTTCGACGGCCCCAACGACCCCCTCAACCCCAAAAACTGGCCCCTCTCCAAGAAAATCTACACCACGGCCCTCTGGGCCCTCACCACCTGCTGGATCACCTTTGCCTCGGCCATCTACTCCGCCGGCACGACCCAAATCAGCACTGAATTCTCCGTCTCCTACAACGTCGCCAACGCCGGCACAAGCCTGCTCATCTTCGGCTTCGCCCTCGGCCCCATGCTCTGGGCCCCCCTCTGCGAAGTCTACGGGCGCAAATGGCCCGTCTTGATCGTACGTTCCCCCATCACCCCCCACAAACCCACCACCACAAACTAACACCCCCAAGCCCTACGCCATCAGCGCCATCCTCGCCTTCACCACCGCCACCGCCGCCAACATCCAAACCATCCTCATCACGCGCTTCTTCGCAGGCGTCTTCGGCAGCGCGCCCATCGTCGCAACAGGCGGCGCCATCGTCGACATATGGGCGCCGCACCAGCGCGGCACGCGGATGGTGTGCTACGGGATCACGCTGGCGGTGGCGCCGGCGGTGGGGCCGATCGTGGGCGGCGCATTCGTTGCGGGGGGCTGCGGCTGGCGGTGGACGGAGTATCTGACGGGGATTCTGATGGCGGTGCAGGTGGTGGTGGATGCGGTTTGGCTTGGGGAGAGTCATGGAGAGGTGTTGTTGGTGAGGAAGGCGGGGAGTGTGAGGAGGGAGACGGGGGAGTGGGGGATGCATGCTGAGGTGAGTGACTTGGTGGTGGGGAGAAAGGGGGAGATGGTTGGGATGGTTGGCTGACGTGGACAGTGGGAGGAGACGGCGCCGACGGTGAGAGATTTGGTGGGGACGTATCTGGTTCGGCCGTTTCAGATGCTGTTGAACCCCATTTGTCTATTGTTGACGATTTACACGTCTTTTGTCTACGGTATGTCGACCCGGTCCGGTGGAGACGCCATGTAATGCATCCTGACAGGTCTGTTCCAGCTATTCTCTACGCCAGCCTGGAGAGCATCGCCTTCGAGTACAACCAGAACCGGGGTTGGGGACCTGTGGTCAGCCAACTGCCGTTCTTGGCTCTGCTGGTCGGCTGCCTTGTTGCTGCTGGTGGCAACATTTACAACAATATCTACTACGGAAAGAGACTGGCAGCGAATCGGTTTAAGCCAGTGCCCGAGGCGAGGTTGCCGCCCATGATGTACGGCGGCTTTGCCTTCTCAGGGGGTCTATTTCTGTTTGGATGTAAGTTGGCTCCGTTGGTGAGCTGGGGTACTGTAGAAACTAACAAACCATTACTAGGGACTTCCTCTGCGCACGTCTCGAGCCCCTGGCCGTCCATCGCGGGTGTCTTTTTCGTTGGGGTGGGATTCACCGCCATCTTCCAGTCCTCACTGCAATATCTCGTCGACACCTTCACCCGCTACAGCCCGAGCGCCATTGCCACCAACACGCTTGTCAGATCACTGGCGGCGGGGGCCTTTCCGCTTTTTGTCTGGCCCATGTATCGCGAAATCGGAATCGACTGGGGCAGCACTATCTTTGGGTTGGTCAGTGTGCTCCTGTTGCCGGCTCCCTTCTTGTTTTTTAAATGGGGACCGCGTATCAGGGCACGCGGTGTGTTGAGCAAGCTCTCAGCGAGTTAGGGGTCATGTTGTGGGTGTCACTGGCCTGGTTCTCAAGGAGATTGTAGCGACAGCAAAATGGTTTTTGGCAGTGCCGTCGGTGTCATGTACCTAGTTAGCAGTCCAACGACTTGGAGCACACCACTCCGAACTTTACTCAAGCGGCTGCTTGCCCGGTAACCCCAACGTGATTGATACCTTTCGGTGACTCTCGGCTGTGGGGTGTGTGTTGGGGGCGCAGGACGTGGTGCTTTTGGTGTCTGACCCATCACTTGCCCGTCACTCCTCAACTCAACCACATCTCGGCCACCCGTTACGGATCCTCCATACGCCAACAGCGGCAGGCCTGACGCGACCCTCGCAGTGTTGCTCCTAAGTCAAGCATGTGACGGGGATTTGGGCACCAAAGCAGGAAGCCCAGGCCACCGACCCCGTTCCCCGGCATTCCGCTTGCCATGGAAACCTCGCCGGTCAGCGCCCCCTGCTGTAGGGCAGCGACCGTCCACCAGACATGCATGATCGTTTGTTACTTTTATTTGTACATGACAGCTGGCCTCCCCGGAGCGGGAATACAACCCCGCTGCCAGAGATATTCCTCTCAAAGGTCTCCGGGCAGCGTCTGATTACCTGGTGGCTCGAACCCAGCGTTCCTCGCGCATGTGGCCAGATCCTCACCCTGCACTTTCGGTCAGCATTCTTTGTTAATTCCGTCAGAAGCCATCGCCAGTCCTTACATCTAAGCAGCAATATCCGGCGACTGGCGCGCACCATGTGCCTTTGCCGCAGTGGCCGTTGTCGACCTCGCAACATGACTGCACCGCTGGTCAGCATGGATTGGTCTGGACAGTCTTGTCGAGAACGGGGCACGGAAGCTCACATGCCCCAACGCCGGGAGATAACAGACTCTGCTGTTCTAGCGCACATTCCCGAGTTAGCAACCTGAACATGACCTGATGCCTTCTCTCGATGGCCGAGCAGCGAGACGTACTGGGCCTCTACACGTTTGCCACCCGCCACCGTACGTCTCTTCACACGACAGGTATGACTGCCGCGATGTGCTCGACAACTTCTTGTAGTGGCCGAGCGGCTTCTGTAGCTTTCCTACCCCCGGTACCGCCGCTGCTAGCGCGCCGCTAGCGGCTATCAAGGATGCAACGACGCGCTAACGCATCTCGCGGAGCCTCCCGTATTGTCGGGTGGGCACTGTATCAGACCAATTCAAGGAGTTGAAAGAAACACTTGATGTAACAATAATGGAGAAGTTGCCGATGATGACGACGAGACAACGGAATGGGAATGATCATCAGTCTTCTGGTTCGGCGGGCTTAAGGCGACCTGATATGAGCCTCAAGTGCTCCCTGATTAGGGCGCTTGGCGCAGTTAACTCGTGGGGATGGCTTGGGAGGCTTGTTTCCCCTGGGCCTATAGGCCTCGGAGAACCTGGAAAAAGCCGACGCTGTACCTACCTATGTCGGGATCTGCTTTGCACTGGTGCGAGAGATCGAGGACGAGAAATTAGGGGCGCAAGCCACCGGAAAATACAAGGGAATATACGAAGCAGCGCGCATTATTAGCGCCCGTTGATAGATGACCTGTCTGGCCGCGCAAAAAACGCCAACATTCTGGTGTCGAGGGTGCAGAACCTCCCGGCAGCCGGCAATAAAATGAAAGGATCCATCGCTGTCTGGGACAACGCCATTCATGCCTTCGGGGATATACACGGACCTGCCAAAGGACGTTACGTAAAACGGCCGGGTGATCATGACGGTGTTGTTGTCGTTAGTGCGAGAGAAGGCGGTGGGTCCCTTAGCGTCCATGACCTTCGCGGCCTCGTTGCCCACCTCCTGGCCTGTCGTGATCCCAGCTTGTTGTCATGAGATGTTAGCTGGTCCTCTCCCAAGGTTTCCATTGGCCTACCGGAGTACCTACTCGCTGTCGCCATGCTAACGCTACCTCGGTGTTGACATTGCTACTTGTTCACCCCCCCTTATCAAGGTAGTTGCCACAACCACAGTATAGCACAACTCCATTGGCAGACATTAACACTAAGGACGAATTGCCTTGCAATGCAACAAACATCTATTGCCCCTAACGCAACGTGCTCGCAGACCAACAGCCGGGGATTGCTCTCTCCAAGGTTCAAGACCTGGACAAGGGATCGAACCTGCAGTGGCTGCCGCGAATTGAAATATAGCGCGCCTTTCTTTGATGGACGGGATCGAGCTAGCATCTCAGTACATGGTGTAGCGTTTGGAGCAGACCTAGGTAGCAACATAATCCTCCGACACCTCTGTGTATGTATTAACGAGATTGTGCCTATAAAAGTTGTCTGTCGGTTCAGAAGGGACCAGATCTAGTAGCTTTGAAGACAAGAAACCGCACCCTCTGAACCACAACGAAGACCAGAACCTGTCGTTATCATTGGGAGGGCGCAAACGTGTTTCCGGACTTGGAGTCCACTTTCTTTTTTAGGGCAAGTTGCTGACTCATCAGAACTCCGTTACGTGTCAAAAACGGTAGGCCTCGTCCTAACGCCGTTTCCGGTCAGACCGTTTCCTAAATCCGTTCTCTAACTCTATCGTGGTGTGATTCTAACATCGCCTTGCGACAACGGGTTCCGGCAACGTGTTGCGAATTCTCGTCTCTTGCCAACCAAACGCGTTCGCGGCCCTGGTGGCTTAGCGTCTGGGCATGCGGGGTAAAGGGGTGTGGTGGGCGCGGACGAGCCGTGGTTGGCTGGGCGGGAGGCCGGGCCATAAACTGGCCAGTGCACAGTGACAGTGCAATCCTGCATTCTGTTCCTGTCCTTCGGCAGCCTGCCGACTTAGCCCGACCTCGTCCGGTCGCTGGTCCTGCGCTGGCCCTGTACTGCCCTGCTGTAGCTAAGCCGTCGCGGTGTTGATAGGCGGCCCAGGGTTCACTGCTGCACGCGCGTATTGTGTGTCCAGTCTCTCGAAACCGGCCAGGCCAGAACCCAGATACGCCGGGTCGTATAAGGGGGTACCGGGGGACGGGGTGAACCCTTATCTCTAAGGCGGGCTCTTGTAATGGACTGGCCCCGTGACGGAGATTCAGACGGGCGTTCAACGTATTATTCAGTTTAGTAAGGGGAGAAAAGAGGAACACAGGAAGTCCCCAGCAGTTGGTCTTTCGGTGGGAGGTCCCGCCACGTGCCCAGCCGTGGCCTACCGAGTGCTCTCCTGGGGCTTCGCTGGAGCCAAGCCAGAGCTGGGGCGGGGCCCGCCCGAGGCTTTCCACGGCCTGAGGCTTTGCCTCAGGCTTCTCGCCTGGTCGAAGGCTGCGGCAGGAACCGCGGAGCAGAGAGGTGGGGCTACGACGGAGTCGTTGGCGCCAAGACCAGTCAGGGATCCACGTGACAGCGCCCACAGCAGCGCAACATGCTGGCCCCACATGATCAGCGCTAATTGGTTGGTTGGGTAAGTTGATTTTCTGGTCAATGCGCTGCGCAATGTGATCTTGGCACAGTTGAAGTGGCTGTGGCTGGCGCAAGCGCGTACGCACAGCAACCGACAACGTACCAGACGAGGCACCGGACGAGGCACCGGGCCCGCCGCTTCCACTTGTTTGCACGAGTATGCCATTTGCAATGGCAGACCAACCGCGATCAGAGATTATCAAGGATAATCCCGTGGGGAACGGCCTTGATGCCTTCCGCGCTTCGTTCAATACGATCAGTACAGACAGGACGGTCTCGCGCGTTCCAGACGCGCTTGGTCAACTTGACCAAGAAGGTATGACAGTCCAGCTCTGTTGAGTACGTGCCCCTCTAATCGATGGGTAGCACTCCGGAAACTCATTCGCGGAATGCTATAGTTGTGGCTATCCAGGAACCCCATACGCGGAGGATATAAGGACGGCCCCTAACGATCCCTATGGGTCATTACAGATGGACCAAGATGGTCCCGTCGACGTGGAGGGAAGGTAGATAGGCCATCCGGAACATGCTCTAGGTGAACAAGGACGTGGAGGCTGAGCGGCTTCTGTTACATGCCTGCACCAGGCACCGCCGCCGCTAGCGCGCCGGCGGCGGCTATCAAGGGTCAACTTGCCCTTGCCTGGCTTCGAGAGGCGCTTCGTATTCAACATGTGTGGCTTAGAATTGGGTCGATTCCAAGTTCCGCATCAGAGATTGGGGCGTAAGCCACCGTAATGTACGAAGCAGGGCGCGTTATCACAAACCCGCCGACAATCCCTCTGGCCGACCCAACAGAGGCCGGCCTCAACGCCGCCGTTAGGTGGTGGCGAGGCGTTTGCTTGGGAAAGAGAGGCTACACCATCTCACCGGCACCCACAGCAACACCTCCACCATGAAGCTCGCCGTCTTCAGCACCAAGCCCGACGACAAAGCCTGCCTCTCCCTCGTCCCCGCCGCCTCGGGCACCTCTCCACAACCGTGCCCTCATGTTCTACGAGACTGAGATGCTCAGGGCCTTGGGGTGCAGTCCACTTCTGTTGATGTGTTCCGCTATGGCAAGGTGGCGGCACATCCGTAGCATTCTCCTGGTCTGTTTTGCTTTATCTTTCGTCTTCATCGCCGACCAATACAGAGCAGCGTTCAACGCGACCTTCAACCCTGGGGGCCTTCGGCATGGGGCTGTGGACAGATACGCCGACGAGTTTGTGCTGCGGGAGTCGTCGATGGAGCGCGCCAGCAACAGCACACTCGGTTTCCATGCCATCTACTACATCAACATGAAGGCGCGGTACGACCGCTCAGATGCGGCGTTTTTGCAGGCGTACATCTCCGGTCTCGATATCCACGACTACCCAGCGGTCAAAGCCGACATGATTGATCCGGTCGGCATGCCGCCCACACACCGGCCATCGGTGTTGAAGATTGGGGAGAAAGGTTGTTGGCGTGCCCATTCGAACATCTGGGCTGAGATGGTCAGAAACAAGCTGCCGCCGGTTTTGATCATGGAGTCCGATGCGACTTGGGATATCAACGTGCGTCCGATCATGAGCAACCTAAATAGGCATTTTGTCGAGTTTCTGCGACACATCAACTCGACCACCGTCCACGACCCGAGCTGGGGCGCCAAGGACAACCGCCATCCCCTCGCCGACCACCACCTGCACACTCAGCGACGCGAGGACACGCATAACACGGCCTCTCTCCCGCCGCCGCCGCCGCCGACGACGACGACAACGACACCACCGCCTCCCATCAAGTACAGCACCGACGACCCATGGCTGAGCAAACACTGGGACCTCCTCTCGCTCGGGCAATGCTTCGAGCACAGCCAGGACAAGGACATCAACCTCATCTACCAAGACGCCAGGGTACCCGCGGGGAACGACTACTGGGGCCGCAAACTCGGGCACGAGCGCGTCATCCGCAAGTCGGGCGGCATCACGTGCACGACGGCGTACGCCATCAGCCACACGGGGGCAGCCAAGCTGCTGCTGCGGTCCGCCGTCGACCTCGACAACCCGGTCGACCTGCTCATCCGGCGGCTGACGCTCTCGCGCGATCTGGTTGCGTACAGCGTGATGCCGCCCGTCATCGCGCAGTGGGAATATCGCGGTGACCTCGGCATGGGCGAGCGGGGCGCGCAGAGCGACATCAACGGCGGCCAGCACCAGGACACGCCTGCCGATGCCGAGATGAAGGGCTGGGACGAGGTGGTCAGGACGGGGACCATCTGGAACACCAAGAGACATCAGAAAGACGTTGCCTTTGACAAGATGGCGCTCGACGTTGCCTGGAGACAGATCCTGGGCAAGGCCGTGCTTGCTAACAGCTGGTATAATCCAGAGAGTGGCGACTGATTTTGTATTTAATGCCGACTAAATTTCAAGGGACCTCTGTCCTGTGGGGGTTGCCGGTGCTTTAGTACTGTCCGGCGCGCGGCGCTTCGGACATCATCGACGTCATGAGAGGTGATGCGGGATCCCCAGTGGTGGGAGAATTGGACATCATCAAGACCGAATTTCAGCTTCAATTCAAAAAGCTTAGGGATTATATGGCAGAAGAGATTGCTGAAGAAGGGTGCAGAGCCAAGGAATGTAAGGAGGAGGTGCTGGCACGTTAGTTGATATCCCAGCTGAGAGTGACTTGATGCGGCGCGCGAATCTTTCACATGCACGCACGACATCGCGTAGATGCTGCTGGAGAATGTGTGAGAGCGGCGATAGTGGTCGTTGTTGCCCGGCAATGACCTATCCGGAACTTATCGCAGAGCCGCGGCCAACGCTGACGACCTTATACCCTGCACCAACCGTCATCTGTGGTAACCCCCGCTTCTATTAGCAGCGAGGAAAGACGCGAGATCGATCGGGCCCCCAAGGCGCCTCTTAGATCACCACGGAATCTCAAACATGCCGGAATGAACCAACAGCGCCCGCGCCGTCGACACAGGGGTTCCAATTGGCCAGAAAACCCCCCGACTCTCGGGTGCGCCATGTAAGTTGGACTGACCGTCTCAGCTCCGACATAAGGGTTTTCTCCTCTGCCAAAGATGTTGACGTGGGGTTTTGCAGCCCATCATCCTTTCCTTTCCTAATCATCTTCGTGCCGCCATCACGGCCCTTCCCGACCACGCAGCGACGTCTTGTCAGAATGGTGCTCCCGTCCTCTGTTCACACTAGAGCCAACGGTTTTATGTCTTTCTTCTGTGCCCGGTCTCCCTTTCGCTTTGTTGTCGCCGGCACGGCCGTCTTCTTCTGCTTGCTCCTCCTCCTTCTGCCTGGCCACGCCAGCTCGTACCTGCCAACCTGGCAAGCACGCGTGACGAACCCTACGTCCAAAAATGCCATCCCCAACCAAGTCCACTTCGTGTACATCCTTCCCGATCCAGCCGCGGACTTTACCTTCCAGTTCAGCCGTAAGTCGCCACAACCTTTGCTGCCCCCCCAAAACCGATTCTTGCGGCTAGATCCAGATCCTCCCAATCCGTAGCACTCCAACTAACCAACGACCTGGCGATTCCACCCAGACTTTCTCTCCATCTACGCCGCCAACCACTACTGGCGCCCACACACTATCTACCTGCACACCAACGCTCCGGCCGACAGCCCACCCATCCTGCGCGCCCGCAACGGGACAACCGGCAAATGGAACCGCCTAATCTTGACGCACTTCCCCAACCTGCAGCTGCGCACCGGCGTCGCGCTGCAAAACATGGAACACCGCTCCGACTTTGTGCGCGTCGCCGCCGTGCGCGACCTCGGCGGCGTCTACATCGACTGGGACGTGCACGCGCTACGCGACATCCGGGTCCTCCGCGAGAGCGGCTTCCGCGGCGTGGCCGGCCGCGAGCTGGGCGGGCAGCTGAATAGTGGCACGTTCATGGCCGCGCGGGGCGCGAGGGTGATGCGCCTGTGGGCGGAGAGGATGCATCGAGTGTACGACGGGGGGTGGACGACGCACAGTAATGTCGCGCTGACGGCGGTTGCGGAGAGGTTGGGGAGGGAGGAGGGCGAGGTGTTGATCGTCGACCGAGAGGCGTTCGCGCCGGGCAGCTGGGAGGCGCGGGACAATGAGATGCTCTTTGCGGTGGGGAATGAGACGGTGTCGAATCTGGAGGGCGTGGTGCAGGGCGATACGTTGGCTACGTTTGACGAGGCGTTCGAGGAGCGGTGGGTGCACCCGGAGAGATTCACGGAGGGGGTGAGAGATTGGTCGGCGACATATATGTTGCACGCCTTCTCGCCGCATCGGTCTGGGCGCAAGGTGCCCGGCTTTGAGCAGATCACGCCGCGGTATGTGCTGGCGAGGCAGAGCAATTTCGCACGGGCGGTATATTCGATTGCGCGGATGATGTATGACCAGGGATTGATGGAGACTGACGACTCGTACTTGGGGATATAGGTAGTTAGATAAAACTGTGGACTAATATAAGGCACTCCTCGATCGATGCCTTCGGTGGTCCAGCCTTATATCAACGGACTCGCTACCATCAACCGTTAGCCAACGTCGAGCCGTATGCCGGCAGCAGACAGTACACCAAGGGTCACAGGATAAAGAAGAAACACAGAAATAACAAGTTGGAGAGGGTACGACGGTATCTCTCAATAGTCCTGAGAACGGCGGTGTACATGCCCTATACCCTCCCGTCCAAACCCCCGAACCCGTTTCTGTTTACTTGGCGTCTCATGACACTCATAGGACAGAACCACCACTTTCATCCTCCCCTGGGAGCCCTGTCTCCCCTATGGACCCCACCGGGTCTTGCGTCCCGTGGCGGCCCTGCCTCCCGTGACAGCCCTGCCTCCCCTGGCAGCCCGGGCAGATATGGCAACCCTTGGAACCGTCATCATCATGCGTACTGGATTTCTCGGCACCGCGCACATCCTAGAACAGTGGCCAAACATCAGTGCCGGCTCAAAGCGAGGCATCAGCGCCAGCTGTGCCCGCACCCACGGGTGCTCCCTGTCGCGCACCTGGCGGGCCCAGTCAATGCGAAAGGAGAAGGGGAAGGGAAAGATGAAGGGCCCCCCCGTTGGTCTGTTTGGATCTGGCCAAATTTCCGCGAGAGTCTCGCCTCGGACCCCGAGCTCCCGACACTTGCGCCACATCCACACCTTTTCCAGTTCCTGGCGCCACTGCTCCACGCGCGCGCGGTACGCCTCGGCCGAGTCGACGGCGCGGGAAAAAAGCTCGGCGATATCCGGCTCCTCCGAGGGCAAATGGTGGCACCTCCAGACATCCCGAAACCTGGCCACTGTTGCGGTATCTCGCGGGTCGACCAGCTGGATGGGTTCCTCGCCCAGCCTGCCAAACACCCCGGCGTGGGCGGCCTCGTGGTCCGTCAGGTGGATCTCGACGATGGCCAACACGACGTAGTAGAGGTTGTGAGGCCTGAAGTATTTGACGTCCTCAAGGTCGATCGTAGAGTTGCCCAAGCCGCCGTCGAAGGGATGTAATAGTTCGGCGCTGATGGATGCGGCTGCGGCTTGGTTGGCTAGCCATTGGAAATATGGGAGCGGGTTCGGGGGCGCGGGGAGATAGATAAGGCGGTCGTAGGATCGATTCCAGTGCAGATGTACCATGTCGAAGCCTTTGCGGAGCCGTAGGGGTAGGGTTTCGTTCCACGCATTCCATTCCGGGCAAGGAACGCCGTCGTCATCCAACTGGCCCTCTTGGCCAGACATGTAGACGTGGCGTTTCAGGACAAGCTCACGCGCTTCGCGGCACACGTGAGAGATGACTGGAAAGAGCAACTCGGCCTCTGTGGTGGATGTGGTGACGGTGTTTTGCTTGCTAGCCCGCCACGCAATGAGACCACCAAATAAGGAAATGATGGAGCCTTGGGAGCTCTTGCGATCCATGGTGTTGTCGGCAAATGAGGCATTGCAAGCGACATGCAGGTCGTTCCCACCCCCCAGCTGGAGCGCAAGGAAGCGTGTGGCGTAGAGGTATCGTAACACGCGGTCTGCTGCGGCGTGGTGCTCTGGGCCTGGGTTCTGGTTGTGGCGTGCGAGGCGTGAGGCGGCGAAGGCGATGTCTGGGCGCGTGACGACTTCTGCGTAGAGGAGGGAGCCGACCTTGCGCTGGTACAGCTGGGTTGAGGCCCGCGTGGCGATACCTGTATATGGAAGAAGCTCGTCCATGGCCATGGGCGTACGGTGGTTACGGCCAGGGGCAGCAAGCTTGGCGATCTTTTCGATATAGGCCGTCTGAGCTAGCCAGACCAAGCCGCGGGCGCGGTCACGGTGAACATCGATGCCCAGGAACCATCGTAGGTCGTTGCCGCCCGTGAGGTCGTATTTGGCCCGTAAACCGTTACTGGTTGCCGTGGCCAGGTGTTGTTGCGCCTTGGGGTACGCGATGACGATATCATCCACGTAAAAGAAGACCAGGTAGCCGCTTCGTATCATGATGCAGGGTTCGTGAGGAACAGGTTGGAAACCCAGGCTGGAGAGGGTTCCCATGAGCTCCCTTTGCCACAATAGAGGGGATTTCCGCAAGCCGTAGAGTGCCTTGTTGAGCTTCAACGCCCTGCCTCTCTTGCGGTACCCAACGGGCAGCTCCATGAATACGTCGTCGTGGATCTTGGCGTTGACGAAGGCGTTGACTGCGTCGAATTGCTTCATCTCCAGGTTGAACCGTGCCGCGATGGAGAGGACTGCGCGAAAGGAACGTGTGGCGAGAGTGGCTGCGTAGTTCTCTTCCGTGTGGTTGACCTTCTGTTGATCCCCACGGACGACCAGCCTTGCCTTGCACTTGACGAAGAACCCCTTGGTGTTGAACTTGTAGGTGTACACCCGCATGCAGTCAAGAACCTGCCTGCCGCCCTTTGTGGCCACATCGCGGGAAATCTCAGTCCATGACTCCTTTTCTCCGTGGCTAGCAAGGTGGTCTTCCTCGGCCTGCTTGAACAGGTAGCGGAGAGGGTGCTTCTGGAGCTCGTGATGCCGCTCTGGTGGTGGTGGGAGACTTGACTGAGTGTAGGGAATTGAGCCCTTCTCGCGACTGGGCTGCTGCCGTGATGGTGTTGATGTCGATGGAGGCGGTACCGCTGGCAGGGTGGTAGCCCTGGGAGCTACGGCTGGGTTGACTGCGGCGCTGGGCGCAGTCTGAGGCGCTCCGTGTGGTGGCAGCGTGGAAAGCGGCTTGCCATGGCTGAATGGGTTGTCGCTGTAGAACAGGCGTGGGCCATGGCTGTTGAGCTTGATGTGAGGCAATTTGTAGACCCGCGAAGGCCGCTGCCAGGATGTCGTCTGGTGGTGTGTCTGGTGGTGTTGGGTAGGCATCCTCCATGGTGTTGTCCTCGCCGTTGTCCTCCTCGTATTCGCCTCCTCCTACCACAATTGTATCCAGTATCTCCTCCTCTTCATTATCAACCTCCTCCACCCCCTCATCTTCAGCGCCATCTGTGCCGGTCCTTGTGATGTGGTCTTCGCCTGGCTCGTGGTGTTCTTCTTCGTCCTCTTCGGGAGAGAGGGAATCATCATGGGGATCGAGTCTTTCGTTGAACCAGTCCTTCAGTTGTTCTGTGTCCAACTCCGCGATATCATTAGCCAGAAGATCGCTGTTGTGGGGAAGGAATTGATGCTCGTTGAAGATGACGTCGCGTGTTGCGACCACCTTGTTGATGATGGGGTTCCAGATGCGGAAGATGTTGGAGGAGTTGTAGCCAACAAGATAGCCAACCCAGGCCCTGGGCGTAAGCCGTCGAGTCTTCTGGGTGCCTTTCTGGGCGGACCGCGTCATCGCGAACGCCGCGTCATCGCGAACGCCGCGTCATCGCGAACGCCTTGCAGCCGTACGCTTTGCAGCCGTACGCTTTGAGGTGCGCGTTGTTGGGCTTCTTGGCGGGGGAGTCTGGGTTGCCTTTGGCCCTGGCGATGGCCGTGTGGAAGCGCTCGTATGGGGATTGCCTGTTGTTGCCTGCCCTTGGCGTTCTGTTGTACAGGTAGACCGCTGCTCTGGTGATCTCGATCCACAGGTCTTCTGGCAGGTTGGCACCGATTCGCATTGCTCTCGCCTTTGCCTTGATGACGGCACCTGCGCGCTCTGCGCCCCCGTTCCGGGCTGGTGTTTCCGCTGCCGAGGGTTCCATCTTGGTGCCCTTGTTGTTGCAGAAGCTGGTGATGATCTTGGCCCGTGAGAACTCGTTGTCGCTCTCCATGACCTTGGGAACGATATCGTATTGCGTGTTGAGCAGCTGGAACAGGTGCTTGAGTGCTGCCAGGATGTGAGACGCCTCGCGGCTGGGCAGGTAGTAGTCCCATGAGAACCCTGAGAAACGGTCTGTGATCAGCAGAAGGTACCGTTGTTGTTGGTTGTTGATAAGGAACTCATGGAAATCGAGGGCAAGGCGCTCTCCTGGCTGCAACGGCTTGTTTCTGGCCCTATGGCTTGTTTGCCGCTTCATCTTTGAAAGGGCGCAGGCGTCGCATTCGACCATGGTGATGCCCTTGATCCTCGTGCCTTCGGTGTAGTTGAACAGGTGTTCCAGTGCTCTGGGACCTGGGCGGCCAAGGCGATGATGCCAAAGGGTGGCGTCAGCCACGCTGGCTGCGCGAGCAGTCCAGGTGTTGAATCTCTTGCGGCGGGCTTGGAAGACCACGCCAGAGAGGGAGGGTGGCATGCTCTCCACCACAAATTGACCCTCTTGTACGCTCAGGTGGCACAGCGTTGAGCCATCGTTGCGAACCAGGCGGTTGAGGCGGTTGTCCCACCAAATCCTGCGCCTGTTGCGCTCCCTGACGGAGATGATATTGCACGTAAAGGTTGGGCAGAAAGCCACCCCCGTGAGTGGCAACACCATGGCCCTTTTTGGCCCTCGAACCATCACATCGACACTGCCGTAGCCCTCAATTTTGACGGGGTGCTCCCCGGCCAGAACGCAGCCGTTGGCGGTGGCTGGCATAAGGCGTTTGAAGCGATGGATGTTGTTGAAGATGTGTAGGGTTGCCCCTGAGTCCAGGATCGCACTGTTGGCGAGGGGGTAACGTTGACCCGCCTGGAAGCTGACTTGGATGATAGAAAACACCGCTGAGCAACGCCCAATTTGACGGTGGTGATCTTTGAGGTGTGGGTGGATGTAGAAGCATTTGCTGGTTGGGTGCTTGCTGCGGCACGCGCGGCAGCGCTCGTCATCCTTGACGCTGTCGTCGCCCTTGGTGTTGTTGTCACCATTGTTGTTGCTCTTGCGGGGCTTCTTGGCTTCGCGACCATCCTTGGGGTTGCCGTTATCGTCATCGCTGCGGCGCTTCTTGCGGTCCCGTGGTTCTGGTGTCCCAAAGGCAGGAAAGGCGCCCTTGGTGACGCGGTCAGCTTGTTTGCCAGGTTGGAGGGTATTGAGGGACTCTTCTCTGGCCATGATGGAGGCGTCCTTGTAGGTAAGGGATCCCTTCTTGGCTTCCTTCCTGATGTCTGACGTGGCGATGGGAACAAGAGGTTGCAGCACGTCGATGAGGTCCTCCACCCATGGGCCTTTGCTGCCGTACTCTGGGAGTTGGTGGGTAGTGGCTTCGCCCATGAGGTTCTCCCACGTGGTTAACCATGTGGCCAACTGCTCCCGTGACGTGTTCTTCTGCTGGCGGCCGTGCAGGCTCTTGAGGTGGGCCTTCAGGGCTGGCGGATGTTGCTTTCCACCTCGGTAGTGGATCTGGCGACTGTCTGGAGGCTGGCGTAGAAGTCGTGAAGGTCGTAGTTGAGAGGTCGATGGGCGTTCTGAAGCTCCAGGGAGACACTGCTGGCGAGGAACTCGGTGCTCTTCTGCAGCCCCTTGGCTTGGGCTGCCAAGCGACGCCGTCAGTTCTACGCGACGCTGCAAGACATTCAGGATTCGCCTTTCCGGGGTATGGGTCTTCTTAGCCAGGAAGAAGTCGATGCCGTATTCAAGCTCCAACAAAAAAAAGATGCCAGCGTAAGGGCACGCATTCAAGGCAGGGAAAATGCAGAGTCATCCGCAGGTTCCAATGGGCCTGATGGGAGTCCTAGAGTTGCAGGGCGGCCCACCTCGGCGGCCGAAACGGCCACAGACCGAGCCAGTCAGGGCGCGCTCATGCGTCTCGAGGTCGGTCCCTGGACGTCGCATGTCGACGTAGCTCTTGGCTTGACAAGGAAGTGGACCCTGAACAAGCTTCAGTCAATGGCTGTGTTGCTGCCGGCAGCGTTTCTTGACGAGCGCGGCATGCGGTTGCAGGAACATGATGCGAGGCAGCACTTCCAATACGTCGGCGGCGAGGGCGGCACGGGCAAATCCCGCGTGATCCACGCCATCAAGGATATGTTCCGACTCAAAGACGGCCTCCACACGCTGCTCTTGACGGGGGCGAGCGACAACGCGGCCGCGCTCATCGGCGGGGTAACGCTCCACTCGGCGGCGAACATTGGATTTGAGGACAGTGCGGGGACAATGAAGAACATCTCGGAGGAAGAAAAGATGCGTTGGAAGAACATGACCAAGTTGATTATTGACGAGATCAGCCAGGTGGGCGGCCTCACGCTTGCGGCAGTAGACAGCCGCCTGAAGCTGTACAGGGAAGACCCGCATCGCCCGTTCGGCGGGATCCCGATGGTCATGTTCTTCGGCGACTTCTTCCAGTTCGACCCCGTTCTGCAAACAAGCCTCCTCTTGCCGGAGCCTAGAGACCGCGGCGGATAGAAACCAGAAAGCTTGGCGAAGTATCTGGCAGCATACAAGCTGTTCCTCCAGTTCAAGAACGTGGTGATCCTTCGGGAGTAGGTCCGCGCCGCCGGCTGCCCAAGGCTGCGAGGCTTCCTCCGGCGCCTGCGCAATGGTGAGCAGACCGAACTGGACTTTCACAGGCTGTGTCGCCGCGTCTACGGCCCATCCTCCCAGCCCTCGTTTGTGAATGGGCTGAGGGCGATCACGCCTCTCAACCAAGACCGGTGGGATCTCAACATGGCAGCCGTCATCCAGTGGGGTCATGCCCATGGGAAGCATATTTCCATCTTCGTCGCGAAGCATGACACTGAAGCAGGAAAAAGACTTAGCGTAGAGGAGCTGAGCAACGTGCTCCGGTACGGCGACGACTCTTAGCTCCCAACCCTGGGCCTGTTCTTTTACGCGTAAGGGATACCGGTAGTAGTGACTCGAAACCAGTTTACGGGCCTAAAGCTGGTCAACGGGGCCGCTTTCCGGGCCGTCGAGATCTTTCCCGATCTTTCGGTCGGTACTATCGCCCTCGCTCGTGACGCCACGCTCTACCTCGGCCCTCCGGTAGCCGTGCTCCTCCAATCGGATGATATCGCCGACCTCGTAATCCCGGGTCTCCCCGTTAGGACGATCCTGCTTAAGAGCAAGATGGTTGCTGTCCCTAGTGCTATGCGGGGCTAGGATCGTAGGTCGAAAGGCAAGCCAGGATTCCGGTGGGTTACCTACAGAACGGGACCTCTGTGTATACCAGCCTTCGCCATGACGGATCAAAAGAGCCAGGGAAAGCAGTTCTCGGACGTCCTCGTCAACCTCAAGGGTGTCCGCCCGCGGCAGCGGCACGGCGATGAGACCCAGCTTTATGAGCCTGTACGTGCAGCTGTCGAGGGCGGAGAGGTGGGACGGGTTGCACCTCTTCCGAGAACCGAAGAACGTGCTCGACAGCGCGATGAGGGACACGGTCTTCCAGCTAGAGAGGCTGGGAGATGAGACCAGACGTCGCTTCGAGCGTGATCGCAGACACGAGAGTTGGTTTCGGGAATGGAATATGATGAACGAATCGGATCAGTCCGCTGCGGCCGCTGACGAAGATGAGGCATTGCTCTGGTGAGGCGCCAGTCCCCAGCCGAGATTGTAGCACATGTCCCAGTCAGTTAGTATCTTTGGAATCATGTTGACGCGGAGCCATCGCTCCTTGATGCTGGTAGCCCCATCGTGGCAAGCCTTATCTAATCGTACATTTGGTTATCTAATCGCACATCGGGCCCCCTGCAGTGGTCCGAGCTTCCTCCTCTTCTTTCCAGTGTCGCTGCGCAAGGAAAACCAAAACAGGAAAGCTGTCGAGGGAATGTTTGGTAAGCACACGGGCTTCTCTCACCAATGCCCACCCCGCTCCAGGCTGACGGGTTTCGTCTTCGCACACCAGATCGACCAATGCTGTAAAATCAAGGAAATTCAGATGTTACCGACAAGGTCTAGCCGTCGTACCGCCGCGCCTTTTTCCTTTCTGCTGTATGCCTCTTGTTGCTCACGGGCGCGGGAGAGCCTGGGGTTTTGCTCGTCTCCTCTTAGTCTACTGTGGTCCTGCAGCTCGAAGCGCGTTGGGCGTGCAGGGGTGCCCTAGGTCGTTTGGCGAGCTGTGTGCTGTGGGACAATTGTTGGGGAAGATGCTTGCTTGCGCGGTGACGGATTATTGGGTACGGCTCAGGGACCACCAGTGACATACTCGCCCTTTTTGCCTTCGGTGACGATACGACAACGGCAGAGCCCGCCCCGAATCTGATGTTCCTTCGCAGAGTCCGCGCCGCCAATAAGCAAGTCCACCCTAAACCTGCGGCATCAAAACGTATATATCCACGTTCTCCTTCTCCCAATCCACCTGCGCAGTCTCATAGCCCACAAGCTTGTACCCGCGATACTCGTAATGGTCCTTGCCCATAGGACTTGCCATAACGGTCAAAATCCAGCCGCCCCACCTCACCGACTCCTCCACGCCCCAGTTGCACAGCTGAATGCCTGCGCCCCGACGCCGGAAATCCGGGTGGGTAACTAATAAGCATCCACAGGTGAAACTGCTCTTGCCGTAGCGCGCGAAGAACTTGTCAAAGCCACGCGTCATCGCCTTGCCAGGCCACCATGCGCTCGCGGTTGGTGTTACGCCGATCGTTGATGGTGATCCAGGAGCGCCTTTTTGTCAGATCCCATTGAAGCTTTGCGTCATGAGACAGCAAGGCCTCTGCCCTTTGCCTTGGTCCCTTCGGCCTTGTTAGAAGCTTTGGAGGACGCGAGGCCATCGCCAGATCAACCAATGCAATCTGTTCAACTCAACCCAGTCAATCTGAGCCCGTGCCGGCGGAGTCCCAAAGAACGCCTTGCCGTGTTTGGCTTAGCGCATCCGAATCACTCGGGATTTTTAGGATCATAGTGGGTCCCTGCACTGGCAAAGTCCACCTCACGCCGAAGTGGGGTCCCGTCGGGTACAAGTACCTGCCGCGCGTCATTTTGGGGCCACAGCCCGGGGGAAGGAACAGCAATTCCCGCCCAAACATACGGAGTATCCCCTGACTGGTGTTGGAACCTCACCAAGTCCAGAATGTCACCTCGACCCCCGTTCCCCGGCATGCCGCTTGCCAAGCCTCCCCGGTCAGCGTCCCCTGCTGCAGGGCAGCAACCATCCACCATCCACGGGGGGGGCCGAGTGGTAGGAGCCATTCCGAGGCTCCGGGCCAATCGGGTGCCCCTGGATGCATGCGACCCAGCTGCGCTAGGGGATTCGAGCCCTCCCCATGCAGCTTATTATCGCTAACTCCTGTCCAAAGCGGCAACGGGGGAGGGGGACAACAGGCTATGCGATGGGAAACATCTAACCAGATTGCTCGGGGCAGGCATGCAGTCCGGGTTACCATTACTCGTGCAGAAACAAATCTGTATCCCGGCTGGCCCGTGGTTCGCACCGCCATCGCGATGCCTTGCGGCGTGCGATAGACCTCGCCGGAGATGCGCGTCTCATGTCCGAACCATGATACCAGCAGGCGATAGAACTCGCCGATCGACATGCCGGTGTCGGGAATCTGCACCTTGACG
>FTEL01006343.1_pt1 | contig 21228 bp, 7 predicted proteins | sample 1658911 | NCBI WGS metagenome assembly FTEL01 (sample SAMEA3914869, study PRJEB12502) | metagenome | biome: forest; material: soil | place: USA | collected 2012-03-12 | depth 0.1 m
CTCCCATTCATGTTACATCAAGAATGGTAAGACAAGCTAAGAGTTGGGTAATGACTAACGTATGGCCACGGCAAGAACTGCCCGGTTTCAATGAGGGCCCAAGAACGTCCTGATTGCCAATCTCGCGGGAGGAACGGGATATTTACGGAGGGCAGAAGCTTCAAGGCGTATGCGGTCGTTGCACGGATTCACCAAGAGCGCAGCAAACCCGACATCTGACCGACAGCGGCAGCCCAGGTCCTGCGGCATGGGGTTGAGGCCTGAGGCCGAATAGATAGGTTAAGCGCCGGGGACGACGACCCGAGCGACGGGAACGTCAGCGGCAGTCTGAAGGGTTGATGTCGGACCTCGGGTACAAGGCTGCCTAAGGGGCTGGCTGTTCGTGGTGGAACAATCTGGAAGCCATCGACTCGGAAACGCCGGTGTATGTACGCGACCGGCGTGGCCGCGGAGGTCCAGAGCCTGGCTCTCAAAGAACGCGGCAGGCCGAGAAGGGGCCGTGATCACCATCCTGGCGAGACGACGGCGGCTTGCGCGGCTTGTGTGGGTTTGCGGTGGTGGTGTGGAGAGGAGGATGTTTCGGAAGGAGGGGCAGGAGGCGGTTGGGGTGGAGGTTCGGGTGGAGAGGTGCATGTCCAAGGAGAGAGTCATGCCAGGTCAGTGCGAGCTCTCGACCCGGCAGCTTGGGGCGAACCCCTGAGCCCCTGGACGAACCCCTGAGCGGGAGGCGACGGGACGCACAGCTGGATGGATGGTCATGACTCGGCACCAGGGGCGAGGTTCGGCACCTCGAGCCGAGCTGGGGATTGGGGTATACACACGGCTTTTATGTGGTGGGCGTCGGGATCTCGCACATCGGGATTCTTGTCGGCTTGGTGTGGGACGAGGTGTTTGATGTTTCAGTTTCTATTTCCTGCTGATGTGTTTCCAGGTTTGTTGCTTGGCTCTCCAGGTTTTGTTTTGGCCTCGTCCTATTTTTGGAGCTGGGTGCACGCAGGATGGACAAGCAGAGTGTCCGGGTTAGGGTAGAAGGTCGACATTAGCTAACAGAATCCCGAATCTGCCTCGCGGTTTGTGGTCTGTAAGAGGCGGCGGCGAGGCGTCACACACGCGCTGGTTGGGGCTGACATGGGCAGAGTCTGTAACAGGGCGAGCGGGTTGTAAGGATTTGCGGCCTGTCTGACAAGTGCTGCGCATGGGGCGTTGGTGACGGTCGATGGCGGTCGACTGTCAGCCTCCAGCGGCGGTTGCGGTTGAGTTTGGCGAGTTAGGGCTGATGGACACCCCAGCGCCCAGAACCCCCCCTGGCTGTTGGGGGCGGCTCGGCATCTGGCAGCTGGTGCTAGGCTAGACTCGGTCGGGAAAGGTTCGTCGCACAACTCCGATCTTGGGTTCCTTGGCTTTGCTGGGGGGCCCCACTGCTGCCTGCTGCGGTTAGCGTGGCCCCATCTTTTCGTTTTGTTTCCTGCACCTCCACCCACCTCAACCCCCCATCTTGACATCTTCAACTGGGGTAACCTCACCTCAGTGGACCACATCACGTCCCGCCAGACCACCTCACTGGATCACCTCATGGCCCATCGGGATTGCTGCGCATTCTCGAACAGCCCACCGAAACAGATCACCGGCCAACCGGCGCCACTCGCGCCAGGGACCAGGGACTGACAGTCCGAGGCCCTGGTTGCTTGTTTGGACCCCGCCGCCACGCACCACACTGACCGCAGTGGTTCGCCGTGTCATGAACCAACTAGAGTGCTGACGATTCAGGGTCGACGCTGATTGTTGTCTGGACCCTGTCGCGGCCACGAGGTCTCGACTGCTCGACGCTCGGCTCTCGACGCTGCTCAGGTCACAGTTCTTGGCCGGGGGGACGAACAGTCCCTCGGGTCCCTCGCACCTTGGTACCACCTCGCACTCCCGCTGTGACGCTGACACTGTATGACAGACAGGCAGATATGCGGGTTGGCGGGCAGGGCAGGCGTAGCCAGTGCCAATCCTCACCTCACCTCCCCGTCCCCCCCCTCCCCCCGCACGTGGCCGCGGCACAGTAGAGGTGGTCGTCATCATCAAGGTCGACATGACGGCTAACCGGTCACCAGTACCGGCCCCCCTTTCTTCCTCTTCCCCCCTTCTCGCCGCAACTTGCATCACTGTAGCTTCATCATCAGACAGTCATCAGGCAATCAGGATGAGGCCGTCCGCCCACGCCTGGGCTGTGCTCCTCCCAGCCGCGAGGCGCGAGGGCGGCCCGCCTCCCGATGCAAGACGCAGTTCGCCTCTCTCTGGCCGGTCCCACCCAGAACCCCGACTGTTTCGAGCAAATCTCTGTTCCCTTCGCTGATAGCGGCGGCCAATGGGAGCCGAACGTCGAGGATGATCGAGCTTTGTTAGCTGCTTCAGGCCAGGCCGGCCGCCTCGTGTTGATGGGGCCCCGACAGTCCCGACACATGGGAGCCCCGTCCACCTGGTGGAGGAGCGGTGCGCCTCGTATCGGCGCTGGCCGTCAGAGGGCAATCAGTCGGTCGCCGTACCGTGGGAGTGTCGCTCTGTCTGAGGTACCACCACTCCCGGCCTGGAGACCCGGCACCCCCGCCCGTTTTGCCTCTGTGTGGCGGAGACGGACCCGGGTCCACGCCTCAGCGTCGGACGCCCGGTGTCGAACCTCCGTCCACCAGGTATAAAGGAGCCCGTCGAGCCTGCTCTCTCGGCTTCTGGATTTCCTCAGCATCACACTCCCTCATCAACAACCACTCCAGTCCTTTCCTTTAGGCGTTCTCTTGTTGTATTTGCCTGGTGCAATACCTCGTTTGACACTCCTTCTTTTTTGCAAGTTGCCAGTCTCTTGCATTCATTCCTTGTGATTCAGATACTTCGTTGATCGAGTTTCTGTCTCCCACATTCCTTTTTTTGGATATTCTAGTATCGAACTAGCTCTTCCGCCCTCCTTTTTTCGTCGCTTCTTTAGACGTCCCCCCCGTCCCAACAACCTTTGTCAAGATGTTCTTCCCCAAGGCTTTCCTTGTCGCCGGCGGCCTCGCCTCCGTCTCCCAGGCTCACATGCTCCTGCGTGTCCCGGCTCCCTACACCAGCCCTTCGCTCCAGAACGGCCCCCTCGCCCCTGATGGCAGCAACTTCCCCTGCCAGTCGACCGGCGGTGCCTTCACTGGTACCCCCACCAAGATGGCCAAGGGCAGCACCCAGAAGATGGGCTTCACCGGCCAGGCCGTCCACAGCGGTGGCTCGTGCCAGATCTCCATCACCTACGACGAGACCCCCAACAAGCAGAGCTCGTTCAAGGTCATCCACTCGATCCAGGGTGGCTGCCCGGCCCGCAACGTCAACGGCAACGCCGGCAACGACCCCTCCGCCGCCGCCCCCGATGAGTACGAGTTCACCATCCCCGACGGCATCCCCAACGGTAAGGCCACCCTCGCCTGGTCGTGGCTGAACAAGGGTGGCAACCGCGAGTTCTACATGAACTGCGCGCCCATCGAGATCTCGGGCGCCGAGGGCAGCGCGTCGGCGCTCGCCGCCCTCCCCGACATGCTGGTCGCCAACATTGCTCCCGGCGGCACCTGCGCGACCACCGAGGGCATCGACATCGAGTTCCCCAACCCCGGTGCCTCGGTCGAGACCAACCCCGGTGCCAAGCTCGGCCCCCCGACCGGCCAGTGCGGCGCCACCGCCTCCTCCGGCAACACCACTTCCTCCACCGGCGCTGCCTCCAGCGCCCCTGCCGGTGCCGCCTCCAGCGCCGCCGCCGGTGCCGGTGCCCCCGTCCCGTCGCCCGCTCGCCGCATCCGCGGCCGCAGCTTCACCGCTTAAGTGGCTCAACGACAAATGATTTGGCTACAGCCCATTCTTTGGCAGCGCTGAAGACATGAGTTGCACACCAGCCAGCCAACCAACCAGGGGTTTTCTTTGGGGTCACTCGCTTTTTTTCGACATTCATTTCTGGTGCTAGGGCACATTCGCTTCAAGGGGAACGAACACATTTTTGGGACATTTCTTTTTCAACGGGGACACTCTTTTAACGGTTTTTGGAAGACGACGGATACAGATGACGGACTCAGCTTTTTTTGAGGCTAGACATTCCTTTCTTACGAGTTGTTGCTTGGATTTTTGGACTTGGAGTGGTGGTGAGGACTAGTCATTCCTTCATGAATAGATGAACATATACATATACATTCCTTTGGAAGACATAGTTGAGTGCGCTTTGGGCTGTGAGTGTGTGAAAGTGGTTGTGGGGTTGGAAGTTGTTGTCGGCTGTTGGCAGTGGGTTGGTTTATTGACCAATCCAGGGGCTTGTTCCAATAATTGCCTACACCTTAAGATGCTGAGTGTGTGGAAAGTGGTGGTGATGGAAGTTGTTGAACATTTGGTGGTAGGTTGTTGTTTTATTTACCAATTCAGGGGTTCGTTCCCCCAAGATGAGAGGACAAAGGAGCGGCTGGCTGGTTGGTTCTGCTGGCAGAAAAACAGAGAAAATGCGGGAATCTTGGTAACTCCTGACTTGTCTGGTATCGAGCAAGGCTTGTTATTGGGACCATTAGCTTGACGCCAGCAGGCTCAGAGCTGTCAGCCTGACCAACTCCGACCGCGGAGGTGGTCTCTATGACGACACCGGGGTGATCTTGAGCTGCCTGGCCGCCTCGAGCAACTCAGGCGCCGCGATTCGCGGGGCTCTAGGGTACGTACCCGAGATAAGATAAGCCCTGCAGCCAAGCAACAGGGGTTCATTCGGCGGTTGGTGGGGCTCACTGCCACCTCAACCAGCCAATCAAGTCCCGAACTGGACTGGCGCTACTGCCGGAGCAAAGTTGATGCGTGCCTAGCGCAGTTTGATTTCGCGGCAGCATCGCCCAGCTTCGCGTGTTCCAGCGATTTTTGGTCGCCTGGAGCAGCAGAGCGCGCCAGCCTCGCCCCCAGAAGGTCGACCGCCTGAGATACCCCTCCGTATGCCCTTTCCCTTCTGCAACCAGGAATTGGGCTTTGATTAACACCTTAAAGTCATCTACAACCACAGAATTAATTTTCCGAAACTTCATGACCTTTTCTGCGCGCGGCTTGCTGCACCAACCGACCAACTGAGCAGCCTGTACATTCCTCAGAGCGTGGAGACTGATAGCTTCCTGCCTCCTGCCAACCTCGGGGGCTCCAGCGCTCTTGTCTCCCACTCCAGCGCCGACCTCGACCTCGACCTCCCCCTCTGCCTGTCCACTCCACTCATACCATCTATGCGACTCGGCATCACATCCATTACACCCCCATCCGGGTAGACAACTGCCACCGCTGAGCAGGTGCGCAGCCTGGCGACTGAGCGACAGACAAAGTGGACCTACGATATCCCCGTTCACCTCTGGGTGCAGCCTGCCGACTGAGGCGAGCGCCGCTTTCGCCCGACTGCCCGCAAGGGGGCATATGTCGCAGCCATGGCGAGCGGCCTGATTGAGGATGTGGTGAGGAAGCTGAGTGTAGCGGAGATAGGTAGGCGCCTCATCAACCCTCCCGCCCACCCCCAGCGCAGCTCAACCTCACCGTGCTGTACCATACCGCGCGGTACCATCGCGTCCATCGAGCTAACCACGCCGTCTCATCTAGACCTCCGGCTCAAGGTCGAGGCGGCCTCGGCGCTGCGCGACAGCCTCGACCACTACACCTCCGGCGCCGGCTACCCCATCTTCCTCAAGCGCCTCATGCCCATCTTCCTCAACATCCTCGGCCAGCCCTCCGTCCTCCAGACGTCCCCGCCGGACCAGACCAACACACAGAAGCTGCGAAACTGCGTCCTCGAGATATTCCACCGCCTGCCGACCTCTCCCGCCCCTCCCGACCCCTTCGAACCCTACGCCGAGGAGGTGGTGGACCTCTTGATGCATCTGGTCCGCACCGACAACGAGGACAATGCCGTGCTTTGCGTCAAGATCATCTCCGACATCATGCGGCACCAGCACAAGATCATGGGAAACAAGGTCCAGGCCTTCCTGTCCCTGATCCAGGAGCTGTTCGAGCAGCTGGAGAGGGTAGTCCGTGAACAGCTGGACAACACCTCAACGGCCGGCGCCCCTGGGCCGCCATCCACACCGGGGAGCACCCAAACCACATTCTTGCCGCACCAACAACAATCACCAAGGGCAGGGTCGCCGGTCGCCACGGGCGCCCCTGACTTCAGCGTCGATGGAGGCCAACAGTCAAATCGGACCATGCTGCGGGGGATGCAGTCGTTCAAGGTCCTGGCTGAGTGCCCCATCATCGTCGTCTCCATTTTCCAGGTCTACCGATCGACCGTGGCCCAGAACGTCAAGGCCTTCGTGCCCCTGATCAAGTCGGCGTTGCTCTGCCAGGCGAGGGCCCAGGATCAGGCACATAAGGATGCGGCTGCTCGACACACCATCCACACGGGCGTCAGCCCAAACATCAAGAACCGGGCTGCCTTCGGGGACTTTATCACCGCTCAGGTTAAGACAATGAGCTTCCTCGCCTATCTACTCAGGCAGTACTCAGGCCAGCTCACAGATTTCTTGCCGTCTCTCCCCGAGATCACCATCCGCCTCTTGAAGGACTGCCCCAGAGAAAAGTCTGGAGCTCGGAAGGAGTTGTTGGTGGCCATTCGCCACATCATCAACTTCAACTTCAGGAAAATCTTCCTGCACAAGATCGATGATCTCTTGGATGAGAGAATCTTGATCGGCGACGGCCTGACCGTCCATGAGACCATGCGGCCCCTTGCCTACAGCATGCTGGCAGACTTGATCCACCACGTTCGTGAGAGCTTGTCGCCAGAGCAGATCCGCAAGACGGTCGAGGTCTACACGCGGAACCTCCAGGATAACTTCCCGGGGACGAGCTTCCAAACGATGAGTGCGAAGCTCCTCCTCAACATGGCGGAGTTCATCGCCCGCATGCCGAACAAGGTCGACGCGCGCCACTATCTCATCATGATTCTCAATGCCATCGCCGACAAGTTCGCCGCCATGAACAGGCAGTACCCCAACGCGGTCAAGCTGTCCAAGCTGTACGCCAGCCAGGGGGCCGAGAACGCCCCGGCAGAGACGTACCTCCCGGACAAGGATCATCCGCCCGAGTGGGACGAGGTCGACATCTTCAGCGCCATGCCGATTAAGCCGTCGACCCCGCGTGACCGCGCCTCGGACCCGGTCGTCGACAACAAGTTCCTTTTCCGGAACCTGATGAACGGGCTCAAGAACACATTTTACCAGCTCAAGAGCTGCAACCAGCCGGGCGCGGTCGACCTGACCGGCGCGCCCCAACACTGGACTGACGTCGCCTACGGCTTCACCGCCGAGGAGGTCAAGGTCATCGTCAAGCTGTTCCGCGAGGGCGCCTACGTTTTCCGTTACTATGAGATCGAGAAACCGGCGTCCGAGTCGCCCTACAGCTCGCCGGTCGAGTACATGGCAAACTTCTACATGATTTCTAGTAGTAAGGAGGAGAAGGAGCTGCTCGAGACTTTCGCCACCGTCTTCCACTGCATCGATCCCGCCACCTTCCACGAGGTGTTCCAGCAGGAGATCCCCCGCCTCTACGACATGATTCACGAACACACCGCCCTCCTGCACATCCCCCAGTTCTTCCTCGCGAGCGAGGCCACCTCGCCCAGCTTCTGCGGCATGCTCCTTCGCTTCTTGATGGAGCGCATCGACGATGTGGGGTCGGCCGACATCAAGAAGTCGTCCATCCTGCTCCGCCTCTTTAAGCTCGCCTTCATGGCCGTCACCCTGTTTGCGGCACAGAACGAGCAGGTGTTGTTGCCCCATGTCGTCGACATCGTCACCAAGTCCATCGACTTGTCGACCAAGGCGGAGGAGCCGATGAACTATTTCCTCCTGTTGAGGTCCCTGTTCAGGAGCATCGGCGGCGGCAAATTTGAGCACCTCTATAAGCAGATCCTGCCTCTCTTGGAGATGCTGCTCGATGTCCTCAACAACCTTCTCTTGGCGGCCCGCAAGCCTGCCGAGCGGGACCTCTACGTGGAACTCTGCCTCACAGTCCCGGCCAGGTTGAGCAACCTGCTCCCGCATCTCAGCTTCCTCATGCGGCCCCTGGTTGTTGCCCTGCGCGCGGGCACCGACTTGGTCGGGCAGGGCCTCCGGACTCTTGAGTTGTGTGTCGACAACCTCACGGCCGACTACCTCGACCCCATCATGGCGCCCGTCATAGACGAGCTCATGACGGCGCTGTTTGATCACCTGAAGCCGCATCCGTACAGCCACTTCCATGCTCACACCACGCTCAGAATTCTTGGCAAGCTCGGGGGAAGGAACCGGAAGTTCATGACGGATGCGCTGCCTGTGACCTTCCAGCAGTACGTCGACGACCGGGCGAGCTTCGATGTCCGGCTCATCGGATCCAAGCGGGACAGGGCATTCCCGGCGCACCTTGGAATCGACCTTGCTATCCAGAAGCTGATGGAAGTCCCGAAACCGGTCAAGGGGCCGTCGCCGCCGCTGTCGAAACAATACGACCCTTACTACAAGCGGCAGGCCTTGAACCTGATCATTACGCAGGTCAAGCTGCGCGTCGGCTTCGACAGCCTGCCGGACGATCTCCCCCGCCTCGTCCGGCTCCAGGTGCATGACATCATCGCCCGCAACAAGGATGTCGACATCTCTCCGTTCGAAATCTCAGACCGGGAGAGGTCCGTCGCCAAGAAGAACGACGAAGAAAACCTGCTGAGGCGCCTCATCAAGGCGCTGATGTTTGCGCAATCCATCCCTGACTTCAAGGCAGAGGTTGATGCGCTCCTGCTAAACCTCGCCCGCCATTTCACCATCATCGAGGTGGGGCGGGCAGTGGTCGACATTAAGAGGGCGTTGAGTCCCTTCGACACCAAGTCGGGCGAGGGTCCTCTCTTCCTGGAGAACAGGGTTTTGTCTGATGCCATCCTGGAGTCTCTGGCGTCGGAGAACCCGGATATCCGCGACGCGGCGGACCGGCTGATCAAGGAGATGTACAACTCGGCGGTCACCATCTTCGGGTCGCCGGGGAATGTCGCCCGCCTCACCTTCTTCAACAGCCTGGCTTCCACATTTTGTCATGGCTGCTATGAGGAGGAGTGGTTCACCAAGACGGGTGGCACCCTGGGCATCAAGGCTCTGCTCACCGACATTGAACTTGGTGATGCGTGGGTAGCGACGAAGCAGATCGACTTTGTCCGCGCCCTCATGTATGTCATCAAGGACATGCCCCAGGATCTCCCGGAAAAGACTCGCAGGTCGGCGCAGGTCACTCTGGAGATCCTGCTCACAAGGCTCACCAAGCACGTCAAGAAGTCGGACTGCTTGCCTACCCCGGCCCCCGCCGCTGCTCCACAACAACCACCACAGCCGCAGCCGCCGCAAAAACACTCGCGGATCGCCCAGATCATCATGATGCTCAACGGCGAGCTCTCGCACATGAACCGCCATGTCCGGGACACGGCGAGGAGGTCCCTGGAGCTGATTGCCAAGGCGGCCGGCGCCGAGGTCTGGGAGCTCCTCGAACCTCACCGCAAGCACCTCCTGCAGCCCATCTACGCCAAGCCGCTGCGAGCCCTGCCCTTTGCGATCCAGATCGGCTTCATCGACGCCGTCACGTACTACATGTCGCTGAAGCCCGACTTTGTCGCTTTCGACGAGAACCTGAACCGGTTGCTTATGGAGTCTCTGGCCTTGGCAGACGCGAGCGACGAATCTCTGGCTGGCAAGACACTGGAGTTCAGGACGCACGATTTCATCGTTAACCTCCGTGTATCATGTATCAAGATCCTCAGCAGCGCGATGAGCTTCGATGAGTTCGGCGGCGGCGCGAACAACCCGACCCGAATCAAGGTTGTTGCCGTCTTCTTCAAATGTCTGTACTCCGACTCTCGGCCGACCATTGATGCGGCCAACGACGCATTGAAAGCGGTCCTCCAGTACACGAGCAAGTTACCGAAGGATTTGCTCCAGTCTGGCCTGCGGCCTGTGCTGGGCAGCCTGCAAGATGCGAAGCGGTTGACGGTCCATAGTTTGGACAATCTCGCTCTGCTTCTGCGGCTGTTGACGACCTACTTCAAGGTGGAGATTGGTGCCCGTCTTCTCGAGCACGTCAAGCAGATTGCGGACCCGGCATTCCTGCAGCAGGTTTCGTTCACCTATTTCGAACAGCACAATCTGCTGAAGGTGATCGCAGCCGTGTTCAACACCTTCCATCTGCTGCCTGAAGCGGCCAAGCAATTCAAGGAGCGCGTCATCGACAATGTGCTGGACCTCGAGGAGAAGCTGCGCAGGACACACCACAGCCCGTTCCGCCATCCTGTCTACAAGTACCTCAACAAGTATCCGTCCGACGTCTGGGCGTTTACTCTGGGCAAGCTCGAAGAGCTCAAGTACGGCCGGTTCCTGTCGCAGGTGCTGCGCGATCCCGACAGCCAAGTGCTTCGCGACTATGGCGCCGCGAACGTCGAGTTCATCATCAAGACGTGCAACACCATCATCGGACAGGGCAAGGAGACCAAGTTCACCGCCATCATCAACACCATCAACATGCTTGACGCCCTGTCCCAGTTCCCCAACACGTTGTCGTGGCTGGACAACAAGGAGCACATCGAGTGGCTGAAGCAGGTCGGGAAGGAGCTTGAGCGGAGCTTGAAGACGAACTCGCTGCCGCCGGCTCTCAGGCTCCCCGCGGACCAGGCATCGGAGCAGCTGATGGCCATCCTGACCAAGGCGCTGGCGCGGAATCCCAAGGATTTGGATCCCCTGTTTGGTCTCATCGATGCCATCACGGCTGATGACTTCCGCGAGACCCCGGCGTTGCTTGCGCACATCTACAAGCACGTCATTTGCAACGACTCGATCGACTTCTGGAGGACTGTCGTGCTCCGGTGTCTCGACGTCTATGCTGGCAGGACCGCATCGCAAAGGACGAAGTGGTACCTGCTTCACAACCTCGTCAACCCGATCGTCGCGATGGATGTGATGCGGCACTGGAATCGCGGCGAACCGACCAAGGGCCCGCGGTTCCTCGACCGGACGATCATCGACTCGATCAACACCAAGATCTGGAAGGTCAACTTGCCGGATCCCCAGGATGATCTCTCGCAGCCGCGGATCGACCACACCCGCATGGAGGTGCTCCAGCTGTCGGCCATGATCGTCAAGTACCACCACGCCATCCTCCAAGATGCACGGAAGGATTTCATTAAGTTTGGGTGGACCTACATCCGGCTCGACGACGTCATCAACAAGCACGCCGCGTACGTGGTCATCGGCTACTTCATCGCGCACTACGAGACGCCGGCGAAGATCGTCACGCAGATCTACTTCTCGCTTCTCAAGACCAACCAGAACGAAGGCCGGGCGCTCGTCACCCAGGCACTGGAGCTTATGGCGCCCGTCATGCCGAAGCGATGCAACACACCGCTGACCGAGCGCAACCCGGTCTGGGCCGTGGCGCCACGCCGCATCCTCTCCGAGGAGAGCCAGAATGTGCAGCAGATGACGTGCATTTTCCACTTCCTGGTCCGGCACCCAGATCTGTTTTACCATACGCGGGAGAAGTTCGCGATGATGATCATCCAGTGCCTCCGCAAGGTGGCCTCGCCGCCGAACCCGTCTCATGAGAGCCGCAAGCTCGCGCTCAACATGATGTGGCTGATCTGGCAGTGGGAGGAGCGGCGCGTCGAGGGCAAGACGAGTGAGCCTTTGCGCGCTGTGTCGGAGTCGCCCAACACGAAGAAGCGGCGGCTGGATGACGCACAGGGCTCGTCGCCTTCGGCCTCGCGGCAGCAGGACAAGGCCGAGTACCTGATCCCCCCGATGGGCCGGCAGAAGATGATTAAGTATCTCGTCGAGTTCATTGCGCAGCTTAACGAGCGATACCCGCTGCCCTCGGCCAAGCCGCGCGATCCTGGCGGACCTTCGATGCCTGCGCCGACGACGGAGCTCTGCAAGAAGGCCATGAACTTGTTGTACAACCTCCTCCAGCCGCAATACTGGGGAGACTTGGACGTGGACCTGTTCCCGAATGTCACCGATGTGGTGCTGGCCAGCGAGAAGTCGGCCGGCCTCCTTGCGGCCGACCCGTCCGACACGGACAAGTTTGATGACAAGTTTATCACCAACATCATCAACACCCTGCAGGTGGTCCGGATCATCCTCAACTTCAAGTCGGACGAGTGGATCCTCAAGCACATGGCCCACATCCAGAAAATCCTGGAGAAGTGCTTGAAGTCGGAGAACCCCGAGATTCAGGACTGCCTGCACATGGCCGACAAGCAGTACGACAGCGAGCGCGACGTCAAGCCGATCGTCAAGCGCATCTTGGAGGCGGTGCCGGATGACGTCCCCATGGAGGATGCTGATGCTGATGGGGAGTCGGAGGCGCAGACGTCGGAGATCATCGCTTTCCTCTCGGGCATCGCGACTGAGAGCATGGCTGCGGCGAACTACGTGTCCGGTATCAACATTCTGTGGTCTCTCGGGTGCCGCAAGCCGTCCACCATCGACCAGCACATCCCCGCCATCATGAAGTCGCTCCAGTCCAAGCTCGCCCGGGATCATGTGTCTCACTACGCGGCGTTGGCGCACCAGGCCAGTGGCATTCGGCCGCAGCAAGACCCGAATGCACCGACCGAGATGAACGCCTACGACCTCGAGATCCAGACCGGTTTGATCATCAAGGCCATTGATGTCACCGCCATGCGCATGGAGATTCTTCACGATAACAGGCGACCTTTTCTGAGCGTGCTAGCGACCATCGTCGAGAAGTCGATGCACGTGACGCTCTGCGAAAAGATCCTTGAGATGGTGGAGGGATGGGTCTTCCGCTCTGAAGGCACTTGGCCGACCTTGAAGGAAAAGACGGCGGTGCTTCACAAGATGATCTCGTTTGAGCACCGCCAAGACCCCACCATGCTCATGAAGTTCCTGGACTTGGTGCTGCGCATCTACGAGGACCCCAAGATCACCCGGACGGAACTGACTGTCCGGATGGAGCACGCCTTCCTCATCGGCACCAGGGCGCAGGACGTGGAGATGCGCAACAAGTTCATGACCATCTTCGACAAGTCGTTGGCCAAGACGGCGAGTGCCCGTCTGGCCTATGTCATCCTCTCGCAGAACTGGGATACCCTCGCGGATTCCTACTGGCTTGCGCAGGCGTCGCAGCTCCTGCTCGGGGGCGTGGAGATGAACCCCCTGATCCAGCTCCGCCATGATGACTTCCGGACGCTGCAGCTTTCTCTTTTCTACGGTTCTTACGCCAAGGACAGCCGCGAGCCGGCCAGCATGACCGACGACAAGTATGAGGCTTTGATGGCGGGCCACCGGCGGTTCGTCACGGAGCTCGGCGACATTAGGGTGCGCGACATTCTCGAGCCCCTGACTCAACTCCAACATGTCGACTCCACCTTTGCGAACGAGCTCTGGGTGACGCTGTTCCCCATGTTCTGGTCGGCGACCGCGAAGGAGGACCGAGCCGAACTCGAGCGCGGCCTTGTCTCGCTTCTCACCAAGGACTACCACTCGCGGCAGATGGACAAGCGGCCAAACGTGGTCCAATCCCTTATGACGGGTGCGGTCAAGACGTGGCCGCACTGCAAGATCCCGCCGCACGTCCTCAAGTTCGAGGCCAAGACGTACGACGCTTGGTACACGGCGCTCTACCAGCTGGAGAACTCGGCCCTCAAGCCCGAGATTGATTCGGCGACCGTTCGGGAGAGCAACCTGGATGCTTTGGTTGATCTCTATGCCTCTCTTGGCGAGGACGATCTGTTCTACGGGACGTGGCGTCGTCGGTGCCAATTCGTCGAGACCAACGCTGCCCTGTCTTATGAGCAACACGGCATGTGGGAGAAGGCTCAGCGGATGTACGAGACGGCTCAGATAAAGGCCAGGACCGGCGTCATTCCGTTTTCCGAGTCGGAGTACATGCTCTGGGAGGACCACTGGGTTCTCTGCGCGCAGAAGCTCCAGCAGTGGGAGGTGCTCCAGGACTTTGCCAAGCACGAGAACTTCCAGGATCTGCTTCTCGAGTGTGCCTGGCGCAACCCCGAGTACTGGCAGAACCAGGAGAACCGCGACCAGCTCGACACGCTCATCAAGGGCGTCATGGACGCGCCCACGCCGAGGAGGTCGTTCTTCCTGGCCTTCATGTCCCTCCTGAAGCTGCACAACAAGCAAGAGACCATGCAAGACTTCAACCGGGTCGTGGACGAGGCAATCCAGCTGTCGATAAGGAAGTGGCATCAGCTGCCGAAGCGACTCACCGCGGCGCACATCCCCGTGCTGCAGAACTTCCAGCAACTCGTGGAGCTTCACGATGCTAGTGTTATCTGCCAGAGTCTCACGGGGACGAATGCCGGAAACCTGGATGTCAAGTCTGGCGAGCTCAAACTCCTCCTTGGATCGTGGAGGGATAGGCTCCCCAACACGTGGGATGACATTGTGGCATGGCAAGACCTGGTGACGTGGAGGCAACACATCTTTGGGCTGATCAACGGCACGTACCTGCACCTGGTGCCTCCGGCGCAGCCGCAGAACTCGGGAGGCGGCTCGTTTGCCTATCGCGGGTACCACGAGACGGCGTGGATCATCAACCGCTTCGCGCACGTCGCGCGGAAGCACGCGCTGCCCGATGTCTGCATCAGCCAGCTGAGCCGCATCTACACGCTCCCCAACATCGAGATCCAGGAGGCGTTCCTGAAGCTTAGGGAGCAGGCCCGCTGCCACTACCAGAACCCCGACGAGCTGACGAGTGGACTGGACGTAATCAACAATACGAACCTCAACTACTTCAGCGCGCCGCAGAAGGCCGAGTTCTACACGCTCAAGGGCATGTTCCTGGACAAGCTGGGACAGAAGGACGAGGCCGACAGCGCGTTCGGGACGGCGCTGTACTTCGACATCACGGCGGCGAAGGCGTGGGCGGAGTGGGGTTACTTCAACGACAGGAAGTTCAAGGAGCATCCGACAGACCTCGGGGCGGCCAAGCAGGCGCTCACCAGCTACCTGCAAGCCGCCTCGAGCTACAAGAACCACAAGTCGCGGAAGCTGATTGCCCGGATCCTTTGGTTGCTGAGCCTCGACGACGCTAACGGCACGATCGCGGCCGGCTTTGACGACTTCAAGGGCGAGATCATCGTCTGGTGGTGGATCACGTTCATCCCGCAGCTCCTCGTCGGCCTCGGGCACAAGGAGGCGCCGAGGGTGCAGACCATCCTCCTCAAGATCGCCAAGACGTACCCGCAGGCGCTCTACTTTTTGCTGCGGACGAACCGGGAGGACATGCTCACGATCAAGAAGAACCAGGAGGCCAAGGAGCGGGCGAGGCGCGGTCAGGCCGGCGCCGCCAAGGCGGCTGGGTCGCCTCAGCTGCCCAAGAAAGAGCCGGCGGCTGGCGGTTCTGATTCCCGGCCGGCGACGGCCAACGGCGAGGTCAAGACGGAGACGAAGACTGAGGGCGGTGAGGCGAATGCGCCGGCGGCCCAGCCGGCTGCCCCCAACGGCGCGGCCCAGGCCGAGCAGGCTGGCGGGGCACACAAGAAGCCACCTTGGGAGCTGACTGAGGAGATTATGAGTGTCCTCAAGACGGCGTTCCCGCTGCTGGCGCTGTCGATGGAGACGATGGTGGATCAGATCCAGAAGCACTTCAAGTGCCCACCGGACGAGGACGCGTACAGGTTGATAGTGGCACTCCTTAACGACGGTCTCGCCTACGTCAGCCGAATGCCGACTTCGTACGCCAAGGATGTTAAGCTCCCCCCGGCGACGGAGAACAACATCACGCGCTTCGCGGAGACGATCCTGCCGAGCCACATCCGTGGCACGTTCGAGGCGGACTTTGTCAAGGTTAAACCCACGATGTATGAGTACATCCACAACCTCCGCCGGTGGCGCGACAAGTTCGAGGAGAAGCTCGACCGGCGGCCGTCGCCTGTGCCGCTCGAGAGCTTCGCGCATTACTCGCCGCACCTGAGCGAGTTCCGGTACCAGAAGTTTGACGACGTCGAGGTGCCTGGCCAGTACCTGCAACACAAGGACAAGAACCAGGATTTCGTCCGGATTGACAGGTTCCTACCCAACGTGGACCTGGTGCGGGGAATAGGGGCGTCGCACCGGCGGCTCAAGATCCGCGGGCACGACGGCAGCGTGCACGCGTTCGCGGTACAGCACCCAGCAGCTAGGCACTGCCGGCGCGAGGAGCGGATACTGCAGCTCTTCCGGCAACTCAACCAGACGCTGGCCAGCAAGAAGGAGAGCCGGCGGCGCGACCTGCAGTTCACGCTGCCGCTCATGGTGCCGCTCGCGCCGCACCTCCGCATTGTGCAGGACGACCCGACGTACATCACGCTGCAGGGCATCTGCGAGGACCACTGCCGGCGGAACGGCATTGCGAAGGATGACCCGGTGCTGTTTGCCATGGAGAAGCTGCGCGGGTTGTCGGACTCGAAGGGACCGGTAAGTTTGGGGTTTCAGGGGAAGTTTGTTGCAGGGCACGGGCTAACGGGGCGCGACGCGCAGAAACCGCAGGAGCACACGATCACGGCGCGGCTGGAGGTGATGCGGGCCGTGCAAGAGAAGTACGTGGACCACACGGTGGCGCTCGAGTACTTCCAGGGGGCGTTCCCGGACTTTGCCGAGTTCTGGCTCTTCCGGCGGCGCTTCTCGTACCAGATGGCTGCGCTCACCTTCATGACCTACATTCTGCACATCGACAAGCGGTACCCGCACAAGATCAACATCACGCGGGGGTCGGGCAACATCTGGGGGTCGGAGCTCGTCTCCTTCATGACGCCGAACCGGCCCTACTTCCACAACCAGGAACCCGTGCCGTTCCGGCTCACGCCCAACCTGCAAACCCTCATGGGCCCGCTCGCGACCGAGGGCATCTTCGCCTGCTCGGTCATGGCCATGGCGCGGTGCCTGACGGAGCCCGAGTTCCAGCTGGAGCACGCGCTGACGCTGTTTGTGCGCGACGAGATGATGTACTGGTTCACCAACGCCAACCGCGCCATGAGCATGACGGAGAACCAGCTGCGCGAGACGGTGCAGGCCAACAGCGAGATGATCGTCAAGAAGGCGGTCTCGCTGGCCCAGGCGCCGGCCGGCAACCTCCCCGCGCACCAGACGGTGATCGATTTGATTGCCAAGGCGGTCAATCCGATGAACCTGGCCATGTGTGATGCGCTGTGGATGCCGTATCTTTAGAGGGTGGATGGGGTCGGTCGGTGGTGGTTCGGGGAACCGGGGAAATGGGGACGGGGGAACGGGCGGATTGTGGGGGTGGAGTGGGGGTGGAGATGGTGGTGGGAATTCCCCCGGAGTAGGGTGGGTTCGCCCGCGTTTCGGTGGATTTACTATTTCTAATTGGTTTTCCTTTTTTTCCTTTGGTCCTTGGTGGCCTGGATTTGCTGGTGGCGGGTGGTTTATTACTTTTTTATGCTGTCACGGACGGAGCTGGGCGGTTTCTTGCAGATGTGTATGAGGGGCAGTGTTTTCTGTGTGGTTGTGTATGAGATGAAAGATGAGACGAGATGAGGGAGCGGATTGGTGGTGGTGGTTATAGGTAGGATAAGGGGAAAACAGGGGCGTCCGTGGATCGGAGAACAGTGCTTGGGGTCTGGGTGTTTGGGGTTGGGGATTAGCGTTCCGTCTTTTTATGATGATGCCGTTCACTGTATCACTGTCCATGCCCTCGTTGTCGTGCCTCATTGTCACCAAATGTTTGAACCAAAATATGACCTGGGGACGTGGGAATGCGGGATACTTGTATCCTGTCTGTCACTTCCTTGCCTGCTGCCAGTGTCCACATTCCCACCGACGGGCGGATCGATCAATCCGGGGGTGGAGCAAAGGGGGATGTCAGGACCCCACGCCGAGCCGACGATATCCTTGTCGTGGGCCGGCCCGAGACCGGTCGGCGGACCCGAGCATGGCTCTCCGGGTACTGGTTTCCCGACGAACCCCGCATTGTCAGTGGACTCTTTGCTTTCCCTGGGTCTGGGGGACACAGGGGCACCAGGCGGGGGACGCGCTTGGTGGCTGGTGGTACCTGACTTAGTTAACCGGGGCCGCTTGCTGAACAATCGAATCGGATTCCGATCATCGCAGCCTCGGCTTGGGTGGGGAGTTTGCCGTTGCTTTCTTCCTTTCCATCTACTCGCCATCCCCCCACGCGCCACGTCCGACTTTTGTTCTTGTTTGTTTGTTCTCTCGTTGGTTGTGTTGAGGACAGCGTTGCAGTACCGAGTGAGACCTACTTTTCTACCACGATCTACCAACGACACGACACGACCCGAGCAAGGTTGCTTGACTGCGACTCTCGTTTGCGAGCTGTGTATCATTGGACGGACAGGCACACGGACAGACCGGACTCGGAAATGGCGGGCGAGCAGCAACAGCAGGTGGTGGAGGTGCCAGTGCCGCGGAAGTTGTGGTATGTGTCTCTCACTCTCAATCATGGTGTTTTCACCATAGCTTCATTTCATCGTCGATTTGAGGGCCACATCGTCTTCAATTGGGGATCTCGACCGCTCACTCACCGCCATCGCGATGCAGGCAACACCCCAACCCCGAGAGCACCGAGATGTACCGCTTCATGCAGGACATCAACCGCGCTGAGAACCTGCAGCTCAAGGTAACCTCCACATATTAACTTCTCAACCCCCCCTTAATCAACCCCAATTCTAACACCTCCCACCAGACATTCTCCGAACTCCACGCCTACTCCCTCACCAACCGCTCATCCTTCTGGGCGCACGTCTTCTCCGCGGCCAACCTGATCCACTCCGGGTCCTACGCCCGCGTGGTCGACGAGTCCCTCCCCATCGACGCGGTCCCGCGCTGGTTCGAGGGCGTGGAGCTCAACTTTGCCGAGAACGTGCTCTTCTCGCGCGCTCCCGGCGCGAAGACCGATGCTCGGGGCGTGGCCAACAAGGAGGATGACAAGGTGGCCATCACCGAGGTGCGCGAGGGCGCGAGCGAGACGAGGAGCGTCACGTGGGGGGAGCTGAGGGAGAGGGCGGGGGAGCTGGCTAAGGCGATGAAGAAGAGGGGGGTGGGCAGGGGGGATCGGATCGTGATTGTTGGTGCGAACAGTGTTGAGACTTTTGTGGTGTGGCTCGCGACCGCGTGGGTAGGAGCGGTGTTTAGCAGCAGCTCGACGGATATGGGGGTCAAGGGGATTTTGCAGAGGGCGGTGCAGGTTAATCCTAAGGTGAGTATCTGGGTGTTGAAGGGAACGGGGGGTAGGGGATGTGTTGGCTGACAAAATGGGTGTGTAGTTCCTTTTCATGGACGACGCGGCGCTGTACAACGGCAAGGTGGTCGACCTGCGTGAGAAGATGGCCGAGGTGGTCGAGGGGCTGCGCGAGTGCTCCAACTTCGAGGGCGTGGTCTCGATCCGCCGCTTCGCCGAGGCGCGCGACATCACCAAGGTGCCCAAAGCGCTCACCCTCGACACGTTCCTGTCCGCGGCCGACAAGAAGGCGCCCGCGCCCGAGTTCGTCCGGCTCGCCTTCCACGAGCCCTTCCTCATCTGCTACTCGTCGGGCACCACGGGCATCCCCAAGGCCATCGTCCACTCGGTCGGCGGCATCCTCATCAACTACTTCAAGGAGGGCTGCCTGCACGAGGGGCTCGGCCCGGACAGCGTGACCCTGCAGTACACGACGACGGGCTGGATCATGTACCTCGCCAACGTGGGCGTGCTGCTGTACGGCGGCCGCACCGTCATCTACGACGGCTCGCCCTTCCAGCCGGACGCGGCCATCCTGCTCCGCGTCGCCTCCGAGCAGCGCGTCACCAAACTCGGCATCAGCCCGCGCTGGATGTTCGAGCTCTCCAAGGCCGGCCTGCGCCCGCGCGAGATGGTCGACCTCTCCAGCCTGCGCATCGTGACCTGCACGGGCATGGTCCTCTCAGAACAGCTCTTCGAGTGGTTCTACGACACGGGCTTCCCCGCCCACGTGCACCTGGCCAACATCTCGGGCGGCACCGACATCGCGGGTTGTTTCGGCGTCATGAACCCGCTCGACCCGGTCTACGTCGGCGGCACGCAGGGGCCCTCGCTCGGCGTGCACGTCGCCATCTACGACTCGCTCGACGCCGAGGACGGCTCCGTCGGGAAAGAGGTCCCTCCCGGCGTGCCGGGTGAGCTGGTCGCCGCTGCGTCCTTCCCCAACATCCCCTGCTTCTTCTGGGGCGACAAGCAGACCGCCGGCGGGCCCGCCGCCCCGGGAACGCGCTACCACTCGGCGTACTTTGCCCGCTTCCGCAACGTGTGGGCGCACGGCGACTTCTGCGTGGTCCACCCCGTGACGGGGAGCATCTCGTTCCTGGGGCGGGCCGACGGTGTGCTGAACCCGTCGGGCGTGCGGTTCGGGTCGGCCGAGGTGTACTCGGTGCTGGAGCGGCACTTTGCGGACCGCATCCAGGACTCGTTGTGCGTGGGCCAGCGGCGGCCGCAGGACAGCGACGAGTCGGTGATGCTGTTTTTGCTGATGAAGCCCGGGTTCAAGTTTGACCGGGCGCTGGTGAATGAGATCCGCAAGGCGATTTCGGAGGATCTGAGCAAGCGGCATGTGCCGAGGTATATCTTTGAGACGCCCGAGATTCCGGTCAGTCTTCTCCCCCTGTCCCTTTCCTTCCTTGTCACATTGTTACTGACTCCGCCCACAGACAACCATCAACCTCAAAAAGGTCGAGCTCCCCGTCAAGCAGATCGTGTCCGGGCAGAAGATCAAGGCGAGCGGCACGCTGGCCAACCCCCAGAGCCTCGAGTTCTACTACCAGTTCGCCAAGGTGGAGGAGCTGGTCGGGCCGAAGGAGAAGCTGTAGTCGGCCATCAAGTCGGTTCGGCGTGCGCGATGATTTCACTGCGTTTTGTTGTTGCTTTTGATTTGGCGAGCCTGGAGCCTGGGGAAGACTGAAACGACAGAGGGTATTCATTTAGAGCGTAGAGAGCTAGAAAGACAAAGAGACGTGGACAATAACACAGGTACCAATCTAATCACCGCCAACACCACACACCGTTTTGGATCCGTCCGTCCATCCGTTCCCATAAAATGCCCTCCCACCTTCCGACCTGCGCCATCGCTATGCTATACCTCTTCCCAACCAATCTAGGCTGATACAAGTTGCTTCTTCTCAAAAAAGGACCAACACCCCCTTTCCCTCCCCTCCCGTCCCGACAATCACTCAATAATCATCGCTCATATCCATCATAACCCCCCCTCTCTCCTCC
>FTEL01005996.1_pt1 | contig 21226 bp, 16 predicted proteins | sample 1658911 | NCBI WGS metagenome assembly FTEL01 (sample SAMEA3914869, study PRJEB12502) | metagenome | biome: forest; material: soil | place: USA | collected 2012-03-12 | depth 0.1 m
CCCCGCCCACAAACCGCCCCCACCCCACCTCCCCCGCCTTCCTCATCGCACACACACACGCGGTAACCACATCCGCAAGATCCACCCTACGGTACGCCAGCTCCAGCACCTTCAAATTATCCCCATCAACAACCTCCCTCCGGCGGGCATCGTCGTCGTCTTCCTCGGGAAAGAACCGGCTTGTCCGCAAGACGACGACTGGCAGGCCGGTCTGGGCGTGGACCAGCTTGCAGAGGTCTTCGGCGGCGGTTTTGGTGACGCCGTAGATGTTCTTGGGCTGGGGGGTGACGGATTCGTCGATCCATGCCGCGGGCTGGCCTGGTTTGGGGGAGAGGGCGGTGCCGAAGGTGGAGGTGGTGGAGATGAATGTGAAGGATTGGATGGGGGTGGGGGTGGTGGTGGAGGCCTCGAGGAGGGCGAGGGTGCCGGTGATGTTGGTTTGGATGAAGTCTTGTTTGGTGTGGGAGGTGATGTGGGGTTTGTGGAGGGTTGCGGCGTGGATGACGTGGGTGGGCTGGTGGGTGGTGAAGATGGTGGTGAGGAAGGCGGTGTCAGTGATGGAGCCCACGTGGGTGGTGGTTGGACCCGGGTTGATGTCGATGCCGATCGGGTGGTAGCCGTGGTCGGGAAGGGCCAGCATGAGGGCCTTGCCGAGGTGGCCGGAGGAGCCGGTGACGAGGACGACGCGTTTCGACATGGTGCTGGGGGTTGGCCGGGAGCAGTGAGCTTGTGTGTTTGAGGTGGGCGGAGAGGTTGATAACACCTTGGGCGGGGAGGGGGCGGGGTTGGTGTTCTCGTTGTTGCTGATGGAGTTAGTGAGTCACGCTGGCCGAACTGGGCAGGAGATAACAGTGCTACTGAAGCTTGATTGTGACTGGACAAATCTCGTCGGCCCCTGGTAGGATTGGATGCCAACCCCTGGCTGACTCCTCACATCGGGGCAATGGGGCCGACTGGGAACGGAACAGTTAGAGCCAAGAACCAACTCCTTGATTCGAGCAGGCTGGGAATGAATCAGTAGTAGGTACCTCCGTGTATACATTTCTACCTGCTTCCTTTCTGTACAAACAAAACGCTGCCAGAACTGCAGATTTGTTAGAGTTTGGCAGTCGAATCGCCTCGCAAAGACATCTCTATCGGATCCAGAGCGCCTCATCCACGCCTATCGACGAGATCACCACGCCACGAGACTTGAAGAACGTCCGCCCCCTGTGTGCCTCGCCGACGCTACATCACAACGCATCCGGACGACATGGCGGCCCCGGCCAAGTTTGCCCCGGACAGCATGACAGTCGCCACGGCAGATCCGTAGTCAATCGCATTAGCCATCGTCGAAGGCTGTGGCCGCTGTGGCTGCTGCGGCGGCGGTGGCAGCTGGTAATACGCTGGCCACGCCGGGACAGCCGGAGGCGCCTGATAGTACGCCGGCGGCGGCGCTGGCGGCGGCGAGGTCATCTTCGTCTCCATCCTCCACCGCTCCAGCCGCGCCTGCTCCATCTTCTCCTGTTCCATCTTCTTCTTCTCCTCCTCCATCTTCCTCCTCTCCTCATCAATCTTCTTCCTCATCTCCGCCATCTCCCTGGCCTGGCTCACCCTCGCCTCCCGCGACTCAACCAGCTGCAGGTCGTACCTCGCCAGCTCCGTCTTGTGCGCGCGCTCGCGGTCGGCGATGAGCCGCTCCATGTCGGTGCGCAGCTCCTCGCGCCCGCGCTCGATGGCGTCGATCTTGGCCTGGAAGCGCTGCTGCTCGTCCATGATGGCCTCGACGTGTAGCCGGTCCTGGGCCTCGATGGCCTCTGACATCTCGCGCCGCGTCATCTCGAGTTGCCGCTCGAAGCGCTGGCGCTCTTTGAGGAGTTCGCTCTCGACCTCGCGGCCCGCTTCCGTGTCTTGGAGGGATTTGTGCTGGTCCACCATCTCTTTTTGCAGGCCCAGGACGGTTGTGGTGTTGCGCTCGACGAGGTGCGCGATGATGGACATGGCTGAGGCGTGGTCGTTGGTGTGTCGGACTACGAGCGAGCCCGCGCTCACCATATCGCCCCAGAATTCGGGGGTGTCTTTGAGCTCGGCCTCGCGCTGGTCGAAGAGGTGCTGCTCACTGCTGCCACCGTCTCCCCACATGGTGGTGGCCATGATGACGGAGGACATGCTCTCGCGGCCGCAGAGCTTGCGAAAGGTACGCAAGTTCTTGAAGGCGCTGCCTGACATGCGCGTCGCGGTGATTGGGTGCAGGTAGATGATGCCCGAGAGGCGGAAGCCGTTGCCGTACGATGCCGTCAGGTAGTAGGCCAGGTCGCGGAGGACCTCGCTGTCGCTGCGGTGGGTGTCGTCGAAGCCGGGGGTGTCGATGAGGTGTATGGTCCGGCTATTGTAGACGAATGTGTAGAGCTGGATCTCTTTTGTCTCTGTTGGCAGGGCGTCGGTCTGGTTAGCTATTTCGTCCTTATTACCCCCTATCGCATCGATGTCGGAACACTGACCCGACTTGAGGCTGTGGCCAATGCCGGCCTCGGCCTGATTGCAGCATTTCGAGATGAAAGTGCTTTTGCCCGCACCCGTGACTCCCATGACTGCTATGTAGCAGTCGCTTTTCCTACGGGCTGTTAACTCGCATTCTCATGATTCAGGGGTTAAGCTGCCCCATTTCGCTGACGTACTGGAACCGCACATTGCTGTCCGAGGAGATAGAGTCTCGCCGTGTTGGTATCGGATTGAAAGACATGATGGTGATCGATGCGAGCCGCGTATGTCGTGTGATGCTTGGAGGAAATTTGAACGTTCATGGACCCGGGGATGTCGGCATAAATAGGGGTGGTCTTCTTGCTGCGCAGAGCCTCGTCGGTTTGTGCCTCTTGAGCTGAGATACCGCCCCTGTCGCCTGCAATCCTCCCCGCACGTTTCTTTAAACGCCAACCCAAATGGAGCGCGGAATGCGCCCCGAGCTGGAGAGCTAGCTCGGATCATGCACTTCTGGTTGGTTGGTTCGACCTCTCAGCCACACATCAAGGCGGCTTCGCCAACGACCCCTCCATCTTTCCCGAGCTAAGCCTGGCACGGGCCTGTTACCCCTAGCTTGTGGGACGGGGATCACCAACCGCATAATTACTCGGCCTCCGCAATCGCTGGCTGGGGGTGTCATGTCCTGCAGCCTCAATATCTCTGCCTCTTCCCAACTTGTTTCCCGCTGTTGGTGCTCAATCACCGCGGCGGGTTACTTTGCAAATCCCAGATGTCCCAGTTCGTGATTGCGGTGGTGGGGGCAACGGGGTCGGGCAAGACGAGCTTCATTCAGGGCATCACCGGCCACGCTCGAACCAACACAGGAGCATCACTCCGATCCGGTTTGTTTCTTGTACCATATGTGTCTCGTAACGGCCACTAATGGGTATACCAGACACTTCACAAATCGTCATGTACCCGTTGCAATCCGGAGCCAACACGATCATCCTCGTGGACACCCCAGGCTTCAACGACACTGAGCGCTCCGACTCGGACATCCTCCTCGAAATCCAGGACTGGCTGAAGACCACGTTCAGCAACACAAAGCTGCTGTCGGCCATCCTTTACTTCCACCCAATCTCAGATACCAGGTTTCAGGGTTCCAGCAGGCGCGGGCTCGACCTCTTCAAGCAACTGCTGGGCCAGGAAAGCTACAAGAATGTCCTCCTCGTTTCTACCTTCTGGAACCAGGTGCCCGGCGAGACGTGCTTCATGCGCGAAAAAGAGCTGACCGAGATGACCGAGGGCTGGAAGACCCTGATTGACGGCGGAGCCAGAGTTGAGCGTATGGGCCGCGTCTACGACCGCTTTCTCCCCATCCTACGCGACCTGATCAAGCTCGGGCCCATGCAGCTGGTCGAGAGTACCACGGCCGCACTTTCACTCCTTGACCTGCGGGCGGAGCAGGATGCGAAGCTCTCTGAGGTGAAGCAGGGCTTGAAGAAGCAGCTGGAGGATCAGCATCAAGCGCGAACCGTCGCGGTGCGAGAGCATTACGAAAAGGAGCTGGAACGCCAGCGCCGCGAGAACGAAGCGGTGGCAGCCAAGCTTCGGGAGCTTACCAACACGCGCGAGAAGCAGAGCCAAGATGAGCACCAACCGGGACTAACCCAACTGGAGAGGGAACTGGCAACGCGGGCGAGGTGGGCTCGAAACAAGGACATGCTCGAGGACGCCAGCCGTGCCCTTCTCGACCTCTCCGAAAAGCAGCTGCAGCAAGTCGAGGACGCCATCGAGCAGCTCCGGGCGATATTCGACACCAACGGTCGTTCGATTCCCGAGGTGTGGGAAATCCGTCCGGGGGGCCTCGGGATGTTTGAGCTGAGCGCGGGCGGCGGTAAGGACTTGAGACGGTACTCGGTCACACGGAACGGGCTCAACACGTGGTGCGATGCCTGCCGGTTCCCCATCGGAGCCAAAGTTCGATACTGTAAGTACCAACCCAGTGTTAAATACGGGGATTGTCTCAGCTCACGCCATCGTCAGTGTGCCCGCTATGTCAAACAGGATATTGTCATCGCTGCCACATCGCCGGGCTCGGATGTAAGGACCGCGACCACGTTCTCCTCCGCGACAGCAGTTTCAGAGTGGAATCCAAGTGCCGCAGACTCACCACGCCCGAATGTTCCCTGGTGTGTGATGTTCCCAACTGCTCGAACGTCATCGAAGGGCTTTACTTCCGTGTGTCACTTCTTGCTTAATCCCCATTACTTACACGAACTAAGGGCATAGGCTTGCTGACACTAAACCCCATAGATTGGTGCGATGACGGCACCGAGAAAGACTTCTGCCGATCTTGCGTATTATCCCGCTATCAGCAGGGAAGGAAAACGGGATACAACCTGAAATGGGGTGTCCTCCCCAGCACCTTGGAAAAGCTTCCGGTGCCAGCTGGCTTGGCGGACTTTACTGAGGGCGACATCCCGGCCCAGCAGGTTGTCAAGGACATAAGCATCGTCTGGCTCAGGAGCGTAGATACCCCGCCGCGGGCCTTCGGGGCCATGCGGCAATGGGGAGAGGTCACCCGAAGCACGCAGGCGATAAAAGACGCCAGGGGTGCTGGCAAACTCAACGTCAACATCGGTGGTGAGTCCTTCAAGACCAGGGAGCCTCGAATACCTTCAAACTGACCAATCCACCACAGCCGTCCACTCCAGCTGCTGCGACTTTTGCCTCGCCCCCTTGGGCGGAGAGAACTACTTCGGTACGGCGTCATCAACCATATACTGAGAACCACTTGCTGACCCCCTCCAGACTGCCAGACCGCACACCCGGAATTTGAAGGAAGCCATGCCGCCATCTGCGCACGATGCCGCGAAAATGGCGTCGCAACCTGTTTCCACGGCCACCCCTTTGCCGCGTTTAGCATCCCGCGACCCAGCTGCGCCCGGCTCCGCCAGCCGCAGGGGTTGCTGAACTGCGACAGGTGCGGGAAGCAGAATGTGAGGGGGGCTTATCTTCGTGAGTGCTTGTCGTCTTTGCTTGTGTGGTGGTGATTAGAGGGAGTTTCTGACTGCGATAGACTGCTGCTCCTGTCGTTCTGACAACTTTGACGCCTGCTTGGACTGCGTTCTTAATGGCGCTACGTGTGACTTTCCACAGCACTCACTGGCAGTTCAGTTCCATACTGGTCGGCCGAAGCCATGATGGGAAAACCCAAGGGGGAGGGGTGAGGCAGGTGGGTGACGGAGGCCGGGCGAACTCGGGGGCTCTGAAATCCACCACCAACAGCGCGGTTTGGAGCGCTCTCTCCCCACAGCGCCTTGACGGGGATAGTCAGGAACGTGGCGATCACATATTACCTGATCAATAGCACAATATACAGACGGCGTTGTCGACAGAGCAAGCCATGCGAATACCCATCCAGCCCGGTGCCTAAAATCCTGGTCGTCTACATGGGTCACCAGCAAGCTCTTACGTTTCAACCCAGCGTTTCCCCAATACCCCAACTCATATATAGTTGCCGATCACATTTTCCCTGCCCACTCTCACTGGCCACGCCACACCTCGAGCACTATGGCTTCCCCAGACCCCAGATCTTGGCTCGGCGACGCCCTCGGGAGTTGCGGCACCCATGCCCATAGCCCCTTAACACCCAGCATAACCCCCCTCGGCACCCAGCAGAACAAAACCCGAAGTATCAGCTCCTCCGGCACCAGCTCCTCCACCCGACCCCGTCCCCAACCCTCCCATCTTCACGTGTGAATCCGCAAACGCCCAACATGAAGCTCCCCCTCCTCCCTCTATTCCACCCCATACTCCTCCCCCTCCTCCTTCCCCCAACCCTCGCCGCAGCAACTGCCTCCCAAACCCCCATCCGCGCCCTCTACCTCTTCAAAGACGTCCTCAAATCCAACACCACCGCCCTCCAAACCGCCGGCTTCAACACCCTCATCCTCTTCGGCCTCGGCATCCTGCCCACGGGAGACATCATGTACTACTCCAACACGCCCGGCAGCGTGGACACGCCGGTCGCGACCAACGGGTCCTACTCCGGCGGCGCAGCCCTCGCGGCCAAGGTTCAGTCCCTGAAACAGGCGGGGTCCGGGGTGACGAGGGTGGAGATCTCGACGAATGCGCAGAATGTCAAGGCGTTGATGAGCGGTGGTGCGGGGACGAGTGGGGTGGGGGGACGGTTGGGGAGGAATTTGGTGGCGTTGAAAGAGGCGTGGGGGTTGGATGCTGTGAATAATGATGATGAGAGTGTTTATGATGTTGGGAGTACCGTGGCGTTCGCGAAGTTGTTGGGGGAGATTGGGTATCGGTATAGTATCTCGCCGTATACGGTTGCGAGTTACTGGGCGGGGGTGAGGGCGAGGGTTAATGAGGGGCGGGCGGAGGGGGATTTGTTGCTGGATCGGGTGTATCTGCAGTGTTATGATGGGGGCGCGGGGAATGATCCGGTTAGTTGGCAGAAGCAGGTGGGGATGGGGGTGGTGCCATTGCTTTGGGTGGTGAATGATTCGAAGCCGTCGTATGGGGTGAGCGTGGAGCAGGCGAGGAAGAGGTTTGAAGGGTGGAAGGGAAAGGTGGCGGGGGGCGGGTACTGGAATGATTATGATATTGAGAAGATGAAGCTGTCGTATGAGGGGTATGGGGGGGTGTTGAAGAGTGTTTTTCCGTAGGGAAAAAGGGGGCGAGAAAGGGGCTGCGGGTTGATGCAACTCGGTAGGAAGCGAGTGGCTCAGTCTTCATGTCCCACGGCATGCAAGTTGAGACTGTTGAGTGAGTGATCTTAATGTCATTATTAGTACGTTTGCCTGCCTGTCTAACCCCCTGATTATTATAAACCGCTCCAAATCCCCGCCGGACAATCCAAAAACCAGTCATGCTTCCCATGCTGCCACATCATGCCATGTACACCACCTAAGTATCCCTATTTTCATGCATTCACGTCATCATCAACATCATGTACTCGTCAAAAAGTCGGCCCTGGTCGGACGAATCATCTTACGCAATGGCGGTCAGCTCGGTCGGGGTGATCTTGCTCTCGGCGGGCTTGCACTTGACGGTGCGGCTGGAGTAGATCTGGCCCATCTCCCAGTCGGGGTTCTCCCAGGTGGTGTCGGTGCAATCCAGCGTGAGGTTGGCCTCGCCGCGACCCTGAAAGGTGATCCTGCGCGGTCTACGTCAGCCGCTGGCATATTAGACAAAGGGGGAGGAAGAGGGAAAACTCACGGGTACTGCGGGTCCCGATCGGTGCAGGTCCAGGTCTGGTTGATGCGCAGCTGGTTCGACGGGCGGCTGTAGTCGAAGGTCGTGCGGGTGCCGTTGCACTTGTACGCCACAGTGCCGTAAAAGAAGTCGCTCAGCTGGTTGCTGGCGGCCTCGCAGTGCGTGGAGACCTGGGTAGCCGGGTTGTACAGCTCAAACGAGGCGTACCCCCACGAGTTCTGGTGGGCGGGCGTGGTGAAGGTGTACGAGGCGTGGAAGTCGAAGGCGCGGGCGACCCAGGACATGGTCTTGAAGGAGATGTCTGAGCAGCCCGTCGGCTCGGCCCCGGCGTCGCGGCGGAAGTAGGTGATGGGGGAGGCGGTGGCGGCGAGCCCCAGAAGGGGGAGGAGGGCGAGGGGGGCGTGGAACAGCATGTTGGAGGTCGCGTGCGCGCGGTTTGGTGTTTTGGGATTGCGGTTGCGTTTGAGAAGGAGAAAACCGGGCGCAAGTGAGTTGACGTTGTTTGGAGAAGAGGGAGATGGTGATCGTCGGGCGCAGATCTTGACCGAATATGATGGCCAACCGGGCAGTTGGAACTTGGATCTTGGGTTGGTCCACTTGTTTGCTCTTGGAAGACCCTTAATGACGTGGATTAATGTGAGATCTGAGCCGGGAGACGCGGAGGCATGGCAGTTCATTTATAGACGGTCCCGTCCCAGCCGAGCAAGCAAGCATCCAGACGGGGTCCAGATCGCCCCCCCCCCCCCCCAACAAGATGGCGCTGGATGGGAGGCGGCATGCTGTGCTGCACCAACCCCACGCGATGACGGTTGCGCCGCGGAGGGAGCCCTCGCTCAGCCCCCCTCAGTGTCCCAAACGGCGCGAGGGTTGCAGATCATCTCGCGCGGCCCGTGTGAGGTGGGACGGGAACACGAACTGGGTCGAGCGACGCCGGGCGAACTGGGGCCGAGGGATTGGACGGGAGGGGACGGACGGGGAGGGGTTCATTCCAGGATGATCAAGTCGAGGCGGGGGAGGTGGTTGGGGGGGCGGTCAGGCCGAGGGAGCGATTGAGTGCTGAAAGGTGCGCGCTGGCAGTGCACATGGAGGAATTCTCCCAGGGTCCTCCGCCGCGGCAATGCCACCAACCGCCGGGTCGTTTCTATATTTCGCCGCCAGAAAAGCTCGTATTTGCGGTGGCCAGCGTCGCGTAGACGCAGCGGGCGCATTGTCGTTGCAACGTTGGATTGGGAAAAAGAATTATGTGCAGGGGAAGAGGTCGGTCCAGGTGGGGGAGTGCTGCAAAAGCAGGACATTTGCCGGCGGCTGCCGCTAATCGCAGCGCTGGCCCTGCTGCGCTGCAGGGGGGGGCGACGGGGGGGGGCCTTTCTGTCTCCTGCCCGATGGGAAGCGACCAGGCCCTGCTGTTGGTCCGCTTACTGCCGTCGGTTATGCCGCCCTCAACCGTTTTTTCTCTTCCCCTCTCGCTCCCCTGTCTCTCCAACGCTCTCTCCCCCTCCCTTGTAATCCGTCCCTCCCACTCCGAGCCAGCCGAGACCTCGACACCATTTCTTCGGGTGGGCGCAGGCCAACGGTCAACTCACCCCACTGCCACGTTTCGACACAGCACCACAAACAACGGCGGGCAGGAGGCCGCATTGCAGCATTGCCCTTCTCCCAGCCCCCCAACCTCCCTTATGGCTTCGAGAATGCGTGCTCTGTCGCACCGCGTCGAGACAGGCCATCCAATTTCAGCAGTCTGGCCACCGACAAACGCGACATGCGCCGAATACATACAGGACCTGGGCATGGGAAATGGGTAAAGACCCTGAAACAGGGCACACAACCAGGGCACAAGCACAGACACTGCAGAAAATATGTAAGTTGGGTCTGGCCCGACGTGGCCTGGCAGTCGAGGCTGGTCCTCACCGCCTGTCAAGAGCACCACCTGAATCTGCTGGGGGAACACCAGGGTGATATTGGCATTGCGAACTTGCTCATGTACCACTTGCGGTTTGAGGCATCCGGAACAACCATCGCACCGCCTCCCGCCTTGGACCTCTGACCTCGTCTTCCTCCTCGTCTGCCTCGCCTGCCTCGTCTTGACTTCTCTACCCTCTCTGCGTATCGTATACTTCCAAAGCCCCAAACATCTGCCACCAAAACACCATCTCCACCACTCTCCCACTCACTCAAGCCTTCATCCCCGTCATGCTCCTGGCCCCAGGCAGCATCTTGAGCCCTGTCCAACCGTCAGTATCACCTCCCGACACCCAGGGCTATCTAGTGGAAAATACTCACAGCCGTCATAATCCTCATCCACCGTGTTCGGCACCGCGCACTTGTTCATCTCCTCGATCGCCTGCGTCTTGAGCGTCGGGCAGTTGACATAGCACGGCGTGTCCATGGCCCGCTGCAGCGAGTCGCCCTTCCACCCAAACATGTAGTCGCCGTGCGAGCCAAAGCCGGTCCTATCTCTGGGTCAGTTCCTCATACTCCGCTTCCAAACTTGAGAGAAGTGATCACCCACGTATCATCCATCGACCAAACAAACGGCTGGCTCCCATCCTCCGGCCACAGCTCCTGCGCATTAAACGCCGACGTGTTCCAAATCGTCTCATACATCAGCTGCGGCACCCTGACGGGGTGACTCGCCGGGCACGGCCCGCCGCTCTCAAACGTCCCCGTCTCCGGGTACGAGACATGCGCCATATGGTCCGGGCTGTCCAAATTCTTCCCATCCCAGCACGTCGGGAACCTCACATTCGCCATGATCCCCGCGGGACACGGCACCTTGGGGAAATCCATCGACTCCGGGAACCGCGTCGCCGGCTCCTTCAGGCACGTGTACGTGATCTGCCGGAAGCGGTTGGACTGCGCCTTGCTGCGGTACGAGGCTTCGCCGACGAGCATGCGGAAGCCCGTTTTGAAGGCGGTCACCTTGGAGGTTTGCTGGTAGTTCGACAGACCGTCTTGCATGTAGTAGACTGTCATGCCGCCGGTCTGGCTGGCGAAGCCGAGGTTGGGGATTTGCGGGACGCGGTGGTAGGTGCCGTTGCGCGCGCGGAAGAAGAGGACCGCGGTCCAGTAGTTGGAGAAGTCCTCGCTGAATTGGCAGGTGGTGCAGGTGGCGCGCTCGGCGATGTCGCCGCTGGCGGCGTCCATGGTGAGGTTGAAGGCATTCTGGTGTGGGGAGGTGGTTAAGGGGGGTGGCCGTTGAGGGGGGGAAGGGATGGGACTTACACCGCCGATGATCTGATGGAGATGCGGCGAGGGGTTCAGGCCCGGGTTTACGAGAGGGTCCAGACGCTCTACGACAAGCTGACTGCAACCGAATCGGAGCAGGGCCGTCGCTGGAGCAGCCAGGGCGAGGGCTGTCAGGGAGTTGAGATGCATCGTGGTTGGCCGCGGATTCGGATCTCAGGGATTGTCGTGGACAGGGGATGCAAACCACCAGCGGGGAGGACAAGAGCGAGCCATATAAGACGCCCTGCTCCTTTATTCCCCTCCTCTGCCGTCTCCTCTAGCAGACAAGATCCCGCACACGGGCCGGGGCACAGGAACGCAATACCTCAACCACCTTCATATCAATACACAACTTCCCTCTTGGTATCTTGGTGTGGACCCCAACCGGGTCAAGATATCGGTAGTCTGCAGAACAAACGGCATATGCAAGACGAACAAGCACAGCATACCCAGAAAGGCCACCTGCCGAAGCGTAATTCCCACCCCAATTCTCCCAAATTCCCCTAACCCCGCACCGGCCGAGCCCATTTCCTGTCGTCGGCCACAAAAGAATGTCTGCCCCTACAATGATTGGCACCGAAGAGCCGGCTGGGCTAATCTGGCCGGGCTTTTTCCCGGTTTGGCGCCGCGCTGCTGTGGGATCAGTCAACGCGGCCTGCTGTACGCTTCTAGAAGGCGGGAGAATGATTGCTCGTGCGTCATTCTCACGTGCGAATGTTGGATGGGATTGGTTGGGGAGGGTATCAGGCTGTATAGGGCAGAGGGGGTTGTTACTGGGATATTGGAGGAGAGGGAGGCGGAAGAGCTTGGCGGCTTCGACGGAATAATGAAGGCGAGGAGTTGGGAGGCACGCCGTGGCCTTGCGTCGAGGCGAGGAACCGGTGTGCGGGTTGTTGGTTCATGGGGAGTTGTCATTGCATCGTCAGGGGTATCATTGCTGCCGTCCCTGTGTTGGTTCAGCCGTTCATCAGTTCAAGCGAGGTTGGTGTTGCACAACTCCATCTCAATCTCTCGGGATGGAGGCGAGAAGCCGGAGTGGCCGAGCCTCAGCTCAAGGCTAGCTCAGGTGAATCAAGACAACACCAGCACTTGACTTCGAAAGACAAATAGCAACAAATAAATCCCATGGTATATTTTTCGCCTGTAGGAAAATCAAAAAACCCCCCAAGTCCCTGGAGTTCCTTACTCCGCATCAAGCGGCGCCCTCGGGGCGGTATCGTTGACCTGCACACCACCACGCTTCTTCTCATGGCTATCAGGCATGGGCAGAGCCCAACCGCCTTCACCCTCCGGGGTAGCGAGCCACAGGCGGAGGAGATGGCGGCGTGGCGCGGGAGGAGCAAAGTCTGTGACCACAATCGTCAGTCAAAGTCCCAAGTAGACCAGAAGAAGAAAAGAACTCACCAGTATAAGCCGTCCGCGCATGCAACAAATGCGCGTTGCTCACAAACTGAATATCCCCCACCTCCAGCACCATATGCAGCGCCTCCCTCTGGCACACCTGCTCCAGCACCTCCATCGCATGCAATTGCTCCTCCGTCAACTCCGGAATGAGCCCCTTCTCCGAGAACCTGGTCAGACTCCGCACATAGTACGGATCCCACTTCGAGTAAACCCTCCCCTTCCCGCCATTCTCAATATACACCACTGGCTGCCGGATCCACTGCTCCTGCCCCTCGGACACCTCCCCCTTCCGATCAAAGTACCACACCGGCTTGGTCAGAAGCTCCGCCACCTCGGGGTGCTCCCTTTGCAGCACATTCCAGACATTGTGCACACTAACAATATCGCTCTCGCCACCCTCCTGCGCGCGGTGCACGCACAGCAGCCCGACGATATCCCCATCATCGGCATGGAAGAACTGCCTCGCCGCAGTACGGTAGATCCGCACGGCATGGATCTGCGTCGGGTCGTCGCCGACATCCTTCACATGGCCCAGCACATGGCCCCGCCCGTTCTGCGAGATGAAATACCCCAGCTGGGTTCCCAAGCCCATGTACGCGACGGCAGTCTTGTGCGGGCCCCAGAGTTGGGCCGGGAAGTTCTTGAACAGGATGAAACCCTTTCCATTGAGGAGGTCGTCGCGCAGGGTGGAGAGCGTGGAGGTGAGCTGCGGGAGGGGGAAGTTGGACTTGGAGATGCCTGTGAGGGGGGTGCCGGCAGCGATGAAGGCGTCGGCCGCGGTGGAGAGTTCGGAGATCTCAGACGGGGTGAAGGGGTGCACCCAGCGTTCGGGGTGGCCCTCGAAGTCGGAGCGTTGCCACACGGTAGGGCCGGTGATTTGCTTGGGGAAGGCGGAGTAGGGCTGGAGGACGTCGTAGAGGGGAGGGTGCTGGCCGGAGGTGCGGATCCCGTCGGGGAAGATGGCGCGGGGGGCGTCGTCGTTGCGTTTGGCCGGGGCGGAGGGGGGGAGGTGAGACGACCGGGCGTCGTCGACAAGGATGCCGGGTGCCATTGTGGTTGGGTTGGGATGGGATTTGATTGATTTGAGGGGTAGAGACGATGGGAAGTGTGATTGAGAGGGGAAAGAGATGATGGGGGCTTTGAAAGGCGATGATTGAAGGCGATATCGACACAGCGAGTTCAGTTTCGGGGAGCGCGGGAGGGGCTATAAGTACCCCTCTCGGAGCGAACCACGTCGCGTCGGTCACGGTCGGTGCTCTCCGCCTTGGAAGATGGCGTGATCATGTTCTTGGAGGGGCATATCGGGATCAGTTTGCCGGTGTGGTGCCGCAAAGGTGTGCACAGCGGGTTCTTGGGCCATGGCGATAGCGCGCTGGTGTATGACGTGCTCATCGCCGGCCATGTCGTGAACGCACCGCCCCGCAAATCGGCCCAGACAAGGGTGCCGCTACCACGTAATCAGAAACCCGAGTTTCGTCCATGTCCTTAGCTTCGCGTTTGGCGTCATTGAACCTGTCTGTCGGCGCCGAGTGTGCGGATGGTGGTGAGGGTTTTGATCAGGGGTCGGGGCAGGGGGTCAGGGGCCGCCAGCAACCAGCGCACGCGACATCAAATCTCGCCAGAGTGTGACTCGCACGACAAGAACGAAATATCCAATCCCATTGTAACCCGAAATCCAATATTCAAAAGTGTGTACAACGGTGTATCGATATGTCCGTGCGAAGCGTGTGTCCAAATTACCCGTTGCCCAGCCCGGCGCCATGCAGTGGTCATTATTACTGAGAACAATTTTCCCCAAAAAAAAACACCAAACCAATAATATTAAATCAAAGCTCACGGAAGCAGCCTCTTGAGCGGGTGCGCCTCGGTGTTGAAGACGTACTCGTCCAAATCGATGAGGTCGGGCTCGCTAAACATGAGGTAGAAGTACTTGAGCGTCTCCCCCACCCAGAAGCTCTCCATCACGTCGGTCTGCTCGGGCTTGCCCTCGGTGATGCTAATGTCGACAAGGGACGAGCTCGCAAGGGGCGTCTTTGTGTTCTCCTCGATGGCCTGAAACATCTTCCAGGCCGTCTCCGGGAGGTCCTTGCGGCCGGTCATGCGGTACAACAGGAAGACGCTTTCGATGGCCTCGGGGCGCAGGTGATAGGCCGTGTCGTCGAGCGAGGTAAAGCCCTTGGGAATGCGTTTGGCCTTGATGACGTCGTCGGCCTGGTCCATGGTGAGCTTGCCGTCGAGGTTGGCGCGCTGCACAACGGCGCGGCGCCACTTGTCCTCGTCCCAGGGGCATTTCTCGGCCGACTCGCACGGGAGCATGTGGAAGCGCTCGGGAACGATGCCCAGCGGCAGGGCCTGGGCGGTCCAGACGCAGCCGTCGGTCAGCTTGGCGCCCTTGTCCATGTAGGTGGCGTTTTCAAACAGCTTGCCGCCGAGGGCAAACATGCCGCCAGCGAAGCACACCAGGTGCTGGCCCTCGGGGCGCAGCTGGCGCACGGGCTTGCCCTTCTCTTCGCGGGCCGACACTGTGCCCGAGATGAGCACGTCCTTCTCGTCGGGCAGCATGGGGCGGAACAGGTTGTAGCGGATGGCGGTGTCCATGGAGCGCTCAAACATCTCGCGGTAGACGGGCAGCAGGCCGCCGACCAGGGCGTGGGTCTTGACCAGGTACTCGTAGAGCGAGTCGGCCAGGGCACCGAGGGAGTGGTCGGTGTGGAGGGCAAAGTCGGGCGTCTGGGCGTCGACGACGACGGGCCACATGCCGGGCAGGCGGGTGGACATCTGGGCGTCGTGGAGGGCATCGATGATGCGCTGGTTCGCGTCGAACCACTTGGGGTCGCCGGTCAGGAGCGAGAGACGGATGAACTCGAGCGAGAACGAGCCGATCTCGGCCAGGACGACGTGGGAGTGGGCGACCTGCTCGGTGCCCCAGCCGGCGCGCCAGGCGTCCCAGCGGGTGACGGGCATGCGGTTCGGGGTGTCGAAGGCGGCGTAGATCAGCTCGCCAACCTCGCGGGCCTTGGTCAGGAGGCGTTCATCGCCGCTCAGGTCGTAGGCGGCCAGGAAGCCGCCGAGGTAGCGGATGTTGGTTTCGAAAAGGTTGACATCCTCGGAAGGGACCTTGTTGAAGTCGATCTTGGCGGCGGCAGCGACGGCCTCGTTGAACTCGTCCTTCATGCCCATCATCCAGAGAGTATCGAGGCCGTCAACGAGGGTGGCTCCCCAGCCGCCGAAGCGGTCCTTCTTGGTGCCGCTGACGGGGGAGATCTCGTCGTGGGTCCAGGCATGCTTGCGGTACGACGTCCAGGAGCGGCGGAACGAGGCCTCGACGGCGGCGCGACGCTTGAGGCGCAGGTCGCGGTCCTCGGGCGACTCTGGGCCAAAGTTGTGCTGGACCTTGGGCAGAGCGTGGGGCGTGCCGGTCGGGAGCGGGCGCATGCTCTCGACGGGGTAGTGGGGCTTCAGCTTGCCCCAGCGGGTGAGAGGGCGACCTGCAGCACCGGCGCCATGTTTGCCGCCGCCGGATGCAGAGCCGGGGGCTTTGTCGTAGGTGGTGGCCCAGTAGGCGGGGCTGTTGCCGTCGAAGCGGCCAAACGAGTACAAAAAGAAAAGAATGAGGCCCGTGAAGACCACGGCCACGGTCCGCCGCCGTCCGAGGGCCGGCATGGTGTGAGGTGCGGCGGGGTGCAGGTGCGCGACGTGACGTGCGCAGGGGCTGCGATCAGTGAGAGTGAGAGAGAGACACAATCTCCTCGTCGTCGTCGATGAAACTTGAAGAAGCAGGTTTCAGATCGGGGAGAGCGCGCGCCGCCACTTTGGCGCTTGGCCCAGTCCGGCCAGGCAGCCACGCCTGGGGTCCCCTGCAGCGGGTGCTGCAGGCCTAGGGGGTCGTAAGTTACGGATACGGGCTGTGTTCGCGTGTTGGGGGGCGCGCTGGGAACTTTGATTGGCGCCTGTGGTTATTTACCGCGAAAAGACGGTATGTTACCGTATCTGCAACCCGTCCCAACAGCTTGGCGCTGAATTGCCGAGGGCAGAATCATCTAGCGGGTGGGGACGGGCCAGGCCTGACCAGGGGGAAAGCACATGACAGCAATGGATCAGCCAGCACACCAGGTCTCCGCCAAAATCCACCACTGCCGCTTCCTCACTCCAAGCCAGAACCCCACGACACAAAAACTCGCAGAGAAGAGCAGTCGACAGAGTCCAACAACCAACCTGGGGTCGCAACGCCACCAATGGGAGCTGCCGGCTTTCTTTCAGTCTCTCTCCCTCCCTCCCGGTGCCTGTCAATCCAGCTCTGTCTGCTCTCAGCCACGTGGCACGCGACGCATGCACCAATTGAGGCTCAATCGATTGTGGAACAATCTCAGACAGAATCCTCCTCTCGCATGCCAACGTGATGCGCGCCGCCCACCATCCTTGCTTGCACCTTTGATGAAGCCACGCAAACCAAGATTCAAGCATCCCACTCCCGGCGCGCAATGAACCTCGCAATGCCCAGACTTGGCAGCAGGCTTGCTGTTGGCTCTCCCCCAGCCAAGCAACCCTCGTGCGCTTCAGACTGCCCTGTGTCCCAAACGGGTTAGACCGATATGGCATCATTGCTCCCAGCTTAACCAGACTCCAGCTCGTTTGATGTCCTGAGCTTCTCGCCTTGCTCTTCTCCATCATCGTCATCGTCGTTGTCAAGCGAGGGAAAGGGGCACGCGCCATCGCCGCCGCCGCCGCCGCCAACATGTCGTCCCACCAAGTCCGCAACCTGGGCCACCGCGCCTGGAAGATTGTCCGCGCCAACTGGCACCTCGGCGTGACCGCCTTTGGGGGCCCTCCTGTGCATTTCCAGATCGTGAGCTGCCTCTGCTTCTGCCGTGAAAACCATGCCTTGTAGGCATTCTGTTGAAATTCCAGGCTGATGAGCTCCCCTCCAGTTCAACCAGAAATTCGTCAAAAAGATCGCATGGATCGACGAGCAGGTCTTCCAGGAGCTGTTCAGCGTCTCCCAGTCGCTCTCGGGCCCCGCCAGCACCAAGATGCTCTACTGCATCAACCTGATCCGCGACGGGTTCGCCGCTGCCCTTCTCAGCTTCCTCCTGTGGAGTCTCCCCGGCGCCTTTGGCATGTACGGCCTGTCCATCGGCGTGTCGAGCATCAACGACACCCTCCCGGGCCCCGTCTACGCCCTGCTCTCGGGCCTCAACTCGGCCACCGTCGGCATCATCGCCCTGGCCGCCGTCGAGCTGTCCCAGAAGGCCATTACCGACAAGCTGACCCGCCTCATCGTCTTCGTCGCGGGGGCCGCGGGCATGCTGTACAACGCCCTCTGGTACTTTCCCGTGCTGATGGCCGTCTCGGGCATCGTCTCCCTCGTCTACGATTTCCGCTGGCTCCGCCGTCCGGTGTTCGCCGTGGTGGCCGCCATTAAGCGCCTCGGTCCGCGGAAGAAACAGCCCGCCGACGAAACCACCCCCCAAGACTCCACCACCGAGGCCATCCCCCTCCCGAAACAACCCGCCCCGGTCTCGTCCCTCCCCGTCTCCGAAAACGAAGCAACCTCCTCCTCGCCAACCCCATCAACCGCCGCCTCCGAACCGCGCGTCATCCCCGCCTCCCACCGCCTGCCCGTCCACCTCACCTGGAAGACCGGCACGGTCATCATCGTCGCCTTTCTCGCGGCCTTTGTCGTGGCAACGACGGTCCGCAGCACCGTCCTTCCCTCCCCGCTGCTCTATCGCCTGTTCGCCAACATGTTCCTGGCCGGGACGATCATCTTTGGTGGTGGACCGGTGGTGATCCCCCTGTTGAGGGAGTACGTCGTGGCAGAGGGGTGGGTGAGCCCTAGGGATTTCTTGATTGGGCTTGCGTTGATCCAGGCGTTTCCGGGGCCGAATTTCAACTTTGCTGTTTTCTTGGGGAGTTTGACGGCGCTGAATGCGGGGGGGAGCTCGTTTGTGGGTGCCTTGATTGCGTGGGTGGGGATTTTTAGTCCCGGGTTGATCTTGGTGCATGGGACGATGGGGATTTGGAGCGCGGTCAGGGGGAAGAGGTCAGTGAAGAGCGTGCTGCGGGGGGTGAATGCCGCCGCGGTCGGGTTGATGTACACGGCGGTGTATAGGATCTTCTTGGTTGGGTATATTGATGAGGGCTTTCAGTCGGGGAGGAGCTTGGGGGACGATCCGTGGTGGGTGGTCATCACGGCTACGAGTTATGTTGGGGGTAGGTACTTTGGGGTGAATGCCCCGTCGGCGATTGTGTTGGGGGGCGTGATGGGGTTGATCAGGTATGGTGTGGTGTCGGCGTGATGGGGTTGTGTCATATGGGGATGGGCATGTCGGTTTGTTGACTCGTCACTTTGGGTGGCTCCTGTTTTTCTGAGTGGGTGGTTTCTATTGAGGGGAAGCACGCTTCTGGCTAATTGCTGGCTAAACATCTCCATCTCTTCACCGTCCAGCAGTAATTACCCATCCGCGCTCGAGTCCCCTCCGCAATGTCCACCTCCATCAAATGAATCCCATCCCTCGTTTCATACCTCCCATATTAGTAGGGAGTCACGGCTGATCACTTTCCCCACTCCCTTTCACCAACTCACCCGCATAGCCATTACGCCGGCCCACGGGGCACAGTTACAACCGCCATGTAAGCCAAACACTCCCCAAAGAAACAGCCATGTCTCACCTCCCTCGACCCCTTCAACAAATTGTGGCGGCAACCGTCAAAGCGGAACACACCAGCAGGGCACCAACCGCCACCTCCACAGGCGCTTCGGCCACCAGCCCGTGGCAGGTCCCCCAGAAAACCGCCGTGCCGACGCCCAGCCCAAAGACACCGAACACCACCCTGGTCCGGGAAGCCGGGCTGAGCGCACCGGGGGGCTCGCTGCCGCCGCCGCTGTCGCTCGAAGGGGTGGCCGTGGCTGTGGCAGTGCCCGTGTGGGTGCTGGTGCTGGTGGTCGTGGTGGTGACGACCGCCGAGGTGAAGGGGACGCCGCCGGTGGTGGTGGTCGCGCCGTCGAAGGCGGGGGCTTGGGTGGAGGCGCTGGTGACGGGGGTGGCGGTTGTGTTGGAGGGGTTGAGGACGCTGGGGGTTGTTAGTCGACTGGAGTTTAAGGAGCAGTGGCGTGATGATAGCCATCACAGTTGAGTGATGGTAAAGCGGGGAGGAACATTGTAGGAGGGGGACTGGGAGGAGAGCGGATGGAGAGGTCAAACTCACTTGTCCACAACATGCACGACGCCATTGCCGACCAGGATATCCGTGTCGACAACCCGCGCACTGTTCACAAACAGCTCCCCATTGCCCAGGCGAAAGTTGACGCTGTTGCCCTCGCGCGTCGCCTCGCTGCCGCCCGAGATGAGCTGGCTGTACAGCACCTTTCCCTGGATGACGTGGTAGTTGAGCACCTGGGTGAGCTGCTCAAGCGTCATCTGGTTGACTGTGCTGCCAACCGCGTTGAAGGCATCGTTGGTCGGGACGAAGATGGTCACGTCCGACGCCGCGTTGAGCGCGTCCTCGATGCCCGCCCGGCGCAGGGCGCCTACCGCGGCCGTCCGGCCCCCGGAGATTAGCGTGTCCGTCACGCTGCCGGGGATGGTGAGGACCGAGTCGATGATGTGCAGGGTGCCGCCGTTGTAGTTGAAATCCTGGCCCGTGTGTCAGTATTTATCTGTCACCGCTCAAAGGGCACTAGACGCCACGAACATATGTCTCGACATTCGTCTCAGCACCGTTGCCGGTGACAAAGGTGACGGCCCCCTTGTCCGAGAGCGTCTCGATCGTCTGACCGCCGCTGACGTTGGAGTAGCCGGCCATGTTCATGAATGTCGGCACCGAGCCCAACCGGTTGCTGGTGAAGTCGGACATCTGATAGACGCCATTGAGAACATGGTAGCTCAGAAACGCCGTCAGCAGGTTGGGGTCCGTGGCAAGCTGCGTGGCCAGCGCTGTGTTGTACAGCTGCGAGATGGCATTGTTGCTGGGAGCGAGCAGCGTGATGCCTTGGGCATTGCTCATAATGTCAAAGATGAGCTGCTCGGACAATAGCCATGAGTTCAGCGTCGAGAGGGTGGCCGCCTGGGACGTCAGGATATCTTCCAAAGTCTGGCCGTGGGCCACTGCCCGGACTGCTGTGAGCACGAGGAGCTGCCTCCACTTCATGCTCAATGGATGAGGCGGGATTAACAGCCAAACGGCCGGTTCGGCCGAGAATGTTTTCGGGTCTCAAAACGTCCAAGATATCGGGTTTGGATTGGAAAGGAGCGTGTGGTGTAGCGAGACGGGTACGATTTCGAACACGGCCGAAATTTGCAAAAGCTTTCTGCCACCATTGGGGGTCCTTGACGAGACCCTTTTATTGTGGCACGCCCGGTCCCGGTCATGCGGCTGCGGTGACGGGGCCACTGGGCGGCGAACAACACTTGGCTCGGGCTTGAAGGCCCCCTCGCCGATACCCTCGGGCTGCTTTCCCCCCTGCGGCAGCCAGCTGGCGGCCAACAGGTGCGATATGAAAGGGTGTCCATACTGAAGGCGAGCTGCATGGGTACGGAGCTACAGATACCGATTCGACCATCGTCACACATACGACCTGCGTTGCTTCCTTGCAGGAACAGGCACTCTCGGCCGCCGGGACAGGTCGATGTTCATGTACGTTCGGGTGGCCCAAGACATTGGAGCTTCTCAGCAGAGCCTCAATATATCCTCGGGCAGTGTAGTTGCGATGTTGATGCTCCACCTTGTCGGTGCACTGCATGCGAGGCCCCAGCGGCCGCCACAGCAGGCGCAAAGCCACATGTAAACAAACCAAGTGACACGCCCACCCACAGATTCCTCCCAGCCTGGTGACCAACAATCGAGTACCAAACATTCCAGAACCCGCCCGATCCCCGAAATTCCGTCCTCCCCTTTGCACACACCCCTCCTCGCCCCCGCC
>FTEL01002481.1_pt1 | contig 21191 bp, 16 predicted proteins | sample 1658911 | NCBI WGS metagenome assembly FTEL01 (sample SAMEA3914869, study PRJEB12502) | metagenome | biome: forest; material: soil | place: USA | collected 2012-03-12 | depth 0.1 m
ACGTTGCACGCGCCGCTGAACATCTTGGTCAGGCTGGTGCAGAGCACGTCGCACGACGCGAGCAGGGACAGGCTCGCATACGTGCCGATGGTGTCGTCCACGACGAGGGGGGTGTTGTACTTTCTTGCGAGGGCGTGGAGGGCCGGGAGGGGCGGGGATTGTAGCAGGGGGTTGCCTGGGAATTCGGTGATGATTAGGTCGAAGCGGGTTGTGAGTAGGTCGGCGGTGAGGGTGGATAGGGCGGTGGGGTGGTAGAGGGTTGGGGTGAGGTTGTGGATGCGGGAGAGGAGTTTGTAGGTGTCGACGTAGGGGAAGCTGGCACAGGGTGGTTAGTGGGTGACTGTAGAAGAGAACGAGGGTGAGGGGGCATACCCGAAGACAGCTACGCGGTATGCTGAGGAAGGGGTGGGTTGGCGGAGGGTTTTGATTGCGGCGGTTGTCTCGGCGATGGCGGACATGCCTGTCGGGAAGAGGAAGACGTCGGATGGAGAGACGGCGAGGGTGTCGGAGGACTGGCCTGTGGCGATTCGGTACTTTAGCTGCTCTTTGGCCTGCTCCAAGCGCTCTACCGCCTCGGCAGGCGGTGGGAGGGGTTTTGGGACTGGGGGTGTGGAGGACAGGAACGGGGCGTTCTCCAGCCAGTGGGTGGCTCGCCTGCTCGAGATGCCAGACCCAGTATGCTGCCAGAAAGCTTTGGCGTCGAGAGCCAACTCCGCTGGGTAGGATACCAGGATGATGTCTTCGTCGCCAATTCTTCTGGGAGGCTCATCATGGTCGTGGATATTTTCTTGGTCCACCGGTGTAATGTTGCCATCCCATGTCACCGTGTAGACTCCGATGTCGACGCCGGCTGTGCCTCCATTCAGGGCAGCACGCCACTCCGTCAGGACGCTGCGGCACATCCGAGCATGACGAGGCGTGTCTAGCACCATGGCGAGCTCCCCGCAGATTGTCTCAACGTCCGACTGTTCGCTCTTGAGCGGGTGCCCTTCTCGTAAGTGGCGGATCCCGAGGAGCCGCATGGCCAATCTGTGGACGACTCGGGCCACGAAGAAGCGCGGATATCCAGTCTTCATCGAGTCGAGGACGCGTGGCTCTCGGGACGCCCACCCAACCGTGTCGGCCCACTTGGGCAAGTGGACACTGACGCCCTGGGGTCTGTTAGAACACAGCATTCAGGTTCACGTTGTGGTGTTTTGAGCTCACATGCGGATCCCCCGGAGGCAGCGAGGTCCCCAGGGGTAGGTTCTCAGGTGCGGCGATGGTTTTCATTTTCCCAACATGAAAAGAAAGAACCTTCGACACAACTTGGGTTTCTTTCTTCTCTTATTACATCCACCCAGCGTCGGCAACTTGCAGCGAGGCGTGTTAGCGGGTCCAATGTGGCGTCAACACCGAAGCTGAGTGCCAGCTCACCGTCCACATGTCGTGTTAGGCGGGAAGGTGCATGAGTTTGTTTGCAGGGGACACGATTCTGGCGGTGAGCGTGCTCACAGTTGATCTCATAAAATTCTCGGTTTCTGGGCCATCATTGGCCGCCAAAACGCAGCTATGGCTGCTGGGTTTCGGGATGACATCACACATTGTCGTATCCAGGGATGGCTTGAACAATGGTTTATTCAGTGGTTGTATTACGTGAATACTGCAGAATTCCACTATTCAATTGCTGCTTAGTTAGACAATTTGTTCTTCGTTTTCTGGTTTCAGGTGGAGAAGAACTGCCGAACAAAGCAACGCCTTCTCTTCAATAGAGACTGGTTTGAATGATCGATGGCTGGCAACCTGAATGCGACTTTACAACCCACAAAGAGACTCTGTTGATTGTAACTTAACAGAAGATGCATGGATTACTATTCATGTAACCAACAAACTCCTTCTCAGAACGCCGCGTGGAGGGATCTCGTCGACTGAGCTGTGAATCTTGACATTCGTTTCGAAGTCAAATGAGAAGGTGAGTCGTAGTAAGGCCGCGTGGTTTGAAAGAAAGGGGCCGCTGGTTCACGTTGATTCTCAATCTGATGCTCCATCTGTAATTACTCGTAGATTGATTCTCCTGTGCAAAGAAGTTCTCTCGGAGGGCCACAATTCAGGAACCCAGCAGTTCACTTGAAGCCCCTGAACCATTCTGTTGCAGAATGTCATAACAGGAATGCATCATATCTCTGCTCCACAAACCGTTGGAACCAAGTAATCACAATTTAGCCCACCAGATGCGGTCCTTAGTGCAAACGTTGGATGTTAGCGTTAGTGAACCCCTTACTCAGGGGTAGTCCACGCTGTCAACAGAGCGCTTGACTAGCCCAGATACACACCCGCAGCTGCATTGCATCTTGTCTCTGTTGTCCAGCGTGTGGTAGTCTGATCCCCGAGTGACTTTCACACCCGCCATGTTGATCCCGGTGCCCAATCCGAACTCGACACCCGCCATCGCGATATCCACGGCACCTGCCCGGCGCGGTCTGAGCTCAACACCACGCCGGCCCTATTCAAACATCGACAATGTGACCGGCGCCGGACCCGCCAGGCAGAGTTTTCTTGCTGCCCACAAAATGGGCGACCTGCCAAACTCTTTTCCTCTTCCCCCACAAATTCCAACTGACGGTCTTTCTCTTCCCACCGACCTCAGCTTCCTCGCTTTTCTTCTCGCGCAACCACCAAGACAAAGCTCACTCGAGGACAAGACAGCATCATGGATTCTTCGGGATCCCGCTACACTCTGCGCGCGAGCGGGCGGTCGGTCTCGTACAAAGAGAAGCCCGAGGATGCGGACGAGTTTGACGACGACCTTGACGACGACATGGTGGCCGAGTCGCCCGAGACTCCTGGTACTCCCACTCCTGCTCAGGTAAGTCAAGTCCATCGTTGTCCGAGCCGTTTCTCCCCCTTTTGGCTTTCTCTCGGCCACCGCGCTTGACTCGAGTGCCAGCGACCTTGCGCGCGTTAAGTTTTGCTTGTGGAAAGTAAGAAAGGTAGAGCCGACTGACGATTGTGCCAGAAATCGAGCGGCAAGGCTACCAACCTGGTGGACAGCCCGACTCCCGGCGCCGACAATGACGCGGCCAAGACGGGCACCACGCCCGAGCCCAACTCCAGCAGCAAGCCAGTGCGGAGAAAGCTCTTCCCGGACGCGCCCAACAGTGGGTCGAAGATGAGAAACTTTGACTCTGTGACCAAGACCGAGCCCGATGACGATGTCGCTGGTGTCGCTGATGAAAAGCCTCGCCCCTCGGATCGCTCCAAGCCATACGACGCGGCCAAGCGATCTTCGCTGGGCGCCGGTGGTTCTTCTGCCAAGCGCAACAAGACGTCCACCCCGTCCAAGGCCTCCAAAGCCTCCAAGGTATCCAAAGCCTCCAAGGCATCCGACTCGGCCAAGAAGTCCAAGTCGGGCAAGGCACCCAAGATGTGGGAGAGGGGCAGGCAGAAAAACCAGTTCTTCAACCAGCTCTACCCGCCGGTAAGTTGAATCAGTGACTCTGCGAGGTCCAGCTCTGCTCAATGGGACTTGTTACTGACCTTGTGCCACCAAACCCAGACTCCCCCCCCCGGTCCGCGGTATCCGATGGGGTTCAGACAGCCGGTGTCGACGATGCCCGGCCATCCCGCCCAGCCGCCGTTCATGGCCGCTCCCAGCGGTCTCGGTTCAGCTCCCGTCGGTTTCAACCCAATGATGCCGACCTTCCCGGGTCTGGATGGCATGCCTTATCAGGCTGCCGCTCCCATGGCCAACCTGGGCAATACCAACTCTGGCTCGTCTTCGAACACCAACTCCGGCATGCTCTCCAACACCAGCTCGAGCAACAACCTTGGTACCTCCGCGAACACCAACCCTGGTATGTTCTCAAACAGCAACTTCAACAACCCCGGCTTGACCTCCAGCAACAACGTTGGTTTGTATTTGAACAACAACAATATGTCTTCGGGCAACGTTCCTCGTCCACTCCCCTCGGTCAACAACCTTGACTTGTTCTCGAGCAGCGTTCCTGGTCCTCTCCCCTCGTTCAACAATCTTGACTTGTTCTCGAACAACAATCCCGGCTTGTCATCCAACAACAACCTTGGCGTGACCTCCAACAACAACAACCCCGGCTTGGCCTCCAACAACAACGTTGGTTTGTACTCGAACAACAACAACAATATGTCTTCGGGCAACGTTCCTCTCCCTCTCCCCTCGGTCAACAACCTCGACTTGTTCTCGGGCAACGTTCCTGGTCCTCTCCCCTCGGTCAACAACCTTGACTTGTTCTCGAACAACAACCTTGGCGTGTCCGCGAACAACAGCCTTGGCGTGTCCGCGAACAACAACCTTGGGAACAACAACCATGGTTTGTACTCCGGCAACAGCAATCTTGCTTCGAGCAACATGTTTGGCCCTCTGCCTTCGGCCAACAACTTTGGCTCGCTGCCCTCTGCCAACCTTGCTCTTCAGGGACAGGGCAGATTCGGACCGCCGAACATGAACGTCGGCTCCCGCAACCAGGGTCCTCCCCAAGTGTATCCGAGCTTTGGGCTGCTCAACAACAACTTGAACCCCAACAACAGCGTTGGGTATGGAGGCTCCGGCGTTGGCACCTCGTTGACTGGAAACACGCCGCGGTTCCACCAGCCGTTCCCGAACCCGTATGCGGGCCAGGGCTTGAACCCTCTCTTGCCCACGATCCCTCCGGTTCCTTCCAGCCCCTATGTTCGCTCGAACACGTTCGACCCGAACAACCCGCACGCGGCATTCCTCCGCGCCCAGGCTGGCGCCGGGCCGTTCCCTGGGGCGGCAGCCAATAACAACAGGACAATGCCGTACGGTCAGATGGGAAGCACACTCGGCAGCGCCACAGGCACAACCTCGCTGACCCAGCTGCCGAACCTACGTCCCACTCCACCTCCGGCCATTACCGGTGTGCCGGCCATTGCTCCGGCTCACCTTGCCGCCGCCGGCCCCCCTGCTCCGGCCGAGAACAACGCGGCTAGCACGAACAATCCGACTGTTCAGAATCGGTCATATCGATCCGGCCTTGCTTCTGCCCTTGCCCTAAACAATAACCCGATTGTTCAGCAGCCGCCTATTGTTGTTCCTGGGCCGCCCACAGTTTCCTCCCACCTGGACAATAATTTCATCGACCCTCGGTTGCTGAACCTTTCCTCTTCTTCCCACAACCTGAACCGCAACAGCGCCAGCAACAACAACAACTCGGTTGTTTCTGCGCTGCCCGCAGTTTCTTCTTCCCTCAACTCCTCCTCTGCGACTGCAACTGGCACGCAGCACCCAGCTTCTTCCTCGACTGGTCCTGCAAACAGCCCTCCCGCAGTTGATCCCGAGTTCGCCTTTCTGAATCCCACCATCAACTTTGTCCGCATTCCCCCGACCTTCTTTTCCGACGTTCCCTTCTTGAGCGCCGTCAAATCCGAAAAGCAGGACGAAAAGCTCCCCGAGTTTCTTTTCCTCCAAGACCCCAAACTCGTCTCCCAGCACTCGCCGGCAGTGAAGCCATCAAGCCACTCGCCCTCAGAGCAACCGCCGGCAGCCTCAGCACAACCCGCCATTCCGACCGCTCCAGAGAAAGTTCCCACCGATCCAACTCTGCAAGTCGCCAAAATGGGCATGCCCATTAGAACCTACCCGCGCTCTGACGATGAGGCTGAGGCCTCAGGCGCCAACTCGACTGCCAATGTTCCCGCCAACAACCAGGGCGCGAACATGGACATCGACGAGACCGGCCACTCGGCCGCGGACAACAACAACCTCGCCGACGACCCCCACTCGGCCGCCAACAACGACCCCTCCGAGGTCCCCCACTCGGAGATCTACTATCTCCTGCGCGAGCTGCGCGTCGCCGCCCACTACGACGGGTTCCCCAACCAGGCGCCCCGCTTCGAAGACCTCGCGCCCAACGGCCACGCGGCACAGATCGATCCCGCCGACGAGGACGCCATGATCGAGGCGCTGAGCACGATTGCCCACGTCGACCTCACCTCGGACATCGGCTCGGACGCAACCGAGTTGGCCGCCGTCGCCGCCCAGCGCGACACCAATTCCGCCAGCGACTCGGGCCACGCCGAGTCGGACAAGGAGAACTCCGCAGCCGCTTCAGACGAAACCGGCGCCCAAGTCAACGGCCACGACGACGGCCACGAGGCAAGCGACGAGGCCTCTTCTTCGGACGACAACGACGCCGCGGCCCCCATCCCGCACCAGCCGCGCGTCGCCATCGCCGACATGTACGACCCAGCGGCGAACCCCATCGCGGGCTACTGGGTCCCGCAGCCCGCCGCCTCCCCCTTTGCCCTCCCCCTCTCCTCGGCCGGCGTGGCCTTCGAGACGGACGGCTTCCTCCCCTTCGCGCCCTGGCGCGTGCGCGACCTGGTCCCCTTCCGCGAGGAGACCGCCAGCCGCGTCCTCACCACCCGCGCGCGCTACCTGCTGGCCCTGGGCCAGCTCTACCCGGACGCCGACTTCGCCGTGGCGCGCCACCCGGCCTCGCAGAGCATCGCGGTGCGCATGTCGGGCCGCGCGCTCGTCGCCTCCCTCGCGCTGCACTTCCCCGCGGGCGTCTACAACCTCCCGCGCACCGACTACGAGCTCGGCCCGCTATACGTCGTGCAGCTCATCCGCCGCGACTGGCCGATGGGTGGCGTCGCGCTGCTGCCCGACACGCCCGACTCGGAGATGTTTGTCAACGCGGTGCAGGGCACGTTCGACCTGCTGCCGGAGGGCCGCGAGGCGTTCTACTTCCTGCCGGTCACGGCGCCCTTCACCGACGCCGTGACCCAGGACGACCGGGCGCGTGGCATGCTGGTGTGCCGCGCGTATGAGGGCGTGCAGGGCCCGCAGGCGGAGCAGCTGGTGGTGGACTGGATGGTGGCGAATGCGGGGGGTGCCGTGCAGCAGTATAACCTGGGCCAGGAGGTGCTGGCGTTTATGGGCGAGGCGGCGGTGGACACGGATAGATGGCCGCGTCATCGTCGTGGTAGGGCTGCGAGGGGTTCTGCTGGTGATCGGGCTGATGCTGCCCGCGAGTCGCCGGCTGAGGAGGAGTGATGGATTGGAGGATTGGTCAGGGACGATTGCATGAGGAGGGCTTTTTCTTCGTTGGGAGGAGGCGTTCTGTGCATGATACCCCGGTGGGCGGGAGTTCTCTGGTCCTTTCGGCTCTTTTCTTTCCTCGGATTCTGACGGTTGTTTTTCTTTTTTCTCTTCTTCCCTTCTTCTTCCCTTGTTCCCCTTCGCCCGGTTGAGGGCTTTTTCTCCTGTGTCATCCACCTGCCTAATTCTCCATTCGCTTCTTCCACCCTTGTTACACCTTCTTTCCTTCACTCTTTTCCTACTCTGTCATCTCGGGAGGTATCCTAGGCTTAGGAACCGGATCGCTTGCGGCACATGCAGCCATTGGTCTGTCTGGTGAGCATCTTCAGTCGGCCTATTGGCCCTGGACTGGATGGTCACCTCCATTTGGCACACATGGCCCTTGCCTTGACGCTCTCATCTGCAGACTCGCCCCTAAGACACCGACTGGATGATCGTCTTCAGCTGGCCCTTATGGCTCATCCACTGCCACAATACATGCAATGGATCAATCCCTGGTTCCTCGTGATGTTCGCTTCTCGTCTTCCAGCACAAGGTTGCTTAATTCAGCGCCTCATTCCATCCGCGGAGGGGCAAGGTGTTGGCCAGCTCGTTTTCCCATCCCGGCGTCTTCCCCGATGCACCACAAATAGCCACTTTGCGTTGCGCTTTAACATGCGAATCGGTGCCTGGTCATCCGAACTCGCAAACGAGATGAGCCATGACATGCATAATTGAAGGCGGGGGCGGAGAAACAAGTCGAGAACCTGGCTCCCGGGGATGCAGGGCGCCCGGCCGGCCTAGATCCCGCCCGGGATCATCGGGATTAAACAAAGGTTAATAACCTTATTGGACGTTTCGTATAAAGCGGATCTTGGGTTGAGGCTTTGGCGCTTGACCCGGCCCGTCCCGCGGTGTTTAAACCCCTGACTTGGGCGGTGGCGCTGAGTAACTAGGGCTGAGTGAGATGCGCTGAGTAACGGAGCTGTCCGCAATGTCACCTTGAGGGCTCCAATGCCACCTCAAGACTAGGCAACCGTTTTACAAACACCAACCACTAATCACTAATCGTGGAGAATGCTTCTTTTGCCTACCTCGGGTATGGCGGGTTCTCACCCATGAGAGAGGGTCAGCGTGGCGATGCGGAGAGAGAGACAAGCATGCCTGTCTTGTGTAGCGAGGTCAGGTTGCCTCCACAAGATGCAGTCTGACTTGATCAACTGTGGATGTTGTCATCGAGTACATAACAGCAACTCCTCGCCCAGGTTGAGACGTCAAGAAGCCTTCACCACCACCTCATCCTCTCAGACATTCCCGGACCAACCGTCAACATGAAGCTGTTCGCCGCTCTTACCTTCCTCGTGGCTCTGGCCACCGCTTCTCCCGTCGAGGTCAACTCCTCGGTCGAGGTCCACCCCAGAGACGAGGGCGGCCCGCTGGCCAAGCGCGACACCGAGATCATCTACCTCACCAACTGCGTCTCCGCCGTGTCGTGCTGCACCGCCGACATCCACTACTCGCAGATCGCCGTAAGCCTTTTCCAAAACCGATACCCAAACCGCTGGCCGTTTCGCTAACAGTTCTCTACAGTACTACGCGGCCAGCGGCGCGTCCCAGAACGGCCAGTACCCCGGTGCCAACAACCTCTGCTCGGTGACCACCAACAACTACGTCTGGTGGGAGCAGGACAACAACCACTGCTCGTTCCCCACTGGTGTTACTGTCACCACCCACCTCGACTCCGGTGCCGGAAGCTACCCGCTGTACTCGTGGTCCGGGTATGTTCCCACCGTTCTTGATCCATTGGGTCATGAGGGACAATATTCACTAACATGATGTGCTTCACACAGCTGGCTTACCAACGGCTACAAGAACTTCAACTGCTACAGGGACAACGGCCGCAAGGTGTACGAGCAATCCGGCCCCGAGTGGGCCAAGGTCTGCAACAGCGTCTACTACTGCATCCCGCAGTAAGCGTGCTGTGGCGGTCGGCGACAACGGAAATGAACGAGCTGAGAAGAGGGATCAGTCTGGGCCAGAGGGGGGGAACTTGGCCAGCTTCTCTGTACATAGCAAAATCCCGGCGGCTTGGGGGGCAGACAAGCCAGTGTTGAGAAACATCATTCATTCTAAGCCCCCGAACGCTAAATCAAACCTGTGCCCTCATATCACCCTCAACTGCGCAACTTTGTCTCTCCGATCACCACACAACAGCGAGCCCCCTTCTGTTCCACATAGCAAACCACCACTCAGATATTGGCTGAAATCCCCGGCTGAATCCTCTCAAGAGTAGCAATCAGCTCATCAAAGAATTTCTTCTGGATCCGCTGCCCACACTCTCCAGTCACATGGCGCGCCGGTCTGCCCCCTCATGTCAGCATCAATCATCCCTGACCAACATGATCCCAGGGGAGCGGGCGGGGGGGGGATGGCACTCACGTCTGCACATGACAATTAGTAAGATACTGCCCATCACTCTCCTCCCCAGCAACAACCAGCCCATGGTACAGCGTGCGCGCCCCCTCCTCCGTCGTCCGCGCCAGCAACCGCTCCGCCACCTTGACCCCCACCCCACCGTCCTCCCTCATTAACCCACTCACACAATAACTCGGATTCGGCGTGTTGATGATCACCTTGGCCCCCACAACACCACCCCCCTCCGCAGCAGCAGCAGCAGCAGCAGCAGCGGCGCGACACCGCCCCGCCAGCTCCCGCACAGCATACAACACCAGCAACTTACTAACCGGATACCGCCCAGCCATGTCTGCCTTGGCCGGATCATCCAGCCGCGCAATGATACTCCCGTCTTCAGCGGCAGTCAACTCGCCCATCGGGGCAAGATAGTGCAGCGCGCTGTTGGGTATCACAAACCGCGGCGCCCGGCCAGTCTGGGCGTGGGTATCCCGCAGTTTGGGCAGCAGCAGCAGGCACAGAAGAAAAGTGCTGATGACGTTGACCGTAAGCGTGGATTCGTGCCCTGTTTCCGGGGACAGGGCGAACTGGCGGGTCAGGATGCCTGCGTTGGCGAGGACGCCGTCGAGGCGGGAGAGCTCAGAGGAGGCGCGGGCCGCGAAGGCTTTGACGGAGTGGTAACTGGCCATGTCGAGGGGCCAGACTTCGATTGTGGAGGGGTCGCAGCCCGTGGTGGTCAGCAGGTCGTGCTTGGCTGCGGAGCCTTTGGACGGGCTGCGCACGGCCATGATGAGCTTGCCTACGCCGAGACGGAGCAGGTGGCGGCTTGTTTCGAGGCCCAGGCCGGTGTTGGCGCCGGTGACGATGATGGTTTGCTGGGAGAGGTCGGGGGTTGCTGAGGGGATGGGGAGGCGGACGAAGAGGTTGGAGAAGACTGTGGATGTGGCGCCGTGGAGGGCGGAGAGGACAGACATGATGGTGAGTTGTTGTTTTTGCTGTTACTTGTTGGTGTTGTTGCTGCTTTTGGCGATGTTCTTGGTGACGGTCTTCTTGGTGTTCTTGAGGTGTTCCTGGTAATGCTGTCGAACTTGGCGAGTTTGGATGGGATGACTTTCCAGTTGCCATTAACGCGACCATCTCGATTTTATAACCAAATTCCCAAATTCCTTCCATGATCCAAAGCAGCGGATTTATTGTCCCCGGCGGTGCTTGGCGGGCCAGACATGGGAGTTGGACAAAGGATCGCGGGTTCGATGTGGTGCGAGACCCTCTGTAAGAGAGGCCTGGATGCTGATTGGGCCGGACTCGAGATGGGCTTGTGCGACGGAGATAGACGGGGCGGATGTGCGGGCGGGGATAATATCTCCGTTCCGCTCCTCCAGGATCCATCATCAATATCCATGGATCGATCTGCTTTTGCACAACCCGCTCTGGAGTAAACAGAGTCGACGAAGCGAAGCCTTCTCAACGAATTCTTCTCATATTTGTATTTGTGGTTGTGCTACGAAAAGTCCAAAACACCATGGACGCGATTCCCAGGAGGGTCGAGAAACGAAACCGGCCGGCGCTGTCTTGTGAACCGTGCCGTAGCCGCAAGTGAGTGCGACCAGTTCCAGACTTGAGGTCCTGGACAGTCACTCATTAACGCCATTTCAGGGCAAAGTGCAATCGTGCATCGCCTTGCGACAGCTGCGTCAAACGGAACCAGCCTTCCTCATGTCACTACTCGGCGACTGCCCGGCGTGGGGAGACTGGCGTCTCCAAAACGGCGAATCTCACCGACCGACTGAAGAGCCTGGAGGCTCTAGTCTCTTCTTTTGCGGCACAGGATTTTGTAGTTCAACAGCAAAGGAAATCCCAAACCAAAGCTTCCATCAACGACTCTGCAGGCAGCGCCATATCGAGCCAAGAACCCGGTCATGCCGCCAGCCATGAGAAAGACGAGAAGGGCTTGAACCCGGAGTCACCCCGCATGCGGCAGACGCAGGATGGCCATGTCAGCTACATTGACTCCAGCCACTGGTTGTCGGTCCTGGAAGACATTCGGGAAGTCCGCGAACATCTTTCGCCCGAGGGTAACGCCCTGCCCGAAGATGTGTCAAGAGGCAACGCGTCCAGCTGGGAACCTCAAGTCCCCCAAGTTAGTTCCGTCATGGGCTTGCACGCGAGCGGGAGCATCGAGGAGATCCTGGGCTCTTTGCCGCCTCGGGCTCTATGCGACCGGCTGCTTTCGAATTACTTCAACTCTCGGTTTCAGATCTTGGGTGAGTATTGCTAACGCAAAGTATCCCGGTGACATGATCCGGCTGACGCAAGAGGGCTTCCAAGGAATCATTCACCCATTCGAGTTCCAAAAACAGGTACGGATTTCCTGTGGCTCAAAGACGGCTCGCTGACGGCAAAGTGCAGTACGAAAGCTTCTGGGCAGCACCATCCAAGGCGCCGGTTCTCTGGATCGCACTTCTCTTCTCCATCCTCAGCATGGCAGCAATCTTCTCTCGCCGCCCTGGGTCAGATAACGAATCAATGCCCCCGGTACAGACACTACAACAAAGAACAGCAGAGTGCTTGATCCTCGGCAGATATGCGACGGCCAACTCGTACGCACTTGAAGCCTTCCTACTTCACCTCCAAAGCCGTTTCATGACGGGCGCCAACTCGGCCAGCGGCCATGTCGAGGTCTGGTTCGAGATGGGCACGGCAATCCGCCTAGCCTTCCGAATGGGCTACCACCGTGACCCAAGTAGGATGCCCGGCATATCGCCCTTCGATGCCGAGATGCGGCGCCGCGTGTGGCTCAACATATTCCAAATCGACGCGCTGGTATCCTTCCAAATGGGGTTCCCGAGCATGATCCCGACCGAGTACTGCGACACCCAGCCACCACGAAACCTGGAATATTCCGACTTTCGCGCCGGGATGGATGTGCTACCGCCATCCCGACCTCTGTCCGACGACACGCCCGTCCTCTACGTCATCTCCAAGGTCGCTGTGATGAGCATGTTCAAGAAGATCGTCGCTCACACGCAATCCCTTGCCTCGCCGACCTACGACAAGACCATTTCGCTGGACCTCGAGGCGAGAGAAGTGTACCGCAAGGTTCCACACCTGCTTCAGCGGCGAGACGTCGGCCAATGCTTCCTGGACACGTCGACTCGCATCCTCGAGCGCTGCAACATCGAACTCGTCTACCTCAAAAGCCTTATCATCCTCCACCGCCGCTTTGTCAGCTACGAACCAGCAACCCCCAGCTTCGAGACCTCGCGACGCGCATGCGCGGAAGCCGCGCTAGACATCCTCGCGCGGCAGGCCGACCTGCACCAGGCCTCGCAGCCCGGCGGCCGGCTGTTCGAGGACCGGTGGATGCTCGGCGCGCTGATGGTGCACGACTTTCTCCTCGCCGCAATGGTGCTCTGTCTGGACCTGTCGGTCCGGCTGCGCTTCGACACGGCGACCGACGACGTGGCCAACCGGGCGTACCTCGCGCTGCAGACGTCTCGGCAGGTCTGGGCGGCGACCAGCGCGCTGTCGCCCGAGGCGCATACCGCGGGGTTTGCGCTAGACTTGATGCTCAGGAAGGTGTCGGAGAAGAATGGCAGGCCGGCGACGCTGGCGCAACAAGCGCCTCCTCCCGCGGTTGAGGTGACGGAGACGTCTGGCGTTCACTCGCTGCCGTACGAGGAGCTCATGTCGGACATGATTGATGGTGCCAGGATGCCGGACTGGGTAGGGCAACCTGAAATGAGCTGGGCCATGAGAGTGTGTCGTGCTGATACTGCGAGATAGAACCTGCTGGATCAGTATTTCCAACACCCAAACATGGACGTATCGGACATGGGCATTTGGAGTGAAGAGCCGGGCTTCCCGTCGCATTTTCTAGACTTGGAATGAGGCGAGCTGGAAGTCAGACTTCCTTGAATCACAGCATGTCATGTTATTGACTCTCTATAACGATACAGGTATGCTCAGAAATCAAGGCTTTACCGATTCATCCAAGCTTCACTACCGCTCATCACTCGTTCGCCAACCCCACCACGCCACTCTTGTCGTCCTTGTCCAGATACCCGGCCACCACGCCTTTGGGGTCCCACGTCCTCCTAATCTCCATGAGCTTCTTGCCCTGCTCCTCTCCCCAAAACCTGGTGTTTCGGACCTGGAAGTCGGCGTCGCCCAGATACGAGCCCGCGAGATGCGGCTCCAGCTCCGAGAAGATATCCTTGACCCAGGACTGACAACGACTATCCTCGGACTCGTCCTCCCAGACAGAGTAAGTGGCGAAATAGTGATCCGTTTGCATGGACAGCGCCATGTCCTTCAGCCTGCCGTCGGCCACCGTGAAGCGAGAGGCCGGGTTCATGGCGTACCACAGGGTGAAGGACTTTTCCGACGGCAGGGTGGTGAATGCCTTTTCGAGAACCGAGACAACGTCTGCGTCGTTGTTCACGTAGCCGTTGTCGACGGCATATCTGTGGCCGTTGGGGTTGGCGGCATGCTGGTCGTCGTATTCTTGCGCAAGAGATGTCTCCTTGCAGAACCACGATATTACGTGGCCGGGAGGCGCGGAATCGTGCGCAGGTTGCAAAGCTGCTCGTGCTTCCTCCTCGTTCATTTTCATTGTTACCAGGAGAATGAGAATGTGGCTTTCGGTGTGGCCTGGGATGTGGTTGCCGACGCATACAATCTCCGTGCCATCATCGTATGTGGGAGAGATCTGCCACCAAGAGGCATGTTAGCAGCGGCTTAAAGGACGGTGTGTGGGAGCGGCAGTCTCACGTCAAGGATCCATTGGAATGCCTTGCGGTAATCCTTCTTCTCGTAGATGTATGCGGAAGAGCGCATATGGGTGAACTTGGGAAGTGTCTGAAGATGGAATCGTGTGACGATTGCGGGGAAACCTGAGCTTGTGTTAGCAGTGCATTGATGATGAGCTCAAATACAGGTTTTTCGTGATCGCTTACCGGGTCCGGATCCACGAGCAGCCCAGAACAGATCGCTGTGCTCCTTTTCGGTACAGTGCAGCGTCTCGCCGTTGGCTGTTACCACATCGACGGCGAGCACTCGTTGACAGGAAAAGCCCCAGTTCTGCAAGCAGTCAGTTCTCAATTTGAGTCTCGGCGTTGCGTGTTGCAGATATCATGGATCCCTACCCTGCAGTTCCATCCCATCCCTCCCTGGAGAAGAAAACCACCGAGGGCAACATCCGGGCAGTGGCCCCCAGGGAACATGCGGCCGTGGGGCTCTAACAGCCGGTTCACCATCCTCCCAGTCATGCTGGGCGAGGCTTCAAGGACACCGGTCTCACCGTCCAGGTGAAAATGGAAGAACTTGCCCAGGTCGATCAAGATTGCATCATCTCGCACACTCCATGCCGCCCAGCTATGGCCGCCGGACCGCACCGACACACGGCAACTCAGTTGGTTGGCAAGGCGGACAGCCTCCACGATGTGGCCCTCAGTCGTGGCCTCCACCACGGCAAGGGGGTAGCGCGAAGGCCGCCGGTGGTTGAAGACACGGCCAACGCGCGCATGCTCGTAAATGAGGCTATCTCTCCAGATGATCGGAAATGAGGGGGGCAACTCGGGCTTGGAGAGAAGACGCGGGTCGCTTGCCGTGGTGCGGGCAAGGGAAGGGGTTGGTGGTTGGTCGAGGCAAGTCATGCTTGGCTAGATGTAGAAAGGCTTTTGACTGAATGCGGCAAGAGAAAGACAGGAGGATGGCGAATCAGGGGATGTATCGCTGCGTGTCTCCAGCCCCGAAGGTACATACTTGGTAAGAATGGCCTCCAGTCCTCTTTAAACATTCTCTGGACCCGATGCCCCGGAACGACACTTACCCCCTCAACCCCGCTACCCCAGAGTTTTTTTGAGACCCCACGGGGTAAAGACAACTCCGCTTCTCCAAGGGTACACGGGTTTGGTGTTTTACTTGATAGTTCGGAATGTGGGACCGTCGACAGCTCACCTGGTTTTCAGCCGTGCTCCCTCTCAACGACCCCCTGTCGCCTAGCAACTTTACCCCTGGAGGCGTGTATTTGGCCGGCTGGGTCCAGACATCGGCTCTCCACATGGCCCACTTCGGGTGCTCGGGCGACCACCTGTTCAGCTCTCCAATACGCCCCCCGGCCGGCATACGCCGACGGTTCGCCAAACCCCGGCCAGATGACTGGTGACGCGTTTCGCAGTTGCGGTACGTGACGGAAACACAGTCTGTGGTCTCCCGAGGCCAGCCACGAACCTTGGATCCCGAAACTGCATAGTTCAAAGCTGGGGTAAGTGACAGACTTGGGAGGTTTTCCGGGGCTGGGACTCGCATATCAATCGCGGCCCCCTGAAAATCTGGGGTGCAGGTTCTCCAGTCTCTCACCTCACTTCAAGGGAGGGAGATCTGTTGATTCTTCTCAATTGCAATCATCGAGTTCTTCCATTGATTCTATCGGACTCCGACAACATGTCAGCCCCGTCCGAAGTGGCGAGCGAGAAAATTGCGAAGAAGGAGACGCTGGGCAATGTCCAGCTTCGGCATCACGAAACAAACGAGATCATCCTCGTTCCGACCCCAACCAACGATCCCAACGATCCTCTGAACTGGTAACTAAGACCCTTAGGTTTGCTCACCTTGTGGCAAAGCTGATGCGACATACCGTCCAGGTCCAAAGGCTACAAATTGTACATTGCCGGCCTCGTTTCCGTCACCATCTTCCTCAGCAACTTCCTCGCGGCCGGCCCGACTGTAGCCATCGTCCAGATCGCCCAGGACTTCTTCGGCGATTCGAACCTGAGTCTCGATGGAAGCATTGCCAAGGTCGCCTATTTCTTTACGACGACCGCCCTGCTCCAGGGCCTGGGCAACCTGATATGGATGCCCATCATGATCAAATACGGACGCCGACCGCTCTACATTTTTACCTTTGCCTTGTACACCGCCTGCGCAGGATGGGCTGGAGCTCCGACCTCTTACGGCAGCGCATTGGCTGCTCGGATCCTCATGGGTTTCGCGGGCGGCGCGGCTGAGTGCCTTGCTCCGTTGACAATTTCCGACATCTTCTTTCTCCATGAGCGAGGAACCATCATGGCGTGAGTCGTTCGTACCTGGGCAAATCCAAAGACCAAGGCTAATCTTTGTTTCCTTCAGTCTCTACACCGCCTCGCTCTCGGCCGGAGTTGGCGCCGGTATCCTCATCGCAGGGCTCATCACCATCCACCTCCACTGGCGATACATTTACTACATCTCGACCGCCTTGATCGGTTGCTGCACCATTCTGATCTTCTTCACTCTTCCTGAGACAGAGTACCGGCGCTCCGCTGCGTCCCGGAACGAGCACAAGACGGGAGAAGAATGTGCGGTTGGGTCAAAGGATGAAGCGGGAGCCGAGGTTGCTTACGCTGAGTTAGGTTCTGTGCCTCCGCCAAAAAGGCGAACCTGGGTTCAAGAGCTGCGCATCTTCACCGGGTCTTACACCGACGAAAGCGTGCTGAAGCTTTGCATCCGGCCTATTGTGCTCTTGGCCCTGCCTCCCGTGGCGTGGGCAACGCTCGTCATGTCGGTGACCATCGGGTTCCTGGTCGCCATCACGTCCAACTTTGCGACCGCGTTCAGCACCGTCTACGGCTTTGAGACTTACCAGACTGGTCTCTGCTTCATCGCATCTCTGATCAGTTCTTTGATTGGCGTCTTCTTCGGCGGCCATCTCAGCGACATGATTGCGGACTATTTCACCAAGCGGAACAACGGCGTTCGGGAGCCAGAGATGCGTCTCCCGGCCATGGTTGTTGCTACCATTACCAGTCCTCTTGCTCTTATTCTGTATGGTGTCGGCATTGGAAAGGAGTTGCATTGGATTGTTCCCACCATCGGCTTGGGTCTTTGTAAGTGCCGCTCGAGGGCGTCTGTGGGATGGCATGAGACAGTCTAACAGAAGCTGCACAGTGAACTTCTCGATTGTACAAGCCACGAACATCAGCCTGGTCTACACTATCGACGCCTACCGCCCGGTGGCTGGTGAGATCACTGTATCTCAGTTTGCCTTCAAGTGTGAGTTCAGCTTTTCTCCCCTGCAGCTACTTGCCACATCGTACTGACTCAGTTGCGCCCAACAGCTGCCTTCGGTTTCCTCCTCTCCTTTTACACCAATCCTTGGATTGCCCAGGCCGGATATGTCAAAGCATTCGGCGCAATGGCGGGTATCTCCGGAGGCATCATCGCCCTCTGGCTTGTCTTTTACTTCTTTGGCAACAAGATCCGACATGTGAGTTGGCAGTGGGGTTTCATTAGGAAGCTCGCTCATTGGCATGAAGACCGGGAGGTTGGCGAGTAAATAGCGAGTGCCATGTACATACCCGAATTGGAAATGCGGACACAGAGTCTAGGGAGGGAAAACTCATGAGTCCAGCTTGGGGTAAGTTGCTCAAACGTGCTCAATTAATGGTCGAAGATATTATGCTGTTGATTCCCCAAGTCTCTTAAAGTATGTAGCTCAAGATTGATGCCTGTCATGATAGACGTCACAGTCCTTAGATGTTTGTGGAAGCATCTAAGGTAGGTAGCTAACAGAAGTGGTCAAACACCTGATGTAGTTGACAAACTGTTCCTTGAAGATAACATCATGGCCAGTTATTTGTTAGGTCAGTTAATTACAAACTTCGGGGGAATGCTCATCAGGATGTTCGGTGACTGTCTCCTCCCCTGCTTAGCATGAGAGCGAGACCATCCTCGATCAGGGCATAAACTCGCCTCCCCCCACTTCCGTCCGATTGGTGTTCGGCTATTGTCCACCATCCGGAACGTGCGGGGTCGGCGGCGGGGACGATGAGGGGAAAGATCGGAAACCCTGTGTGTGTGGGTCTTTATGTCTCAAGATGCCCCCGACTTCGTCAGCTCGCACAGTCTTGCGGCGGGGTGCCAGCTATTGGACTGGGCGGTGGAGACGAGGAGGTAATATTGTTCAACGCCCCTGGTTCGAGGTATTGCCGCGGCAAGATCGTGAGAAGCCTTGCTCCAAGGAGGACGTGGCATGCCCTGATTAACGAGAAAAGCCATATAAACCGTGGATACTGACGGTGTATGCATAGGAAAAGAGAGACATTTCCATTCCAGACATCGCGAAGCACAGCTCCCCAGAGTTAGTTCTACATCCACCCCCCCTCCCGTCACCCTCGACACACCACAAGTCTCAACTCGTAATCCACCATCGGCCATTTCAGTTTACGACAGTCACCATGGACTCCACCGTCCTCTCGCCAGCCGTCTCTCAGACTCTCTCTGGAAAGGTGGCCATCGTATCGGGCAGCAACAGCGGCATTGGCCTGGCCATCGCAAAGGAGCTGGCCTCGCGCGGTGCTTCAGTTATCATCAACTACCCCTTTTCTTCGCTCGCAGCCGAAGGCAACGAAGCCGCGACCAATCTGCCCACCAAGAGCATTGCGGTCTTGGCCGACATGAGCACCGTGGAGGGCCCGACGGCGCTTGTGGAGGCCGCTGTCCGAGAATTCGGAAGGGTGGACATACTGGTCAACAACGCCGCCGTCGCCGTCAATCTTCCATTGGAGGAGCAGACACTGGAGCACTGGGACGCGTTGGTGAACCTCAACGGCCGAGGCCCCTTTCTCCTGACCAAGGCGGTCCTCCCCCACCTCCCCGCGGCTGGTGGACGCATTGTCAACATCTGCTCTGTCAGCGCCCGTGGTCCGCCTCCTCTGCAGACAATCTACGCCGGGACCAAGGGCATGGTTGACTCGTTTACTCGCTGCTGGGCCAAGGAGCTTCCGCCAAAATACGGGTGCACGGTCAATGCCGTGTCCCCCGGTCCGACCATGACGGAGGGCTTCATGGCTGCCGGAGAGGAGGCGATGAAAGTGTTACAGCCGACCATTGATGCAACACCGGCTGGGAAACGAATGGGGAGGCCGGAGGAGGTGGCTTATGCGGTGGCGTTTCTCTGCGAGGAGCGGTCGAGTTGGGTCAACGGCACGCATATGTTTGTGAACGGCGGGTTGTACGTGGACTAGCTCCTTAGATGCACGAATGTCAAGTATTAAACCAAAGTAATACTCATGTTGACCCCAAGTATCTGGTCCCGCAAAGAAGCAGTCGCAGCGGAGAAGCTGTCAAGTGGTACAGAAACCTGATTACCAGATTCTAAGACTTGGAACAAGGAAGACTCTAGCTCGTTGCTCAGAACCACAACATCCAGAGAGACAAATCATCCAAACTACCTCGGTCTCTTGGTATTATGGTCGGCCTCATCGCCATTTGCACAATACGCAAGACGGTTGCGACTCCTGCCCCCTGTCGTGAGCATGGACGGAGTCACGCGGTGGCAGCGAGTTCCCAGGCCAGGCCCAGCGAGTAAAATGCCCAGTACGTGCTATCCAGGGCGACTTCCAACAGCGAGCAACACGCGTTCCCGGTCTCGGTCCGGGCCGACCATTGAGGTGACTCCAGCGGCAACGTGACGGAAAGATCATGAGATCGGTATGTGGGGGTGTTCCGGCGCAAGATAGCCGAGTTCTGTGGACCAATGCGGGGTTGCATCTGGAATGGAGTTGGCCATTTGGGTGTCGCTGTGAGCCGTCAACATTCACCCCCTCCCCCCCGTCACCCCCTCACTTTCATCCCTCACCGACCCCAATGCACCCCGCACCCCGCACCAGCCGCCCGGCAAGCATGTCAGGATGAGGGCCACCCTCCGGGACCACCCGGTACGGCTTTCAGGTCTCTGGGATCTGGATTCGAAACCTCAGACAGTGATGCTCAGAGCAGACGACTATTGTCGCGCAACCGGATGGAGGCTACATATGCTACATGCCTAATATAACTGTCCATGGGAACAAAACAGGGGCATAACTGAAGCCGCAGTGATTTTCCAAACAGCCAAACCACTCCCAGTAAACAACCATGTCACGCAACTACCTCAAGCAAGCCCCCGGCGCAGCCAAGGCCGTCAACGGTTCGTCGGCCGACGTCTCCGGCATAGTCAGGGGTGTCATTGACGCCATCCGCCAGGAAGGAGATGCTGCCGTCCGCCAGTACAGCGAGAAGTTCGACAGATGGTCGCCCGAGTCATTCAAGCTGTCCGAAGCCGAGATCCAGCATGCCATCTCCCAGGTCCCGGCCCAGACGATCGCGGACATCAAGGAGGTCCAGGCAAACGTAAAGGCGTTTGCCGTTGCGCAAAGAGCATCGATCAAGGACTTTGAGATTGAGACGGCCCCTGGCGTGTTTCTCGGTCAGAGAAACAACCCCATCAACTGCATCGGAGCGTGAGCAATAACGAGTTCCTATTTCCAGATTTGTCTTGCTGACTCGGGTTTGCAGATACATCCCAGGGGGCCGCTACCCCCTACTTGCCTCGTCACACATGACCATTCTGACTGCCAAGGTGGCCGGGGTCAAGAAGGTCGTCGCCTGCACGCCTCCAGCGGCCGGAAAGATTCCCAACGCCACCGTGGCCGCCATGCACCTTGCCGGAGCCGACGAGATTTTCATCCTCGGCGGGGTGCAAGCCGTTGCCGCCATGGCGGTCGGGACGGCGACGGTGCCCAAGGTCGACTTCATCGCTGGCCCCGGCAACGCATTCGTCGCCGAGGCCAAGCGTCAGCTGTTTGGCGAGATTGGCATCGACCTTTTCGCCGGTCCCACCGAAGTGCTGATTGTGGCTGATGAGACGGCCGACCCGTTCATGGTCGCCACCGACCTGCTGTCTCAGGCCGAGCACGGTCCGGAC
>FTEL01003781.1_pt1 | contig 21176 bp, 19 predicted proteins | sample 1658911 | NCBI WGS metagenome assembly FTEL01 (sample SAMEA3914869, study PRJEB12502) | metagenome | biome: forest; material: soil | place: USA | collected 2012-03-12 | depth 0.1 m
GAGGAGGGGGCGGAGGAGGGTTGTGCGGAACATTTTTATTTTTGTGTGTTTGTTTCTGTGATGGATGGGGTCAATTGACTGGTTGTTGTGGTGGTTGGCGATGCTGGCGAGGCGTTCAATTGAGGCGGGTGATGAGGTTGAGAGTTGATGTGTTCGTGTTGTTTTGGAGTCGTGACATCACCGGGCCAGCCGAGCCAAGGCTCGACGGGGTTAGGGTCAAGTTCCATGTCGCAGGCAAGAGCGCAACAGCAACTCTGTGAATAGTCGACATGAGTTTGGCAGGACAAAACTGCATCAAGAAGCGATACAGTGAGGAGGGAATCCGTGAACACTTTTTCCGGTTTACACTTAATTACAGGTTCGCAGCGCGGCGGCGCAGCAAGTGGCCAATGTGATGCTCTTGGCTGCGTTTGACACTGGACGCCCCGGATGTGGGGCGCCGGGAGGGTGGAGCACGGGGCGGCCCGCAGCAAGCGGAGTGGAACGCGACCTGACTCGGAAGTTCAGGTTTAAGCTTCATCCAACACAACTTATGTTGTCTCGAGTTCCCGGAACACTCGTCGCGTCTTCACGTCCACGCTCGTGGGTCCCGCCGCGCATCGCATCGAACCATGCCCGCCACCATCGAGCTGGACCACCGGAGACCCATCACGTACGAGTCGGCGCTCAAAAAAGACGCGAACATCATCAGCCAGGCAGCGCACCTCGCAGCCGCGAAGCGGTTTTCCCAAGAGCTTTGGGATGGCAGGCACACAATCGAGGCCCTCGTAAGGCACCACCTGGGACTCGCCGACGGGGATGCCTGCGCAGTTCAGCCACGCGACCGATGGATCCGGGGCGGCTTCAACATGTGTGTGCTCGTTGAGGCACGCTTGGGAGGTGCCTGCAGGAAGCTTATGTTCCGTTGCCCGATGCCACACAAGCTCGCAGAGGCTAGATATCCCGGCAGCGTGGACGAGAAACTGAGTTGCGAGGTCGGGACGTATGCATGGATGCAGAACCAGTGTCCCGACATACGTATACCGCGTCTGTATGGCTTCGGCTTCTCTGACCAGCGTCACGTGGGTTGTCCGCACCGCTGACGATTCCTGCGCTGATCTTGTCTGGTAGTTTACGCACGAGACGCAGATGCCGTTCTACGTTCGTCTCTGGCGCGCAATCCGACGTCGCCTCCGCGACCTCCTCCGGTATCCGACCCTCGCGCCCTACGCCGCCCACCCGACCAGCCTGCACCTGTCCACCGCATACATACTGCTCGAGCACATTGGCCCTGATACCGGGCGTATGCTCTCCGACACGTGGGAGGGGCGCAGGAGCGACCAGGACCGGCGGCGGAATCTCTTCCGAGGTATGGCCCGAGTGATCCTGTCCCTGGCCCGCGTTCCGCAGCCTCGGATCGGATCGTTTCGGTTTGGCGCCGACGGCGCGGTGACGCTGACAAACCGACCGCTTCCATGTTGTGTGGCCATCCTCGAGAACAACGGCGCACCGAGGACAATACCGACGGACGAGACGTACGCCTGTACCGAGCCGTTTGTCACCGACATGCTTACATTTCACGACGAAAGCTTCCTCGCCAATCCCAACGCGGTCTTTAGCGCTGCAGACTGCCGCGGCCAGATGGCGGCCAGAGCTTTGCTCCGGACGCTCTCACATCGCTACGTCTCGCGGGAGCACCGCGACGGACCATTTTATCTTCAGCTCACCGATTTCCACGCAAGTAACATCTTTGTGGACGACGACTGGAACGTCACTTGCCTCATTGATTTGGAGTGGATTTGCGCCCTGCCTATTGAGATGCTTGCCGTCCCCTATTGGCTCACTGGACGCGGCATCGACGAGCTCACAGGGAGTGACCTCGACGAGTTTGATAAGGTCCGCGAGGAATTTGTTGAGATCCTGGAGAAGGAAGAGCCCACAACGGCTCCGGGGCGTCAGCCAGCGCTGGCCCACAGCCTACGCGAGGGCTGGGAGTCTGGGGCTGTCTGGTTTTGGCGCTGTCTTACATCCGTCGATGCCATCTTCCCTCTTGTAGAGGACCACATCTCTCCCAAGTACTTCTCCCTGTCTTCCACGGTGGAGGGAGTGTTATCCCTATACTGGTGCCAGAATTCCACCGAGATCGTCACCAGAAAGGTTACCGACCACGAAAAGTATACGGAAGAATTGAAGTGCCTATTCAGCGAGGCAACGGTGTAGTCGGCGACACCTTTCCTCCCTCGATCGACCGGCAGACTCCATGTTCATCAAGTTCTAGCCTTCCTCACATCATTCTCCTCTCCTTCTCCCCCTCTTTCTCTCTTACCATTTCCCTCTCCGCTTTCTCTATTGCTTTTTCTTCTGCCTTCTTGCCTCTTCCTTCTCTTTCTCTATGTCTTTCATCTCTTTCTCCCACCACTGCTTCTCCCTCTCTTCTTTCTCTTTCTCTTCCCTTCGCTGCCTCTTTTGCTCTTCATGTTTCTCAGCGCCACCCCAGCCAAAATCACAGCCGCCATGTCGGTAGCGTTTCCGCTGATGGGAACCGTTGCTCAACACGGCAAGATGCTACAAGAATGTTTGTGACCTATTCCCGGAAGAATAGTCCACTCTTGCGGATTAGCTCCGGCCAGGCTCCCGTCCTCACTTGGTCTTCGCCCCTTCAATCTTCGGACCCGGCTTGCTCCCCGTGATAGCCACATAGCGCCAATGCTCCTGGTGCAAATACCCCTGAGCGCCGGCGATGGTGTTGATGAAGAAGCGCTCCAGCCCAAATAGCTTGATGAAGAAGTATGGTACCACGGCGATCCAATAAAACAGCCTCAGCATTGTCCTGATGTTCGCCGAGTAGTCCTCAACCTGGACGTTGGTGAACCCGGCGTCTTCGAGCATGCGCGGAAGCACACCTTTGTACGACCGTGTATTGGTTGGCATCGCCGCATACTTGTTAACCAGTTTCATCTCGTCGGCCACATGCCGTGGGACGTTCTCGTCGCCCATCGCATTATCGTACTCGAAGAGCACGAGCCGGCCCCCGGGACGGAGGATGCGGTAGAACCCCGCGAGGACGGTCTCCGGGTCGGTGGCGTGGACGAAGGTTTCCATGGTATAGATGCCCTCGTGAGATTGGTCGGGGATGGACTCCAGGTGGTGGTAGTCCATTTTTTGGGCCGTCACCTGGCCGGGGGGCAGGCCGGCACGCGCGATGTTGCGCCTGGCCTTGGCGAGGTGGTGATCAATGATGTCGATGGCTGTGACACGGAGGCCGTTGCGGGCCATGTAGAGCGCGACATGGCCGACGCCGCAGCCGGCGTCCAGCACTTGAGAACCCTTGGGAAGGTCTAGGGCACGGAAGAGTTTCTCTTCCATGGCGCGAAGGGCCCTCCCGACCGGGAAGGGCCAGTCTGTGTCCTTCTCATAAAAACCAAAATGTCGTGTGCCGCCTAAGACCATGCGATATCCTATCCGCGATTCAAACGACTCATAGTACGACTTGAGAGACGCGTTCGCCTCGGCCAGGGGCTCGACGGAATCGGAGCAGCCGGTGGCCATTGAAAATCGGGGGGTTGGTTCGGGCTTGAAAGTCAAGTTAGCGGCGGCGGTAAGCGAGAGTTATGCACCTGAAGGGCCCTTACCTGCAGCTATCCGCGCCGATGAGTGTTGGGGTCCTGAACTGGGCGGTCTGGAAGGTCTGCGATTGTTTGTTGACGGCCGAGAGAAGTTGTCGTCTTTTCGAGTCTGGGATGCTCGTCGCCAACTGGAATGGAGGATGTCCACGCTGGGGCGCCAACCGGCGGTTGGTTCCCGAGTCAGCTTTCGCTTTTACCCCTGCTGCTCCAGTGGGGGTCCCGTTCATCTAAGCGCGGCGAGCGCTCATCCAGCCTCGCCAGCTCAATCTTGGCCATTCTACCTAGGTACAGTCTGTATCGTATACTCCATAGTTTACCCTTTGTTCACAGGTATGTGAGACTTCAGTCACACTGGGCCTCTCTTTTACCCAGCACAGCCCTGCGAGCACGAGGTCAAGGACACGCGCCCCACTTAGCTGAAAAGCAATAGCGGCATGATATCGCTGCCGCTCTGCTTCTTATGTTCTAGCGCAAGGCATTCTTCCAGTGGCGAGGGAAATGAGGGGTGAACCGGCGGGCTTTAATTCTCAAGACTGCCTCCTAGATACCGAGGTGTCTCCTCACTTCGCCTGCAACACCCCTCCGTGAGTCCGTTTCTCTTCATTCTTTTTGACTTACAATACCGCCTTCAGCCATGCCATTCCGGAGCTTTCTCAACTCTCTCGCGCAAGACCTTCAGGGCGGGGCTCTCGGAGGCGCCGGGCGGGGTGGCGGATACGGCTACGGGGCCGGAGGAGGAGGGTTTGGCGCCGGCGGCTACGGAGGTTACGGAGGCTTCAGCCAGCCACCTCCGGCTCAGGTCCCTCAAGCCACCGTGCCTTGCCCGCGCCAGCAGCCTCAAGCCGGCCACCAAGATTGGATCGGCCTCAACGACCCCCGGTTTGCCACCTTCAACGTCTGCCCGTCATGTTACAACTCGTCTATCCGCCCCACCCCCTACGCCAACTCTTTCGTCACGAAAGGCGGCGCCCTTGCCCCCCCGCCCCATGTGGCTGTCCGCTGCGACATGTCGCGGTTCTGGGTGAAAACAGCCAGCCTCGTGCTCCTCACCATGAACCAAGACAGGCAGCTCGATATCACCCTGCTCCCCCGCGTCGCAGGAATCCGCGCACAGGAGGGAGACTGCCCAAACGCCCAGCTCGCCTCAGAACAGCAGCCCCTTGCCGTTGCGCAGAGAACGTGGTACACCGCCCAGGATCCGCAGACGGGCGCGCAACCCCTCGCAGGCTGGACGGTGTGCGCCTCGTGCGTTCTCAACATCCAGGCCTGCTGCCCCGCCATCGCGGCCGCCTTTGCGCCGGTGCAGCCCGCCGCGCCGAGGGAGGCATCCTGCGCGATGGTGCCCTCGGACCGGTACGACGACGCACGCACCATGGAGATGCTGCAGCAGATTGGCGGGTGCGCCGTGACGGCGGCCTTGATGCGTCGTCCGAGCCTGTCGCAGCTCGTCGACTGGCTGCGTGCGAACCCCCCGCGGCAACGAGGCGGAGGCGGGCCCGTTCCGGGCTTGATGGGCGGCACCCAGCCTCAGCCTAACGGCCTCTGCCCGAGGAACTACCCGTCCACGACCCTTCGATGCCATACCATGCCGGGCTTGTTCGATTTCACCGTGTGCGAACAGTGCTACGCCGATGTCATCAAGCCGGATGCGAATAGGGGGGTGGAGCTCGCCCGCCAGTTTGACCCGAACCCTGCCGTGATGCCCTCGGGGTTTACCTGCCAGCTCTATTCGGATCGAATGCGCCGGGTCTGGAGCGAGACGGTCTCATCTGGAAACCTGGAACACCTCCGGCAAAAGGTAGGACGCCAACGTTTGAATTCTGCGCAAGCCTGGGCTTGAGGAGTGGACGGGTGTACAGGAGTGTCTAAGTCCGTGTCTCAAGATCCTGCAGCTGACGTGAGGGAACCCACAGGTGAGCGAACGGCGGACCAAGGAACGGGAGTTGCAAATGAAGACGGCACAACTTCAGCAGCAGGCCGCTCAACTCCGGATGCAAGCTCAGACGCAGGAGCACCTTGCGATCAACGCGTTTCGGGTGGCCAACAGCGCTGCAAGCAACAACATCATGCTCGCGGGAGTCGGCGTCTCATACCGTATCGATTCGATGCACGTTGCGGTACCAAATGGAGTGGTGAGTGTTCCCGTTCTCGAGAAACAGCTAGGCCGTGTGCTGACAGAATTCATTGCCAGCCCGACCATAGCCAGTTTACGCAATTAAACAATCAAGCCGCTATGCTCAAGGTCCAAGCCGGACAGGCCGAAGACCAAATCAAGTTCGCAGAGGAAGAGTGGAGGCGGTTTTGGGAATGACTGCGGTGAGAGGAGATGACTCGAGAAGATCTGAGAGTGTGGGGAAGTTGGTGATAGCTGTTGATAGTACCGTACATAGGTACCCTAGGTACCTGTAGCGAATGAGTGAAACGGCTACGAGAAACCTTCTTGCTAGCCGATACAAGACCTCAAAGACGGGAACAAAGTCTTGGAGCAATATCACAGCAAACACATTAATGCATCGTCGCTCTTCCCTTGGATTGTGACACCGACACCCGCCAGAAACTAACCCAAACAATAGCTGGTTACCACCCTCTCTCAATCACCCGAATACTTGAGCGTTATGGTTCGTCAACGTCAACGTCAACGTCATCTTAGTAGTCAGTGCCGCTGGGAGTTGTCACAGTTTCCAGCCGGCATGGCGAACTCGGTCTTGGGCTCTGGCGAGTGGAGGGAAACTTGAGGGTAGTGAGCTTCGGGTATTGTTGCTCGTGATGAAACCCCTGTCAAGAGCTGATCCAACTAACCTCATTCACTAGGGATGTGCCGCAGGGGGCTCTAGAACGCGGGAAGGGAGCGGACTATCCCTCCTGGTAAATTGGACCTAGCCAGTTATTGCCAGCTAAGCGAGGAGAGGCTGAGCTGAACACCTCGCGAGGAAATTGATCAACAGAGGCGCGCTTGTTGCAACCCCAGTTGCTCCCATCACGGCACAATGACCTCCCACTCTCGAGCATGTCATTGGTCTGCCGTCGATGGAACGGTCCAGATGCTCGGTGCTGTGGCGGATAACGCGAAAAGTTAAAAACGCCATGTCTCGGCCAAGAACCGCTGGACGATGGCCCCGGGACCCGGATGAGCTCAGTTTTGACATCAGTAGGCAATCTACCACACTCAACTCCAACCACCAAGTGTCTCATACTCAGAAAGGTTCCACAATATGGCCTCCTTTTTCAAGGCTGTCATGCGCCTGGCCGGCAAGCGTCGCCACTCACAGACTCAGGCTCGCCCAGACGAAGAACAAGGGACGGTCGCGGACTCGTTTGCGGGGTCAACACTGCCACCGAGCCACTTTCACATCGCCGGCCATGGCGTCGCAAGGAATGACAACCTCGAACATTTCCGGGTGATGCTGGGCATCACCACGGCTCCCCATCTGGGCTTCGGCGAATCCGCAAGTCGCCCCGCGGCCAACAACCTCGGCCTCTACGCACGCGTCGTGCACTCGGAACAAACAGCAAAGGACAGCTACAAGGTTTTTTCCATCGTCATCAACGGTTGCTATTTCCTTCAAATCATCGTTGCCGCGGCTTTGACCGCCCTGGGGGCCGCCAACGCCGACAACAAGGCCATCACTGCATTTGGAGCCATCAACACCGTCATCGCCGGCTTTCTGACCTATCTCAAAGGCTCTGGATATCCTGCCCGCTTCAAATACTGCGCCAGTGAGTGGAAGAAAATTCGTGAGTTCATCGAGCACCGCGAGCGCGCCTTTTCCCTCGAGGGCTGCACTCTGGACGTCTACGAAACGGTGGACGCCGTCAGGGAGATGTACGACGCGACGAAACGCGAGATCGAGGCGAGCACTCCAGACGGCTACACGGCGAGGACCGTCGGCAGCACACGGCTTGACGCCGGTGTGGACCTCGCAAAGGCCGAGGCCATAGCGGGCAAGCTGCGAGGTCTGGATGACACAGCCAGGAAGATGAAGACCCGCTTGGGCTCCAGTCACTCTGCTCTTGCCGGCGTCGATCTCAAGTCGGAGGAGGCGGTCCACACGCTGAGAACTCGCATGGACTCGGTGTCCGAGGGCATCGAAGCCAAGTCAGATGACATGGCGGCAAAGCTGCGGAGCCTGGAGGACAAGTTTGAGAAAGTCAAGACCTTTGTCGAAAAGACGGTACACGATGGACGTGACTCCGCCCACCACGCCGCACAGAGCACCGCTCACGCCATCGACGACGGGGAAAAGCGAGTGATTGGAGAGCTCCGGCAGCTTGGCAAGACAGTCATCAAGGGGGCAGAGGAGCACGCGCACTCGCCCCACGAGTTCTCCGTGACCGTGTCGCATCACGATGGTGGCCGAGGTTGAAACCAGCCATTTCTCTGAAGGCACTTTGGTTGGGCGATCACTTTCGACTGTCTTTCTCGACTGAACCCCTGGCTCACCGCTCCCGCCCACACAGCCTCCTACTTTCCTTTTCTTATTCCCCCTCATCGAGCAATCTCGGCCAACGTACCACGACTGGCCTCATTCAAGGACCGCAAAATATCAATAATGTTAATGAACATCAACCTCGACACCGGGAGGGGACCTGGCCCGACATCGACACCGCCATTGACTCGAACTCGGACTCCGAGGATGACGCCGAGCCTGCCATCCGCCGCGCAGAAGCCGCTGCGCACTCCACCATCACGCGCTCCATCCGACAATGGCACCAGAGGTGACAACAACTATCAGCCGAGAGCAACCGGGACACCCACACGCCCTTTCTGGCGCCATGAGGGCATCAAAACCAACTTCCTTGAGACGAACGCCATTTCTTCCTTGCCACGACTCCCAGCCCTGACCAACAATCCGACCCTCCTATGTCGTGTTGTCGCGCCGCCATCGTCGATGAGGACCGAAACAAAGGGACTAGACGACGCACATGCCAAGATTCGAGGACAAGCAGGGATTGATGGATTCGATCTATCAGTTCTCGACTCTCAGGTGGTTCGCTTTGAGTCGGCCATGCCTGAGAAAGCCGAGACATTCTAATCTGTCCATTCTGGGCTGTGTCACCGAACTGCCATTTGCGAGCTGCCTTCTAAGAGAGAAACGGACCTCGGTCTGATCCTGGACTCAAATGGATTCAAGCGAAAGGATCAAGGGGTGCGCGCGTCGATGGCAAGCAGCGATGAGCATAGGTAGCGTTAGAACGTGGGTGAGCGGAGAGGAAGGAGGCGGTGGGGTTTGAGGTTGTACAACCCCTTTGATCTTCTGCGTCCAAACACGAGGTGAAAATCCAAGGACTGGAAGGTGCCTGTATTACGGTTGTGTTGAGAAGTGATGGATCGGCCAGGGGTGGGTGAGGTTGGTCGAGTGAATCCAGTTTGCCACACCTCCGCTGTGGCGATTGGATTCCTGTTTTCTTTCCCTTATATAGGAGTATAAAAGTCAAGACACACGAACCGAGATCAGAGACCCAGTCACCCAAGACCAAATCCCAAGACCTGCTATCCAAGACCGGGGAACCAAACCTCCAAACCCAGATCCTCAAACGTCAAACTTCTCGTCTTCCACCAAGCCCAAAATGCAGCGCTCCATCAACATCGTCGCCGTCCTGGCCCTCGCCTTGACCGCCACCGCTCTCCCGACCGGGGAGGGCGCCGCTATCACTGCGAGACAATCCTGCACTAGCGTCGAAATTCCTTCGTGCTGCCTCACCAAAGGGATCGGATTCTTTGCCTGCATCATGAACCCTCCCACGGATGAGATGGGCTGTCAACCTCTGTCGTATTGCTGTCCCGCCGTAGGTACTGTCTAGGAGATATGTGTAAGTCAAAACCACTAATGGTCATGTGTATCTAGGACGTCCAGTTTCCCCGCGGCCTCCTCGATTGCACCCTGAAAACCTAAGGAAAGGGAATGATAGTGGTTTCTCGCGGCGCCTTCAAGACGCGGTTTTTCTTGTTTTGATTCTTGGTTTCAGCCGCCTGGCTTGACATTCATTTCTCCAATACTTTGGTCGACGAGTCGAGAAGTCAACACATTCTTTCGGAGAATTCACGGTGGAGCAATGTGGCAATGTAGCATAACTACTATTTAGTCAGTCTTTACCGTAGAATCTTGGATTCTTATTATCTCGAAGTACTCGGAAATATGCCCTTAATCTTGTCCTCTTTTTTCGTCTAGAATACAAACAAATAGAATATCTCGGAGTACTCGGAAATATGCCTTTAATCGTTTTCGGTTTTTTATATCGATATCTCTTATTTCGTCGTTGAGTTCGAGTTTTTAATCAAGACCCCGGTCTCCAGGTCACGAGCTAGCAAGTATTCAAGGATTGGAGTGTAGTAGTTCTGCCACGGCTAAAGCGAAGAGTCAAGAGTCACTCAAGGGTAGAGACGTCATCAATTAGAGGAAGGGAGCAAGCTTCTTTTCGTTCAGATAGACTCGAGAGGATGGCGCGGAGGATTTTGTTCAGTAACAAACAGCCTTGCCCCGTGATGGCGGCTCGTGAGCCGTGAGATCGGCCAAATACTGCCCCATGCCAACCCACAAAAAAGGGGGCGCGGGGGGCTTGGCAGGATTGGCACCTCGACATCACACTTTCTCCCGAGTCAAACGTCAAACGGTCGAGATAACCTTGTAAATGCCCTCAACTCTTTGGCCGCCAAAATACAGCAAGAGCTGCAAGATTCGAGATGCAATCACTACCCAACTCGGGCGGTGGACCCATGGACTACGCTCACCTGTGGCCGAGGACGGCATTGCCGCTCCTCGCCCTTGGCGACGATCTCAGCGATGTCGGCGAGATTGACTACTCGGCCTTCCTCCAGGACCAGCAAGATATGCAAGATGTCGACTATCTTGCTGAGGAGAGCTCTGGATCCACGACCGATCATCGGCTGACCCCAACATCTCCTTCATCCGGGACGGCCCCTGAGCCGTCGCTGCCGCTCCTCGCACCGCGACAGGCCTCTGAACACCTCTCGCCTTCTACGGCACTCGCGGCTCGCCCTCGCGGTAATGCTGGCAGAGACAGCAGCACCAGCTCAGGGGGTCAGGGGGGGTCAAACACGCAGGGGAAGCAAAGGTTGGAGAGGCGTGGCCACACCAAGAGCCGGCGGGGGGGCTTTAACTGCAAGAGGCGACGAATCAAGGTGCGGATATGAAAACCAGGGTATGCCGGTGGGACGGAGGAACTGATATCAAGCAGTGCCAGGAGACGAGACCGGCGTGCCCACACTGCGTCAAGCAGGGGCTCAAGTGCGAGTACCCTGCGATGCCGACGATTGTGCATCAGGTCGGTGCAGTACTTTTTCATCGTCTCTCCAAACACGTCAGAGCAAACAGAAACTAAACCCAAAATGCAGCCCCAACACCAAGTCCCCATCTTCAGCCTCCAGGACATGCGCTTCTTCCAGCACTTCCTCCTCAACTGCTACCCACACCACCCCATTGGCTCCGAAGCCATCTGGACGCACGAGATCCCCTGTCTCTCCCAAAAGGTACTGCTCCCCTTTGACCCACCGTCCACCCAAACCATACCCGCCACTAACCCCTCCAGTACGAATACCTAATGCACGCCATCCTCGGCTACTCCGCCTCGGAACTCATGGCCACCACCGACCCCTCCCTCGCCGAAGCAGCCATGACCCACCGCCTGAAAGCCATCAAAGCCATCCAGCGCGCCCTGTCCACCACCCCGATCACACCCAACTGCAAACCTCCTTCCGCACCCTCCATAACCAGCGACCTCTACGAAGAAGGCAACGCGCTCATGGCGACCTGCTTCGCGCTGACCTACCAGTCTGTTCTTCTTGCTGATGGCATGGCCGAGTACATGACTTTTATCCGGGGGATTGTGCTGGTGGCGATTGGGATGTATTGTAAGGGGGCCAAGATGCTGTTTGGAGAGATGCTGGGGGAGAAGCAGTACGTCAATTCGAGCTCTTTATTCCCCCTTTCAGCTCCCTCGGGAGCCGTCAGGAGCACCATTGCTCCCGAACTACTCCCGTCACTCCCCAAACAGGAAGTTATTTACTGACATTGGAGGGTAGGAAAGAGATGGTGCAGCCGTTTATGGAGGTGTTGGGGTTGATTGACCAGGGGTGGGTGGAGAGGGCGGTGAGAGGGGTGGAGGGATTGAGGGGCTTGGTGGAGGTGGAAGGGAGGGAGGTTGAGAAGAAATACTGGTATGTTGTTGTTCTTTTTTCATGGGTGATGTCTGTTTGATTTGGCGGCTGACGGGGTTTGCTTGGGGGTAGGGAGTTGATTGCGGAGATTGCGAAGATGCTTTCGGTGAACTCGTGGAAGGGTGAGTCTTTTCTTGTTTTCACTTGATGAGCAGGGATGGTTGCTGACTGGCTGCTATGATGAAGCCTACGTCGCCTTGACAGAACACTACGGGTGGTGGACGATGCTGGCGCACGAAAAGTTCCGGAGGCTCGTCGACCCGACCAACCAGGTGGCCATCTTGCTGGGCGCGCACTGGATCGCGCTCGAGCAGATCATGGCTGTCATCTGCGAGGCCGAGCGTAGGGGTGCCAAGAACCGTCAGTCGGGTGCGGGCGCCAGCTTGGGAAGTATCGGGTGGCTCAGATATCTGAACGGGCAGGTGGACGCGGAGCATCAGGCGTATAACTGGTGGCCGATGTGGGTGGAGGCGCAGTTGGAGAAGGACAGGGGGTTCTTTGGGAAAACCTAGTGACGTGGGCGTGGGTTTGGTTTGAGATAATGGACGGAATGTTGGGTTCAAACCATCAACAAACAAGGCTCTGTTCTGTCTCTTTCGCTGTCACGGAGTCATGGTTCGTCCGCGGCTTACAAGTTACACCGTGTGGCCGTGTTTGGGTCTCTGACTAATGCACAAGACTGGCTTGGAATGGAGGTTGCCCACCCCTGAACCATGCTGCTACCTCAGGTACATAGGGAGGGTCGGCTGCTCCGTTGGGAGGTCGGGCAATGCTCTCGCGATGGAGTGCGAACACATGAGTCTCGACATGGGCAAAAGAATATGCCCGGCGAGAAGCCCGACAGCACAGCCCCGCTGCTGCTCCCGCGTGCCCCACTGTCGTATTTCGCATCGAACATGACAGCGGGGCTTCGAGAAGTGCCAAGGACCCAACGGCGGAAGCTAAACTGTTCGGCGGGATCGCTGACCGGGGTCAGGGGGTGTCTTGGTGACGTGGTGGGTCCGTTGTCTGCCAGCCCGATGGGACGGCACAGCCTCTGAGCCTACCCGGGGGGTAGTCCGTATTCTTCGCATCGAGACACCATTGGCTGAGTTCTCGAGGGCGCAAAGGCTTGTCTTGATCGCCATCATGTCTGCGGCAGTGTATCGCGTTTCTGAGAGACATATAGAGTCAACGTTCTTTCATCAAGCAGCTGTCTCACAGTCTATCCCAAACCGAACAACTCCATCCTCCGCTCAGATCCTAACACCACACTCATCTCTCAAATCACACTCGTCACACCATGACGACTTACCTCTCCCGTTCCTCCACCCCCTCGGGGCTCTCGCCAGACTACACCGACCAAGACGTCGAGCTCGCCCGCCTCGACAGCGCCTCTCCCACGGTTTCCACAGCTCCACCGCCCTACGACGACGCACCCGCTAGCAACACCACCTTCCATCCAACCGTCCACCTCCAAATCGAAGCCCCCGGCAAGCCGTGGTTTTCCTTCCCCGGGCCTCCTCGCCCAGATCCGATTCCCATTTTCACGCTGCACCCAGACGACTCCAGCGCCGCGACCGCCTCCACCTCCACGCCCACCTTCATCTCCAACCGCCCGGAGCGCTCCTCAGGTAGCTGCTACCTCGTCGCAGCCAGCACCCCAACCACCCCGCTCGCCACAACAACCTACCGCTTCGGCCCCAACCGCCCCGCCCGGATGCGCCTCTACCACCCGCACACCACCCCGGCGATTTCCACCACCCACCTCCACGCTCTAGTCAAGGACGAACCCGTGGACGGCGAGGCAGAGGTCGAGCCGTGGGACGACTTCCCGCTGAACCCTCTCGGCTTGCTAACCCGCGCGCTCGGCTTCCGCACGCGCCTCGGCACCTTTGAGTGGCGGTATGCATCGCGCAAAGAGCGGCACGCCCTCTCCGAAAAGTCCGGCGAGGAGATCTCGAGCCTGCTGGTTCTGGAGCGGGTGGTGCGCGTCGCGACGGCGCAGAATCAGCCCGGTGGTGGGAGGAAGGGCGAGGAGCAGGTCCGCACGACGGTGGCGCGCTTTCTGAGGGGGCCGGGGTATCGTACCAGTGGGAGCGGTGCGAGTACTGCCGGGAATGGCGGGCGGTTGGTGATGGATTTGGGGTTGTGGGAGGCGGAGGGGGGCGATAAGGGCGAGAGGGAGATGGCGAGGGCGTTGGTCACTGCGACGTGCTTGACTATGTTGAAGAAGGAGGTTGACCGCAGGCGGGCGCAGCAGATTGCTGTTATTGCTGGGGCGGTGTCGGGTTGAGAGGGTGTTGGGGCGGTGATGTTCGGGGGCAGAGAGCTCGTCGTTTTTTTCTCTTTCTTTTGTTTTCTTTTTCTTCCTCTTCTTCTTCGTTTGTTTTGTTGGCGTTACTTAGACGTGATTTGGGCAAGCGGTTCTATAAATACCTACTTATGCAATATTCTCGATAATCATCGATTCCCCCGGCATTCTGGGGATGGTGAGTCCCATCCGGTGTCATGCCGAGCAACCAAGGGGTGCGGGAAGGAAGCTCACGGAAATGGATCTCAACTTGGCCGGAACCTTTCCCATCCTTAATTTACCTCGACCAGTTTCTGGGTTGCTTCCACAACTCTTTGCAAGGTCGCTTTACGCCCCACAACTTGCAGGCAGAAACTCAACACTCCATCTTCTTCCTTTCTGCAAACCGACCAGGCAGAAATTCAACCCAAACATCACCAGCCTGCCACTTCCACAAACTCGAACCAGCAATCTTGCGCAGCCATGGAGCATCAAAACCCATCTGCTGAGCCAGCTTTGGTGCCACCGCTGGAGAGGCTTCCGCTTCACCTTTTCGAATACATTTGCCAATATGTCCCGAGGGATAGCCTGGCTTCGCTGGCCTCGACGAGCAGCTTCTGCGACGCGGCCACCGCTTCAAGACGCTTTCGGCGTGTCAAGCTCACAATTCGCAACAAGACCATGCTGCGACAAGACTTGAAGCACTTGGTTACTGCCCTTAGCAACGGAAATCATTTTCTCCATGTACGCCGCCTCGTCGTCGTTGGCTCCATGCCCCACCGCGGTGAGTTCCCGGCCACACCAATGGCCTTTTATGATACACCCGACAGCGACATCGATAGCGACAGTGATGTCGACAACGATGATACCCATGCCGGGTCGCGGCGTTTTGTGCAGGCCGATCTACCCTGGACAAAACCCGAGAAGCGGGCACAGCACAAGGCCTGGCTGCCCTTTGCACGCTTCCTCGGCCAGCTACCGGCTTTGAAGGACCTGGTATACGCCTGCACCCATCAGGTGCCCGCCTGCATACTCGCCGCGCTGCACGACAACAGCCCTCAAACCCGGCTACACGTGCGCGGATTTGCCCTCCGCAGCCTCTACCAGGAAGGAGATCAGCTCCATGACATCAGTTCAGACGACCTCACGCTTGCCACATCGCCTTGTCTCTACAGTATCCACGCGACATGCGAACCCCACAACTGGGAGGGCCGTTCCACCTTCAACTTGGAGGTTATAAAGAAAATGGTGTCAGGGGCCGCTCCTGGTCTGAGGCGAGTACATATTGTTCAGTTGAGCTCGCCCGTCGTGTTCAATCCGGCGGCACCGGTAATTCAGACCCCTGAAGCTCCATGGCGAGGCTTCTTTCTTGACTCGAGTTCAAGTTCGGCCCAGACGAGCCCATTGGCCCGTCTTGAGTCGCTCACTCTTTCGGGATTCGGCTGCAGCCCCAACGATCTCCTCGCCTGGAACAACCGGGCTGATTTCAGCTGCCTCCTACGCCTTGAAATCTCCTATAATCTCTCTCTCCAAGCTCTTGAGGCGCTGGCTTCCATGGCCGCTGAAGGCAAGTTCCGCTCGCTTCGAACACTCGGCCTACAAGTCGGCTCCGAAGTCCCCGACGAAAACAACCCCGAGACTCCCGACTCACCGACCAGTCTCTTCCTCGAGGCCATCTCCCAACTTAACAGCCTCGACCTCTATGGCCGCTTTGGCCCTCTCACCGTGCAAGCAGCCCTGCACCGCCACGGCCCAACCCTCCGCAAACTCCACCTTCGCTCTGTCACCCCCAACCACACGTTTAACCCTATAGAGCGTTACTCCCCGGACTACAACCCCTTCGCGCACGACATTGCCGCCCTCTGCCCGCGCCTCGACGATCTCTCCGTCCAAGTCCAGCGTGACCAAGGCGGGCCCGACGAAATCTCCGCCTACCGTGCACTGGGAGCGCTCCCGCGGCTGAGACACTTGAGCCTACAGCTCAACTGCAGCGTGCCGCGCAACAACAACAGACGCGAGATGATCCGAACCACGCTCGCAAACCATGCCGTCGACGCCACCCTCGCGCGTGCCATCTTCGACGAGATCACGGGCGCTGCTGTCGGCGCGCCGCTGGAGAGCCTGAAGATCGATCCCGAGATCAACGTAACCGGCATGCCTGATCTTGACAATCTGGCTTGGTGGGTTCTGTCGGGCTGGCAGTGCTCCCGTGACGACGAGGGGCAGGTTGTTGTGCGGCAGGATTGCGAAGAGAGGTTCGGCATACGGACGAGCAACGTGCGTCTTCGCATGGGTCTACGACGCCGTATGATCGAGAGCGTGGACCAGGAGTACAAGGATGTGTGGAACGATATGTGGCCGGGCGGGGGAGGAGATTGGAAGGATGAGTGGACGAGCTTTCCGCTTCAGACTCGGGACTTAGGCTGCATAGAGCAGCTATCGACACTCAGCCTCGATTGACCAAAAGGTACTTCTCTGGCTGCTGAAGATTGGACTCTGAGAAAGTGGCCTCCAGGTTGATGAGGCCAGGAGTCAACATCTTCGTGCCGAACGGCGTTCGATTTGTTTGGTATTCAATCTCTAGGGTAGCTAGTGTGGAAAATACATTAATCCTGCGGACAACACCATGGCCAGTCTCACAAGTTGTGGAGATAACCATTCTTAGACAGCAACATCACCAGTTAATTATGGTCAGGTTACGGCCATACCAGTGAGTCAATCAAAACCGCCTGCCCATCACATCAACCGATCAACCACTTCCAAGTTCCGTGTCTGCCTAGAATGCTTCACTGCGATGGTCGAAGCACCACATATAGCCGTCACGGTTTTCGACAAAGGTGTCTGACAATGAAATGTTAAAAGCCATGGGGCACCACTGCTGAGCAAAGAATGTTCACTTACTCAGATCCAGCGAGCTGGAAACCTCTTCGCTCCCATTGCCAGTGCGGCAGATGCAGGTGATGTAGCTGGTAGGGGGCTCGGGATCCGTTATCAGATCTCGGCCTTGCTGACATCCCCAGCAAGATTGCATAAACTGGCCACTAATAAAAAAGCAGCGTCAGCTTAACACGGTCAGAACAAGCCGTTCAATGGTTCCCTCTTACCCGTTCCCGGCCTTCAGTTTGCCGAACGAGTTGGTGATGCACAGGTTCATGTCCTGGCGGGACTTCAGGTACTGGCCGTTGGTTTTCTTGCACTCGGCAATCATCAGGCTGCCTTCCATGCGCCACTATCGTTGTGTAAAGGGCGTGTCAGCGCATACAGTTGGGAAGACGAGGCAAAAAAAGGGAGCGGAAACCCACAGTGTTTTTGCAGGACTGGTAGAAGCCACCAGCAGCAGATGCAATCTCTGGCAAGAGGGCGATGCCCATCGAAAGAGCGACTGAGATCTTCATGGTAGCGGTGGGTGATGGCCTCGATGGGGAGCAAAGGAATGGATTGGTGAAGACTCGGAGAGAAGGCTGCGAAGAAGTGTGGTGAACAATGGATATTCTGCGAAACGTCTGTGAGCTTTATACCTGGAATTCTGGTTAGACGATCTTCTTCAGCTGGCTAACATGCATTTCCTCGTCCCTGGAATTGTCCAGCGCGAATTCATTTTTACATGTCTTGGCTCCGATCCGGCTCCGTGTAAGCCAGCATTTTCCTATTTAGGAAAACGCTCGCTCGCCTCTGCATCGTGCGGCGTCCTATTTCGGAAACTTCCGCCGCGCAGGACTAAAAAAATGTCAAGCTGACCGGAACATGTCAAAATAGGCGTGAGCTGCGGTATCTGCATCTCCTTAGCGCTCCTTGCGAGATTATAGTCCGCCGTCGGCGTGAATATCTCTCAGCCCACTCCCAGATACACAGTCTTAGAGCCACAAGGTTGTGGTGACACAATGTCCTGACGAGCCCCATGCCAACGGGGTCCCAGTCAGACAAGGCCAGTACAGACGTGCAAGCGAGGCCTCTCTGTGGTGCCAAATGGGAAGAACAGACAGTCACATCACTCCTTGACGACCCTGCCCTGCCATGCCATGCCGCAATCTTGTATCAACGCCATTTCATTATCCCGCTCGCGCTCGCGGGGTCTATCAAGGCATTATGCTCGTCTACCGAAAAAAAGCAAAAACAGACCTGCCTGAGAACGTGTAACCTCTAGACCTCGAGGCCAAGGGTGTAGCACCTGGCAAACAAACACTATCATGCAGAGAAGCTGGAGCTAAGCCACCCGGACTCCAAAACGGCACACCTCATAACCGAAAACAGGACCAAAAAAGAGAAAAGTGCTAGCAAAAATCACGAAACCACCAACTCCAGAGCACGAGAGGCCTGCAAAGCGCAGCCGCAGAAACCGAGAGGGAAAAAGTGCGAACCGCGGTTGTACCCAGCAACGCAACGCAAAGCCGAACCTGCCTCCCTCCGTGTGTGTGCCATCCGTTGTCCCGAGTCTTGTCGGTTCCCATTTCGTTCCCAGGTATCATAGATTGCCGCCCCTGTTTCCCCAGTGTGCGCCGTGATAGTAAAGAATATGAATGAGTTGAGGTCGATCCTCAGTAACCGCGATACCGGCGGCCAACGCCAATGAGCAGAGGAGTGCAGTGTCCCTCCCAATATGTAGACCCCGGTGATGTGTATTCGTACACGGCGGCACGACCCAGCGGCCGCTCACGAATTCCGGTCCACCGTCTTGCGCGGCTTATAGTCGGGCATCTCGTCGAACCAGAACGTTTCCTCGTTGTATCGGTAGGCGTGGAACTCGATCCCGTACGGCTTCGGCTCGATGGCATACAGAATGCCGAGAGGCAGATCGAGGTCCGCGATGTCGTCTCTTGTGAGGTCCATGAAGTAAGCCATCAAGACCCGGCAGACGGAGCGGTGCCCAATGATGAGCAAATGGTCCGTGATGCGTTCGATCTCGCGCACCATATCGCGGAGACGGCTGATCACTTGGAGATAGCCCTCTCCTCCAACTCCAGGATAGATGTACTGGAGCTTGTCCTTGGCCCGCTTCGCGTACTCCTCGGGGTGCTCCTTGGCAATCTCCTCGTAGGTCATGCCCTCAAAATCGCCAGCGTTCAACTCGTTCAGCATCTCCCACGCCTTCACGTCGTAGTCGTCGTCGGCGTCGAAGTACTCGGCCGTCTCGGCGCTTCGCTTGAGCATCGAGGTCCAGACGCAAAAGTTCTTCTCGTCGAGCTCTTCGTACAGCTCTGGATAAGGCGGCGTGTTGTCTCCGCGCTCCGGTGGAAACTTGGAGGCTGCGATCTTGTTCTTCTGGTCGACGATCCACTCCTTGCGCTTGAAGGTGATGAAGTTGTACAGCGCTTGACCGTAGAGATGGCCGCGCTCTGTCAGCTCCGAGTTGCCTCCCAGCTTCTGGATCCTGTTGTCCTCGCTCTGGCCGTGGCGCGTAATCCAGATCTGCCTCGGCGACAGGTTGAACGTGGTGAGGTATGAGGCAATGCCGCCACTCAGGAAGCCCCTAAGTCGATGGTGGACAACCTTCCTGCCCACGTCGATCATCTGCGGACATGTTAGTCTACAAACAACAGGCATCGAACATTAGGAGCAACGAACCTGAATATACTGCAAGTCATTGTCCTCCTCCCACTTGCCCAGCGGCTCATACGCGCTCTCGTATGCCTTGACCCTCTTCTTGAAATCCTCCAGGGCCTTGGTCGGATCCTGGTCTTTATAGTCCGGCCCGAAGAGCTTGAGACGCATGTTGGCCTCGAGGAGCTGCAGCCGGTCAGTCGGAGTCCACGACAAGAAGAAATGGGGTCTTTTTACTGACATTTTGGTCGTGACAAACGCTTTCGATAAAGAGAATGCCGAGCTTGGGCTCTCTCGCCTTGATGTGCTCCACGAGGAGCTTCCGCCGGTGGATGGTGCTGTTGGTGGCATCCAAAATACCCACAGCGCCGCCCTGGTGGAGAAGATAGTCCAGAAGCTCATCAAGCGTGTCGAGGGCCACCTGCTCGCGGAGCTTGGAAGCCGTTTCGTTCTTGGGGTCAAAGAACTTGGCCGACTGGTCCATCTTCTCGCCGAATTTCGCATCGAGGTCGAGCATGGTCGGTTCGCTCTCGACAACAATGTCAGGGCCACGGGTGCCCTTGGAGAGGATCGTCGCCGCCTGGGCAGGCACATCGATTCGGTTTGACGTCGAGGTCGGCGACGAATCAGCCGGATTGGCTACACCAGCGGCAATTCGCCTCCGATTTCCCACGTTGAAGATCTTGGTATTGTGCTGTTGCCACGAGAGATAGCGGTGCATCTTCTTAGTGAGATAGGATTTGCCTCTGGCCGGCAGGCCAACCATGATGATGACCAGCTTGGCGGCCACATCTCGATCGGGGATCCGGCCGTCGGGGGAGGCTCTCGAACGGGTCATGCCAGGGATGTTGAGGGTTGTGGCATGCGGGCGGACTCTCGGTGTCTGGCTCCCCGAGTTTTGTCTTACCGGCGGGCTGGGCATCCGTTAGCGACGGTGACACAACCAAGGATAGACCGAGCTGTCATCGGCCACGGCAGCAAGCCGAATGGGGGACAACGCTAAAAATACGCGGGGGCGGTCAACTTACATCCGCGGCGAGGCGGGTGCCGTGGAGGAGATGCTGCGCGAGTACGGGGAGTCATACTGAGGGCCCGGGTGGGTGCGGGGATGCGAGGTGATGGAGCCCGGCGAGGTCAGAGTCTTCAAGGCTTTTGCCAGGGCGGGAGCGCCAGGCGGCGGGAGGGCGCCGAAGTGAGGCTGGGCTTTTTCGTTGTGGCCATCTCCATGGTTGGCATCGATGGTGGGGGACGAAGTCGCTGAGATCGCTGCACCCATCAGGCGGCTCATAGCAAGCTTGCGAAGCGAGTACGGTGTTGGTGACTGCGGTCCGCCAGCGAAGTCCTCTTTTTTTCGGCGAAAAGCGCAAGGTCAGCGGCGGTGTCGGTGGTGGCGTGGCGATGACTGTGAAATCTGTTTCCGGGGAACAAAGATGGAAATGGGCAGTAGAAGAAGGACGTTGGGGATTGACCTTTGGTTCGTTTGGCTTGGAGGCTCGATGTGTTGGGGGAGAGAGCCAGGTGCCGTGACATGGGATGGGGAGATTTGGCGAATAAAAAGACCCAAGTATCCCGTACTGTGGTATCA
>FTEL01010110.1_pt1 | contig 21162 bp, 11 predicted proteins | sample 1658911 | NCBI WGS metagenome assembly FTEL01 (sample SAMEA3914869, study PRJEB12502) | metagenome | biome: forest; material: soil | place: USA | collected 2012-03-12 | depth 0.1 m
CCCTTTCCCCCTTCCCCGACCCTCTCTCACCGAAACTGCAGCCGAATGATCGAGAACAGCATGTTCTGCAGGACGTGCAGCATGACAGCGACGCAGGTGGGCAGCAGCTCGGGCCAGACAACAAAGTCGAGCTTGCCCTCGGTGACGACGCTCACTTTGTAGATCCAGCGGATCAGCCAGTCGACGATGAAGCTCGCGGCAAGCTCGCACGCCCAGGTGATGATGGAGGCATAAAAGGTCAGGCCAAAGTCGTAATCCTCGTTCTCCTCGGTGCCGTCGAAGGCAAAGTAGGGGTAGACATCCTTGTTGGCGCCAAAGTGCAGGACCATGATGCTCCCGAGGAAGGCCAGCATCGACGCGTTTTCCGCCATGAAGCGAATGAAGACGTTGCGGATACAGACCTTGTGGTACGAGCCGTAGCTCTGGCCGTTGACGCCAATCACGGAAAGAAACCAGTGGAAGGGTGCCGACATCAGGATCGGGGTGACGATGATGAGGCTCGTTGAGGAGATAACCTGGAGCAAGATGAACTGGGACGGGCTCCGAAGGCGGGCGTACAGTGCACGGACGTAGGTGTGGTAGGTGAGCATGAAGTAGCTGAGGTGCAAGTTAGCCGGGCTGGGTCAGGGGCATGTAGCAGGTCCAGGCAAGAGTCACTTACAGCTTGAAGATCCAGCTCAGAGGATAGCTCCCAACCCGCTCGCCTTCATTCCCACCCAGGATCCACCCCGTCAACCCGTCCAGCAGGTGCACGGTGGTGATCCACCCGTAGACGTAGACGATAGTCTCCCAGTTGTTGTGCGGTAGCGTTCGTAGGTAGATCTCGGCGTACGCCTCTCCGATGACGTAGGCGAGCAGGCCGATGGACAAAGCCAGGCAAAACCAGACAAATCGAACGAAGCTGGCGGGCAGCCACCGTCGACGCAGCCTGACAGGCATGACAGGGCGTTGGTGGCGCGCATCCACAAACCCGACTACGAACGCGTCCTGTGTCGGCTCGAAGGCGTTGGGGTCGAGAGCGGCACGCTGTCGTCTCGCGTCACGCCTTGACATGGTCCCTTCTGGTTCGCCGGCCCACCACGACGACGTGAAGATGCGCTGCGTCTCAGAGAGCGAGTGGCGCAGCTTGAGATGGCGCTCGTTGTTCATCAGGATGCAAAAAGCAATAGCGACGGGCATCGCCATGATGACAAACGTCCACCCGATCCATGCCGTGTTGTGCACGGTCAAAAACTTGGCCTGGGGGGTGAGGTAGATGGGGATCGGGGCCGAGACGGAGAGGATGGCGATGACGCACACGGTCAGGGGGAAGCCGAGCGACTGCGGCCACCAGTTGAGCCTGTACAGGTTGAAGACCTTTGTGATCCAGATCAAGGCCGTCAGGTTGTAGAAGCTGTAGTAGACAAAGAGGAAGAACCAGAAGTTGACCTTGACCCTTGCGGCTCCGTGGCCGGGCGCTTTGCTTCCCGGGTTGGATCCCGGCTCTCCGGGACGGGCCACACTCCCGTCCTCGTCGAGGAGCGGGTATTGCGGGAACGGGATGGCGCACCACCCAATAGCCTGCACGACAAAGAATGATGGTCAGCCACTCGGACCTCCACAAGCCAGACAAAGGAACGGCAAAATGGACTTGAACTCGGCTCGGCTGGACCCGCAGCGCCAGAACCAGAAAGCAGTCAGGGGCAAGCAACATACCAACAAGGCGGGCAGCACCACCAAGGTCCCCCATCGACTCCACCACACGTTCACCACCCCCCGGATCACGCTCGCCTTGGGGTCGATCCACGTATCGCCGAACCTCCTCCACATGCGTCGTATCCTCGCCTTGGCCTTCCTCCACCGCCTCCCCCCATCCGCGGCGCAGCACCACCCCGCCTCCCCCTCTTCCCCATCCTCATCGTCCTCGTCCTCGTCGTCCCCATCCTCGGCCCCCTCCGACTCCTCCTCAGCGGCAGCAGCGGCAGCGACCAGCGCCCCGTACCCCACATGAACGCTGTTCCTCCACCCGGGCTGCACCGACAGCAGCCCCATCTGGCTCTGCGACGCCGGGCCCCTGCCGCCGTTTCGAGAAGGTCCGCCGGCGGCGCGGTCGTTCGGCCGGGGCACGGCGCGGTAGCGGCCCAGCAGGGGAGAGGCCTCGGAGAGGTAGCGGATATTCTGGGCGCGCTCAGAGCCCTGCTGGAAGGAGAAGAAGGAGGGCATGGTCGGGGCGGGCGCCGGGGCGGAGCCGATGGCCTGGAGGGAGGCGCGGCGGCGCTGGTTGTGGTGGCGGTTGTGGTTCTGGTTGTGGCTGCGGCTGCGCTTGTGGTTGGGGGCCTGCCATGAGTCGGCCGTGTCCCACGACGCGTGCCCGGCGCCCCAGGGCCCGTGGTCGCGGGGAGGCGGGGGCCTGCTGTGGGAGTTGCCCATCCAAGGTAGGGTCTTGATGATGTTGTAGTATTACGTATGCGGAGCACGCGTTCCTCGCGTCGTGTCCACCCGTCCCGTCCCTTTCCGTCAGGTCCGTGCTGCAGCGTTACAGGGTTGATGGATGCATGTCTCGGGGGCGATGGATGGGATCGGATCGCGGGTTGGATGGCTGGTTGGGTCGTTGGGTTCGCGGGCGTGGAGGGTTCGCGGGGTATCGGTGTCGCCTGTTGGGCTGCCTTGGTCGTCGTCGTCGGTCGAGCGAGGGACTCGGGCAAACAAATAGGTAGAACGAAAAAGACAAAAACAAAATGAGGAAATACAAAAGGGCCAGGTGCCCACTTCGCAGCACAGCAACGGTTGGATGTCTCAGGTCTCGAGTTTGTTGGTTGTTTTGTGTCACGCGAGGCGGCGGCGGCGGCGGCGGCGGTGGTGTGCAGGTGCGCAGGCTTATCGGTGTGGCGCGCTGCAGGGTCCCCCCAACCTTATCTGCCCGAGGACCCTTGCGCTGTGGGCACTGCAGGCTCAAAAACAGGGGGTCCCTGCAGAGCGGCCCGGCCCACACTGCTTACCTTGAAAGAAGAAGGGTTAGGGTTGTTGGGGGCACCATCAACCACAACACCAACACCAACAACAGACAGAGGATGAAGAACGGCAAGACCGAGAAGTCGTCAAGATTCGTCAATCTATCCGTTGCAAGCAGAAAGATATCCTTCTACCGCAGGATGCCATGCCAAAAACCAAGGCGAACACATCCTGCTCTATCCCATCTCATCCCCTCCAGACCCTCCCCCCCCTGGTTCCACTTGCTGGGCGTGCAAGTCGTTGTTACGAGACCTTCACTCCGGTGTCTTTGTATATCCCCATCACTTTCCTATCCTCCTGCATCACCCGGAACTCGGCCCAGGCTGGCTCAATCCCTGGAACCCGGCCAACACCTCCCGGTCCACGTTGACCGCCCAGTTCGCCTCAAACGCCTGCTCCCCGCCCACCCTCTGCACCAGATCCCCCAGACGCGCCCTCACAAACTCAAAGGTAACCACTCGGTGGACCGGGTCCTTGAAAGCAAACTCCCTCTCGCGCACGTCCAGCGGCGTGTCGTACTCGTAGCTCCCCACCTCCGCCCACACCAGGCTGTCCTGCGCCCCTAGCATCTCCCCGCCCGCGTCCTCGGCCAGCTCCGTGACGACACTGGTCCACATGGAGAAGTAGTCCTGCAGGCGGCCAAGCACAAGGTCCTGCATCGGGCTGGGGAGCTCCCAGAGGCGCGTCAGCGCCAGGCACGAGAGCTTCTCGCGCTCGACGTCGCTCATGCAGTCAAAGTTGGCGAACCACTGCGGGGCGAGCCAGGACCAGACCTGCTCGATGGGGCTGCCGAAGCTCGTGAGCATGGTGACAAAGACGCCCGGGTCGGCGAGGGCGATGCGCGCGAGCAGAGCGAAGTAGTCCGTCTCCTTGAGGTTGGTGAGCTTGCTCGGTTTCCGGTTCGGCCCAGTCGTCTGGCTGGCTTCCCAGGAGCCGTGCAAGCCTTCCAAAACCGTTCGCAGCACGTCGAGCTCGAGCAAGTCCTGCACCACGACCGAGACGCCCTGGGCGCCGCCAAACTCCTCGGCCGCACGGATGACGAGCTCGATGGACGTGGCGCCGAGCCGTGACTGCTCGCGGCTCCTCGCATCCAGCGTCTTTGCCAGCGCCGCCAGGGTTGGACGGCGCAGCGCGTCGGCTAGTATGTCTTGCGGGGCGAGAATGATGTAGTCTTTGGCAATCTCCAAGCACTGGATCGCCACCTCGGAGTCGTATTCGAGGAGTGGCAAGGCCAGTTGAACCATCTGTGTGAGGTCCGGGTTCAGGGGCGGCACGCTCTGAGTCATGATGGCCTTCCACAGATCGACCGACTCCTCAATGAGGTGTAGGTGGAGCGCCGATTCGGGGTTCATGGCTTCACCCAGAAGCGGGATGATGACGCCTTGGTACCTCTGGGACTCGGCGCGCATCGACGAGACCAATGCCGACATGATGGCGAGAACCGACTGTTTGATCATGTACTCCTCGCTGCCGGCCGAGGCCCAGAGCTTCGGGAGGGTCAGCATGATGGCGTCTCCGAATTGAGCGACGTGCGAGTCCATCCGCGTGATGACGAGGCGGAGGGTCTGGAGAACGGCCAGCTTGGTCTCGTCACCCTCAACCTCTTGGAGGAGATTGACCAAGAGGTTGAAGATGTCGGCAGCGAAGGGATGGAAGGCCTCCCCGTCGAATTCAAAGTCCTCGGCGATGTACTTGAGCTGGCGTGCTGCGGTGATACGGACTACCTCGTCATTATGCTGGTCGTCCGGGTTCATCAGATGACGAAATATGTCGTAGACGACGGGCCTGTTGGACTGAGAGATCTTGACCGAGATCCACTGGCTGATGAGGATGGCGATGCGGCGCCGAAGCAGCTTGGCCGACGGGTCTTGGATCTGGGCATCCTTGACCAGTGAGGTGGTCAAGAACGCGTCAAAGTCGAACGACTTGTAGATGACGGCGGCGGCGCAACCGAGGGCGCAATACGCGGCCTCCTTGGTGACAATGTCCATGTCGGAATTGGTGGCAAGATGGCAGTAGGCAAGGAGCGGCTCGCCAAGGTCCTTGTAGTTGGTGAGGAGGTCGAGGAGGAGTCTCTCTGCGCAGGGGCGGACGGCCCATTCGTAGGCCTGGCCCTCATTGCGCTCCTGCGACTCCCAGCCCTCTGGGTCTTCCTCCCAGGCCTCGAGATCAGACTGGCGGAAAATAAACAGCTTGCTGATTATGACCTGGACCATGTCGAGGAGCATCTCCCTGGTCAGGAGGTCGGTCTTGATGGTATTTACAGCTTGCCTCTCCAGTTCCTTGGCATCTGGACTCCGATACGTGAAGGTCTGTTTTGGGTGGTGGGCAATACTTAGACAGCTCCTCAGTAGCAGCAAGCCCTTGAGGGCAAGCTTCTCGTAAACGGGACCGTCGTGCTTGGGAGCGCCCCCGGCCGAATCGCCCGAGGTCTGCTTGATCCCGCCGGACTTCTCAAACACCTCAGAGAAGCCCTTGACAAGATTCCAATAGGCCCTGACCAGGGGTATCGAGTTGGGCAGGATGGTGAAGCTGGCCGGGTGGGCGGTGGACATGTCGATGTGGAGCTTGGTGAACTGGATGAGGTGCTTGCCAACTATGTCTTGGTAGGGGGCGGGGATCCACGAGCCCTGCCGGGCGCCGTCGAGGAATTGGTCGAACTGCGTCTGCGAGAGGGACCAGAAGGCGCAGACCATGGCATCTGTATGTGGTTGCTCATACCCGCCCGTCACCAGCCGGCGGAGGATCTTGAGGGCCTCCAGGCTGTTCTCGATGGCAAAGTTTGCCGTGGCCTCGTCACCGTGGCCCTTGGTGAACAGCTCCTGCCAGTACGTCGTCTTCTCGGTGTAAATGGTGCCGAGCAGTTGGACCAGCTCGGGGGCAATGGCATGCAGGGCGGTTTGAGATTTGCGCAGGCGCGCGGTGCTCATCTCCTTAACGATGCGGAGCACCACCAGCAGGGCGCCGCGCAGGTGCAGGGGATTGGAGGCATTGGCGGCCCTTGTGGCCTCAATGACGGTAGAGAAGGCATCGGGCCAGTCGGTCGGGTAGTCGATCCTGAGGATCTTGGCGGCCACCAGGGCGTTGTGGAGGGCGAGGGTCTTGTCTTCCTCGTGGAGCGAGCCCTGCAGCAGGCGGGAGCGGATCAGCTGCTTCTTCTCGGGCCGGATAGCGTGCTTTGCCGTGTGCCTCCAGTACTTGTCGATGCCGTTCTTGAGCAGGATGATGGCGAGGAAGCGGGCCTGCTTGTCGTAGGACGGGTCGAGGTAGATGGCCTGGGGGTTGGCGCAGGGGGGAGGGTCAGCACGGGGGCGAGGGAAGAGTAGAGAGGGAAGAGTTACTGACCTGGAGATTGGTGTAGTAGTCCGGGTCTGCCTCCCAGGCCTGGAGCTGCTGGGTGGCCGACTGGCGCTGGGCATGGTCGGTGGAGGCGGCGGCGGTGGTGAGGACCTTGACCAGCTCCCAGTGGCCCAGAGGGACAGCTTCGCCCGGGACCTCGATTGCAAAGCTCATGCCGCCGTTGAGTGGGCGCGCGCGCGGCAGGAGCCTCAGTGTAAAGTTGGTGTGGGTGCGGGTGCGAAGCGTGCGGGCGCCGACGCGGGTCTTGACGACCGTCGCGACCTCGGGGACGTGTTGGGGCGAAGAGAGCTGCTGCTTGGAGCCGCGTCCCGTCTTGGCTGGGGCTGCTGGGCTGCTGCTGCTGGTGGGTGGGCACTGCTTGAGGCCGTGGTGGGGTTGGGTTACGATGGTGGGGCACTCAGGCTGTCGGTACGGGGGCACCAGGCAGGGATGTGCGGCAGACACGAAGATGCCAAGACGATGGGCAGTCAGCCTTATTACACTGGTGGACAGTAAACTCGCCGGAGCGTCAAGAAGATGCCATCTACGAGATGAGGAAAGGCGCGTGTGTGGCAGATGTGGTGGGAGTAGGAAATGGGAGATGTAAGGTGCGAGACATGTATCCACGAAGGCGGTCTTTGCAATTGCTGCAACCACTCCCATTGCCAGGCCGTGCATTCATCTCCATCTCATCAAGCACCCGACCCGAGTTCTGGGATACCTTTGGCGCCATCCAGCTGCTGCCGAGTACATGACCAAGTATGGAATTTCTGAAGAAGAAGACACAGAGCAAGATACGTTCAAGTAGGATAGCCAAAACTTCACAGAGTCTGCATCTACCACCCAGGGTCCATACATTGTTACCCCGATCGAAACTGGCTCTCGGCAGAGTGCTGGGATGCTTGTGTTAACTGCTGGGGTGCATAGGCTACAAGGTATGTACCCTTTTCGGCAAGCAGGGGGTGGGGGGGGCATGGCCCAGGGAGCCCATGGATGAACACACACGCGCCAAGACCCATGGGGCGGCTTTCAGCTGCGCGCAACCTCGGCTTTGGCTCCAGCTCGGCGCCGGCTCCGTTTCTTCATCAACCCACCCCCCGTCCACCTTGCCCGCCCCCGATCACCACAGCAGAAAACGATGCCCTGCCATTCTCGACGGGGAGCAGCTTCACCGGGCTTCAGACCAAACACGCCGATACGATGAGCGACCCCAAGCCGAAAACAGACGGGAACAGCGGTGGCAGCGGCGCCATCGCCAACGCCACTCCTGTCGCCGTCGCAACACCCACTCTCATTCCCGCCGTGAAACCGACTCCCATTCCCGTCGCGACACCTACTCCCACTCCCGCCGCGACAACACCTGCTCCCATTCCCGCCGCAGCACCCACTCCCGCTCCCAACCCCATCCCCAGCACCAGCGCCAGCGCCAGCGCCAACGGAAACGGAAACGGCAACGGAAACACCTTTGCCCAAGCCCAGCAGCGCCTGGCCGCCCGCCGACAAGCACGCGAAGCCGATGCCGCCGCCCACCTCGCCACCCAAAACTCGGCCTCACAGCTGCGCGCGCGCATCGCCGCCTCGCAGTCGCCCCTGCTGCGCCGGATAGGCGCGTCGACCCTCTCCCTCTGGGACGCCATCTCGAGCCGCGAGGGCACGCGCCCGGCCTTCCGCGTCGGCCAGGTCGACGCCGAGCTGCTGGACGAGGAGCTGGTCGAGCTACTGCGCGGCCAGGTCGGCGACGCGCTCAAGTACGCCCGCGGCGGCCAGGGAGGAGCGGGGAGCAGCAACTCGATCCTACAAGACTGGGAGGCCGAGATCTCCCTCGCGCTGCGCGCCGTGCTCTTCAAGCTCACCGTGTGGGACCACGACGCCACCTACGGCGCGGCCCTGCAGAACCTCAAGTACACCGACGCGCGCCGCGACGGCCCGGCCCTGGTTGCACCGAGCAGGTGGCAAAAGTCGCTATACGGGCTGGTGACGGTCGGCGGGAGGTATCTGTGGGCAAAATGGGAAGACTGGCTGGTGGAGCAGGATGACGGGTTCGAGGGACCGAGCCCGAGGGTGCAGCGGTTGTCGCAGTGGACCTCGGCGTTGTCGACCATGCACGCGTCCGCGGCCTTTGCATCGTTCCTCGTGTTCCTACTGCACGGCCGCTACCGGACACTCCTGGACCGCCTGTTGCGCATGCGCCTGGCGCCCCTGACGAGCCAGGTCAGCCGCGAGGTGTCGTTCGAGTACCTCAACCGGCAGCTCGTGTGGCACGCCTTTACCGAGTTTCTCCTCTTTGTGCTGCCCCTGGTGGGCATCAACCGGTGGAGGCGATGGCTGGCGCGGACGTGGCGCAAGACCAAGAAGATCATGAGCACGAGCAAGAGCGCCGAGGGCGCAGTCGAAGAAAAGACGGGCGAATACTCGTTCCTGCCGGAGCGGACGTGCGCCATCTGCTACCAAGACCAGAACTCGGCAAAGAGCGAGAGCGACCTGATGGCCGCCGCGTCGAGCGGTGTGGTCGGCTCGGCACAAACCGACATCACGAACCCCTACGAGGCGATGCCGTGCGGATGCACCTACTGCTTCGTCTGCCTGGCCACGAGGATAGAGCGGGAAGAGGGCGAGGGATGGTCCTGTCTGCGGTGTGGCGAGCTGGTCAAGGAGTGCAAGCCGTGGGGCGGCGATGTGTTGGAGCCCGAAGTGAAGTCCCCTGCCCCCAAGACGGTGGTCTTTGCCGACGACGTCAAGACTTCGTCCGACCAAGACGGTGAGGATGAGGAGGAGGAGGAGGAGGAGGAGGAGGAGCAGGTGTATGAGGAGGATGAGGAGAGCTCGCAAGTCCTCGTTGAACAGGAACCCGAGGAGGACCTTCGCCCGCAAACACCCAGCGTGGCATCGGATCAACCTGATGATTCGGAGGCTTCCGAGTCCGAAGACTACGAGGTGGAAGAAGATGAGTTGGGTGAGGATCTGGAGAACTAGTCTTCTGCGAGGACCGAAATGTTGATGTGAACTACGAGCGCAGCCGTCAAACCTGGCTCACTGTGTCTATAGATGTACCATAATTATCACACAAGACAACCTGCTTCCGCGCGATGCACCGTGCGTCTCATTTCAACTGTTGCACCGCTGGTCCACACTCAGTTCCATGATTTGAACCATCAGCTGGCCCAGAGATCCAGAGAGGGAAAGAGGGAGGGAGGAGGAGGGGGCAGAGGGAGAGAGAACGGCAGAGACCAGCTTGGGAAAGAGTGAAGGAGACAGAGACGAGGAGGGGTGTTTGGGGGACGGGGAGGGAGGGGGCAGACAGGCAGACAGGGAGAGAGGGTGGTGTCCCAGTTGCGCGCTGGCCCAGAACGGGGGAGAAGACGGAAGGAGCCGCAGACAGTCAGTGAGTGTGTGTGTGTGTGTGTATGTGTGTGTGTGCGTGTGTGCGTGTGTGTCCTGTGTCTGCGTGAGTGGGGTGGCGGTGAGCGGGGGTGTTGTCGAGAGGGAGTGAGTGCTAGGGAGGTGAGAGGAGTGGTGGCTGTGGCTGCTAGAGAGGGCAGAGGGAGTGACGGCTGGAGAGGTGAGCGACAGACAGCAAGAGCAGCGGTGCCCGAGGCATGGGCACACGTCTTCACAGAATTCAGCTGGTGTCGTCTGGCGGCCATTGATCTGGCAGGCACGATGACCACCCTGCTGGCCCCCTTCCACGTCGTCTTGTCCGCCAGGTTCATCTGTTCCTTGTGGATCCCAGAACCATGGAAAGTGCGTGGGCCACGCTTGGTGGTTGACTGAATGGCGGTAGCCGGGCCCAGCGCCGACACAACAGGACATGCCAACCACGGAGCTTGTCGTCTCCTTGGCCTCCCGCAGCGCACGCCACACGACGCGTTGACATGGCACCACCAAGGAATCGGAAGTGATGGGCTCGTGATGGTGCGCTTGTTGCGGGCGCTCCGACTTGTGATGACCCTCGCATCACGTTCGGGCAGCGAGAAGAAGAACCTGATGTTTCTCACATTTCTTCGGCCTATGTCTCTTTTACCTGGATCTTCAGGACATGTGCATCTGTGATGAGGCAATGCGGGTCGTGAGTTGAGCTGTCGATGGTCTGACGCCGCCCGCACCTCCCTCCTCCCCCTCAACACCAAGCGCGTGCCCCTGGATCGAGGAAGGAGCAAGCATCTGGTCTCCACCACGCCCCCCAAAGTACCACCCCGAGCATTCTGTTAGTGCGGACCAAATTAATGTATGTGAAAATCATCCGCTCTACTACCCCTCTTTAACACAATTCTCCGCCCCGGTAGCTTGCCCTTCCTCCCTCCATGACCGTGTCTTGCTGGCAGGTGTCTCACGGATGTCCGCTGCTCGCTCGCCCCAGCAGCAGCCAGCCACCAACACGAACCAAAACTCTCAACTGCTCGACTGCGACAGGTCTTGACAGAAATGCCGCCTCCATCCAAATCTGCCACGCTCTCGCCCAACCAAGCACCAAGCGCCGGAGATAGGGGAAGCCTGAAGGAGCAGACACAAAGTCCTGCGACACAAACTGTCGCATGCCTCAGTCATTCCACCCATTCACCCGCCCACCCCATCCGGCCCAGGAATCAGGCCCAGGAGAGGGGGTCATGCCGCCGCAGCCACCGCACAACATGTGATGAGAGCCGCACGGCCACAGACAGAGATCAAGCTTCCTATTCTGCTTCGGCATCGGCATGCCGAGCGATGCTTGTCAGGGACATGTCAAAACGTGCCGAGCCCGATACCATCCCTGGGTGTCCATCCCCATGTGCCGGGCTACCTTCGTTGGTGGTTTCGGATTCTTCTTTGGCTCGCACCGACCCAAGTCCTACAGCCCCAGCCCCAGTCCCAGTCCCAGTCCTCGTCGATGCGGACTGGGTGTTGTTGACTTTCGACACCTCACGATTCAATGCTCTCAAAGAAAGGTGATGGGAGTGCCAAAAAAATGCATATATATGTATAGTGGTTGCCAAAATATGGTGTGTGCTCCACCACGGTATATCCAAACATGAAGGGGAATGACTCGTCCCTCTCCTCCTCCTCACTCCCGTCCTCAACTCCTCCGCCATGAACAGGTGATTTTCTACAAAAAGCCCGCCCGGCTGAGGCTGGCTCAGCACAGTGCCCCCCTCCAGCGTGGCCATTTGTAAAAGAAGCCATTGGTCAAGCTCTCGAAATCTCGAAATAGAAGCCCGTTTCCATCGTCCGCCCGCCCCGTCGCCAGCGGCGTGAGGTTAAGCAAGACAGGGCAAGCGGCTTGCCCCTTTCCCTCGCCACCCGCCGGTACAGCCCCTGCGCAGGTACCGGCTCTTCCTTGTATGAACTGACGAGGTGTCGCGCGTAAATTACCAAAATATGTACAATTAAAAGTGTTCCTTCCAGAAGCGGAATCGGACTTCGCGGACCGTGGCCGCCTTGGCCGCCTTCTTGATGTCGCGGGCTGTTTTTGACGTGTTAGTCCAGTGTCAGGGGCAGTTAGCGAGGAAAAGGGGGAACGTACCAGCCGCGGACGGACCGCAGAAGTAGACACCAACCGTGGTCCTCATGTTGCCCTCGAGGCCGTTGAGATAGGTCCGGTCGAGAATGCCGTCGCGCATGCTGGTGAAGACCTTGCCAAAGTTGGGACGGCCGAAATTCGTGCGGGCCTTGAGCTCCGTGAGCGGGTCCACGGCGGCGCCGACGCTGTTGAGCACAATGTTCTGCGTCGTGTCCATGTCGAGCTTCTGGGTCAGGTACGTGTGGATCTTGAGGAACTCGATGCCGCTGGAGCCGGGCACGCGCGCCGCCTCGCTCGACTGCTGCTCCAGAGACGAGAGCAGGGTCTGGAACCACTCGAACGAGCTGGTGTCCTTGCACACCCAGATGAACTCGACACGGCGCAGACGCGTGGGCGGGTTTGGCCCGTTGCGCAAGTGCCAGATGTTCTTGAGAATCGACGCCCACGGGGTGACACCGATACCGGTTCCAATGAGGACCGCAATTTCGTTCTCAAACACGTCCTCTGCCGGCGCACCATATGGCCCATCGATGCGGAGCGACGGCATCTTCTGGCCGTTCTGGAGCGCCACTTCGTACATGCCCATGGGGTCGACACCGTCGTACAGCTTGCTCTGGGCCGCACCGGCGCCCACTCTGTCGCCGAGCGCCTTGGTGAAGTCGCCGACCTGGCGGATGTGGACCGAGACGTAGGGGTCGTACGGGCAGGACGTGATGGTGAAGGGGTGCCACTGGTAGTTGGAAACCTCGGGCACTTGAAGGAAGAGCCACTGTCCGGCCTTGTACTTGAAGGACGGCTTGTTGAACTGGATCTCGACCGCATCTGCGTGTCATGTTAGCGCTGAGGGTGCTGTTGTTCCCGCGCCGGCCGGTACTTACCATAGGGGTGCCTGATAACACGGGTGATCTTGGTCTCGCGCATGGCGCGGATCTCGCGGTACAGCCGCTCGATGAGGTAGAAGCCGCCGGTCCAGAGCTCCCACCTCCAGCCGAGGTACCCGATACAATGCTGCCAATACTGGTCGCCAGCAAACGGCGAGAAGCCGTTGGCCGTGTCGCGGACGAAGCACCCGACGGTGTGGGTGTACAGGGCGAGGAAAAAGGGGATGAAGAGGTGGTGCATGTACCAGAACGTCTCGAAGGACTGTTGCCTGATACGGTGGTGCGCCGACGTGTACATGAGGAGCATGCACAGAAGCATCACATGGCCGGTAATGCCACCGGGCTGGGCGTAGTGGATCTGGAGAGCCGTCACCGGGCGAATCTGGGTCTTCTCGACGTTGAAGAAGCTATGACAGTTAGCGGTGTCGGGGGACACGGGGGCTGGGCGGGCTGGGGAGGTTTCATATCACTTACTTGACGTAATGAGCCGAAGTGTGGAGGATGGTGAACAGGAGCATCGAGTACGCGAGCTGCCGGTGCATCCAGATGTTCTCATCGAGGGGGATGAACCTGATCTTGGGCCGGAAGAAGCGCATGATGGTTCTGCAGACTGGGAGCAGGATGAGCATCCCGTCCACACTCAGCACCAGACCAGCGCCTCGTGATATCCACACCGAGTACTGGAGGGTGTTCAGGCCGGCCAGGCGGGCATCGGCCGCTTGCTTCCACCTGCGCATTCCCTGTTAGCCGCCGGCGCACCTATCTTGATCGAGGGTCGCCGCATGCAACGGGGAGGAGGGGGACTGCGTACCATCCATAGGCAAAGATTCCCCAATGGAAAGTCCAGAACAGGAAATGGAAGAACAACTTGGTTGGCGTCAACTGCTTCTTCAGCAGTGTGAGGAGCGACATCTTGCCGGCCGGTTCCTCCTCTTATCCCAATACAGCACACGCACACACAACACGCGATGAAAGGACAATGTCGACCTGCGACGGGGTGGGGGGGGGATGTCGACCCCTTGGGATTCGGATCGGCGGAGGGTTGGCGGAGAATGAGGAGCTCGGGGGTTCGAGAGCAGGCGGTGGCGATGTGGTGCGAAAGATGCCGGCCCGGATTCCAACCTCCACTTTGTCGTCGTCCTCCTCCTCGGTATTAAGGTCTTAAAAAACAAGTCGCGGTACTATCCCAAACAACACGCGCAAGCTGAATCAAACCCGGCAGCAACGACGGCGGAAAGACGTGAAGTCGAAGCCTAGGGGCTGCCTAGAAGTGAAGAATAAAAAGAGTGGTCTGAGCCAGCAGCTTGAAGGGAAATGAATGACAGAGATGAGAGGCGCTCGCTGGGGAGGTCTCGGTTCGTGTGCCTCGCCAGGTGAGGGTTGAGGAGAGGGAGGGAGAGGACGGGTGAGCGGCGAGGTGATGTGCGGGCGGCGGGGGCCTGGTCATAAGAGACCGGCCCCAGCAAGAGCCGAGAAACCTTGGGAACCAGATGATGCAACAAGGCTCTCCCGCCTGCACGGCGCACACGGACGCAAACAGGGACTGGGGGAGGGCAAGGGGGTGGGGGAGGAGGCGGGCGGATGCAGCGGCAAGGCAGCCGTGCCCTTGGTGGCTCTCTCTGGCAGTCTCCGGGGCAGTCTCTCTCTCTCCGTGTCGTTCAGCCCGTCGCCTCAGGATCTCCCTTGCTCGGGCCCGCAAGGCCTAAAGCTAAAATCTCGGGGCAGCAGGGGCCTTGAAACCTCCAGGATATGGGCCGGGCAATGCTCCAGTGGCTACGGGCACGCTTCTGCCGCTGTCCGCGGAGCGCCTTCGGCAGAAGCCGTCGTCGATGCAGGCTGGCGTGGGCTGGCGGTGGGGTGTCTTGGGCCAGAGGGTGTGCCCACGAGGGTGCACGATGGGGCGATGAGATTCGATGGAGGTGGGAATATGCTGGGAGATCAGACGTTGGAGGCGGTTTCGCGGTTGCGAGATCTGTGTCAGGTTTCGGGGCCCAACAGCACGGCGCTATCAGACAGGGAGGGAACTGCGATGGGGGGCGCGGGCAAGTTGAGACGGGCGATGTTAGAGACGCTTTGACCGAGGGGTTGCTGGAGGCGACCTTGGTGTTTCGGCTGGACAGGGGTAAAGGGTGGGAAGGGGGGGGTTGTCATCCACGGGAGCTCGAGCTCAAGGGACGCACAGGGGCGAGGCTTCGAGTCGGGGAAAAGCACAATGAAGAGTCCAAAAAATGATGGAAAGCAACAAAATACCTTGTTCAGCCCCCGTTGTTGCTAGGTTTTGGACATTGCAGCGGTCCTGCGCGGTGCCGCGAGGGAAATGGGCGAGGAGGGTAGGTTGGACACCGAGGGTTTTGTCGATTGACTGGCGGGCGGGCGCGGCGGCTCACGGGCCTAAGAATAGCCAGCCAGGCACATGTTGTTGCTGTTGGCCAAGACGACCCAACAACTCCTGGCGCTTAACCGTCTGGTTTCGCGGCGCCGGATTTGTTCCAGGAAAATGCCCTGGCCCGCTAGTCGACTTTGGGCGAAGCCCTCGCCATCACAGGCCAATCAGATGCTCAACCCTGGATGGGTGCTGGTAACCCAGTGGGGCTCGCCAGCCTGACCTGGACTAGCGTGAAGCGGTGCAACCCCCAGTTTGCCCAGACGGCTGGGCCTTTGGGGCTCTCGGCACGCTGCCTCTCCGTGTCGACATCAACCCACCTCAGACCATCGAGGTCCCCGCGGATGGCAGAGTGACAGGGACACGAGCTACCTGGGACCTAGACCCTTGGCCATCCAAACTATCCAGTTCCGTCACATCTTGGCCATGCCAACAGCAGTGGCAGATGGGCGGACCATCATCCCATCATCCCATCGACGCATGAGCTAGGTCGCCGGTCTGTCGTCGACTTCAGTGCTGAACACCGAACACGGCGCATGCAGCAGCACGGGGTGCAGAGCACGACTTGACGCATTGACGGTCGTGAGATGCCGTCTGTACGCACATCGTTACATGCCAACAGAATCAGTTAGTCTACTTGGCTTGGTCCTGCTTCTTCCTTCGGATGGACCCGGGACATTGGCTCAACCCCGGACCGCGTTGGAGGGGGCGGAATTCGCATCCCTGCAACATCACTCACTCTCTTCGCTCGACACATCTCGGCCAAGATCCATGCTCGGCTAACTGTGCCAGAGATGACGGCCCTCATCAGTATGAGCAGGTTGTCCGCCATGAGACATGCTGGCTGTGCCTCGAGAATAAGCATGGGCTGCAGGTTGGGCTGGATAAGCCTGTGCCGATCGAGGGGCTTCGAGAGAAGCTCCCCACTCGGTCCCGGGCTGCATCATGGGTATGCGGCACAAGCCCGAGAAAGCCCCAGCAGGCACTCACGTCACGAAACAGTTTCTCGACAGTCGACGCACACAGGTGGGAACGCCATGCACCATGCGAGAGCGACTCCGAAGAACATGGTCTCAAAACCTTGCGGCAGATGACCGTCGAGGGGCACATCCAAGGCCGCAGCCTCTCATCGCGCCGCGTCAACACCACGGGCTGGGCCTCAGATCTCTTGTGAAACCGCCCATCCCGGGCGAACAAGTCGCAGGCCGCGAATCGGAAAATCAGAGGAGCTCGAGCGGCTGCGACGGCAGCAAGAGCGGTGTCCGGTGACGACGGGAAGAGTGCTTCGGAACAAGAAGCTCGAAGCGAGGGTAGGTACGGATACTCGAGTGTCGTGTGGCCGAGGGTGAGGGTGGGGGGGAGGGGGTCTACTCGGGCCAGGCCAGATCCGGGCGCGAGGTTGAGACAGGGAGTAGGCGGGCGGGTGGAGGAAGTATCGCGAGGACGGGCGAAGCTGCGAACATCAAAAAACTCGTCCATCGAGAAATGAAAAGACGAGAAGTGGTCGTCCATCGAAAGATCGTCCGAAGAGATGGCTGCAGAGCTAGATATAAGGTTGTTTGCAACGTGCTCACCCGCGCCTGCACTCCGTCATCGCATCCTGGCCAAGACGCCGCGCTTGACGATCCGGGGCGAGCCGCACGTGGGGAATCGTACGATTCTTGCGTCTTCCCAGACACACCCAAACCACCACCGCAGTAGCCAGGGCGCTCGCTCTCCGTTGGCTGTGGAAGAAAGGCTATAAATTCTTCAGACACCCTCCCTCCTCGCGCAGCGACGGCACGCTTTGTTCCTCGTTCTCCTTGGAATTTCCATGCCAGGACGCCCCGAGTTGGTCGTTCGTTGGTCCGCCTCGGTTTTGGAGGTGAGGAAATACGAACTGACTGCATGGATGAGACGGATGGCCAATCTCCTGGCAACCTGCAAGACAGCAGATTTCTGAAAGATGAGTAAAAGTGTGAGGTGGCAGATAGTTAGTTAGTCAGTTCGCAGAGTGCAATGGTGCTGTCGTGAGATGCGCGGGCCAAGTGAGGTGGCTTGCGCGGCTTTCGGATGCGCGCTGGTTGCTGGGAGCTTTAGGAGGAAGGCAGTGCGCCAGGGGCCGACGGTGGCTGAGGGGTTTGGACGCGTGCTGTGGCGGGGCTGTTGGGCAGCCTGGCCTGTCCTGATTGGCCGAGACTCCCACTGAGTGCCCTGCCTGGCTGCGGGTTCGCCCACGGGCGCCCAGGCTGCCCCACCAATTTCGGGCCCTCTTTCGTCACTGCAGCACGGCCGGCCCCATCTCTTCCAGGAGACCATCAGGCACCGTTGTTGGCCCCAAGCATCACCGGGACTTCCATGGTAAAAGGGGCAGCACCCTGGACGTCGCTATTCCTCTCTCGATCTGTCGATGCTCAATCCAAACCCACCACCGCACACAACCCGCCGACCCCGGATTAGAGCCCAGCGCACCTCGTGCTGCCCCCGCGCGACTCCTTTTCCCGTCGTGCCATTTTGCGACCCGCACCCCTCGGATCGCGATTGTTGCTGCCGTCGTCCTGCTTGACGCCAGCAACACTGCATCCACGTCGCCCGCCCTTCGTATCGCTGGTGTCCTTCAAACATCCGAGCACGCGCATGACGGGCCACCATGGTGAGCACCAACCCCGACCCAGCCCCATCCTGGGAATCGCTCGTTGCCGTGGATCCATCTCGAGCAACGCGGAACTTGGCTGACGGCGGGCGCATCGACAGGGCATCACTCGACGTGCAAAGGATAAGGCCGCCCGCGCCGACCGCGCCGCCGGCGGGGGCGGCCAAGGCAGCTCGGCCAAGCCCAAGAAGGCCACCTTCGACACCACAAAGAAGAAGGAGATCGGTGTCTCGGACTTGACCCTGCTGCGGACCGTGTCCAACGAGGCCATCAACGAGAACCTCAAGAAGCGCTTCGAGGGCGCCGAGATCTACACCTACATCGGCCATGTCTTGGTGTCGGTCAACCCCTTCCGCGACCTCGGCATCTACACCGACCAGGTCCTCGACGGCTACCGGGGCAAGAACCGCCTCGAGATGCCGCCCCACGTCTTCGCCATCGCCGAGTCGGCCTACTACAACATGAAGGCCTACAAGGAGAACCAGTGCGTCATCATCTCGGGCGAGTCCGGTGCCGGCAAGACCGAGGCCGCCAAGCGCATCATGCAGTACATCGCCAACGTCTCGGGCGGCGAGTCGGGCGACATCCAGCAGATCAAGGACATGGTTCTGGCAACCAACCCCCTCCTCGAGTCCTTCGGCAACGCAAAGACCCTGCGGAACAACAACTCGTCGCGCTTCGGCAAGTACCTGCAGATCCACTTCAATGGCCAGGGCGAGCCCGTCGGTGCCGACATCACAAACTACCTGCTCGAGAAGTCCCGCGTCGTGGGTCAGATCGCCAACGAGCGCAACTTCCACATCTTTTACCAGTTCACCAAGGGCGCCTCGCAGCATTACCGGGATACGTTTGGCATCCAGAAGCCCGAGACATACCTCTACACCAGCAAGTCCAAGTGCTTCAACGTGGACGGGATCGACGACTTGGCCGAGTACCAGGATACACTCAATGCCATGAAGATTATTGGTCTATCGCAGGCCGAGCAGGACAGCATCTTCCGGATGCTGGCCGCCGTCCTCTGGACCGGTAACCTGGTGTTCCGCGAGGATGACAGCGGCTACGCCGCCGTTTCGGATCAGTCGGTTGTGAATTTCCTGGCGTACCTGCTCGAAGTTGACCCGGCCCAGCTCGTGCACGCTATCACCATCCGCATCCTGACCCCGAGGAACGGGGAGGTCATCGAGTCGCCCGCCAACGTGGCCCAGGCGACTGCGACCCGAGACGCCCTGGCCAAGGCCATCTACTACAACCTGTTTGACTGGATTGTGGAGCGGATAAACCAGTCCCTGAGGGCCCGCCAGGCCACCACGAACTCGGTCGGCATTCTCGACATCTACGGCTTCGAGATCTTTGAAAAGAACAGCTTCGAGCAGCTCTGCATCAACTACGTCAACGAGAAGCTCCAGCAGATCTTCATCCAGTTGACTCTCAAGGCCGAGCAGGAGGAATACGCGCGGGAGCAGATCAAGTGGACCCCCATCAAATACTTCGACAACAAGGTTGTGTGCGACCTGATCGAGTCGGTCAGACCGCCGGGCATCTTGTCCGCCATGAAGGACGCCACCAAGACTGCCCATGCTGACCCCGCTGCCTGCGACCGCACCTTCATGCAGAGCATCAACGGCATGTCGAATGCTCACCTCACTCCCCGGCAGGGTAACTTCATCGTCAAGCATTACGCCGGCGACGTAACTTACATGGTCGACGGCATCACCGACAAGAACAAGGATCAGCTCCTCAAGGGCCTCCTCAACCTGTTCCAAGTCAGCCAGAACAAGTTCATCCACACCATCTTCCCCCACCAGGTCGATCAAGATAACAGGAAGCAACCTCCCTCGGCGGGCGACAGGATAAGATCCTCTGCCAACGCCCTCGTGGAAACGCTCATGAAGTGCCAGCCGTCGTACATCCGCACCATCAAGCCCAACGAGAACAAGTCGCCAACCGAGTACAACGTCCCCAACGTCCTCCATCAGATCAAATACCTGGGTCTCCAAGAAAACGTGCGCATTCGCCGCGCCGGCTTTGCCTACCGTCAGTCGTTCGAAAAGTTTGTCGACCGCTTCTTTTTGCTGTCGCCTGCGACCTCGTACGCTGGAGAATACACGTGGTCAGGTTCCTACGAGGCGGCCGTCAAGCAGATTTTGAAGGATACGAGCATCCCCCAGGAGGAATGGCAGCTCGGCGTCACCAAGGCCTTCATCAAGTCACCCGAGACCTTGTTCGCGCTCGAGCACATGAGAGACCGGTACTGGCACAACATGGCGACGCGTATCCAGCGCATGTGGCGTGCATACCTGGCATACCGCGCCGAGTCGGCTACTCGGATCCAGCGTTTCTGGAGGAAGAAGCGAGTCGGCGCCGAATATCTCCAGCTCCGGGATGAAGGCCACAGGGTCCTACAGGGCCGGAAGGAGCGCAGGCGGATGAGCATTCTCGGCTCCCGGCGGTTCCTCGGCGACTACCTTGGCATCAACGCCACGAACGGCCCGGGAGCCCAGCTGCGGAACGGCATGCAGCTCGGGAGCAACGAGAGAGCAGTCTTCTCCTGCCGCGGCGAGATTCTCGAGGCAAAATTTGGCCGATCCAGCAAGCCCAGCCCAAGGATTCTCGTCGTCACCAACAACAAGTTTTACATTGTGGCGCAGGTCTTGGGCCAGAACCACCAGGTGCAGATCGTCATCGAGCGGTCTTTCCCCTTGGGGGCGCTCAAGTTTGTGGGAACATCTACATACCGCGACGACTGGTGTTCTCTCGGCGTCGGTTCACAACAAGAGGCCGACCCCCTGATCAACTGCGTGCTGAAGACCGAGATGTTCACTCAGATGAAGAGGGTTATGCCTGGCGGTTTCAACCTCAAGATTGCCGAGTCGATTGAGTACGCAAAGAAGCCCGGCAAGATGCAACTGGTCAAGGTTCTGAAGGACGCGCCCACCGCCGTCGATTTCTACAAGAGCGGCGCCGTGCACACACAGCAGGGCGAGCCCGCGAACTCGGTTTCCAGGCCGACGCCTAAGGGCAAGCCGGTGCCCCCTCGGCCGATCACGCGGGGCAAACTGATCAAGCCTGGCGGGCCTGGGGGCAGGCCGTCGAGGGTCCCCGTCAACCGCACCCCACAGCCTCGGCCCTCAGGGGGCGCTTCTACGACAGCAGCAAGGCCTGCTGCTACTTCAAGGCCCGTCCCTCAACCCCAGTCCATCGCTGCGGCGGCATCGGCGGGCATCGCTTCCCACACCCGGCAAACGTCCAACTCGTCCGTCGTGCGCGCCCCTCCGCCTCCCCCTCCTGCGGCAGCTCCCGCCAAGCCCAAGATCATGGCCAAGGTCCTGTACGACTTTGCCGGTCAAAAAGAAAACGAGCTCTCGATCAAGGCCGGCCAGTTGATTGAAATTGTGCAGAAGGAGAGTAACGGTAAGATACCAGACCCCCCGAACCCCCTCCC
>FTEL01003779.1_pt1 | contig 21147 bp, 26 predicted proteins | sample 1658911 | NCBI WGS metagenome assembly FTEL01 (sample SAMEA3914869, study PRJEB12502) | metagenome | biome: forest; material: soil | place: USA | collected 2012-03-12 | depth 0.1 m
CCCCTCCGCTCCACCCCCTTCTCTTCCCCTCACTAACCCCCTCCCAGCCTGGCCGACAGCTTCGCCCGCGCGGGCTACCTGACCATCGCCCCGGACCTCTTCGCGGGCAACCCGGCCCCCGGCGATATCAACGTCCCCGGCTTCAACACCACCGCCTTCCTCGCTGCCCACGGCCCCGAAGTCACCGACCCCATCATCGCCTCGACCATCGCCTACATCCGCGCCAAGCACGGCATCACCCACATCGCCTCCACAGGCTACTGCTTCGGCGGGCGGTACTCCTTCCGCGTGCTCGCGCCGGGCGGGGGCGTCGATGTGGGCTTCGCCGCGCACCCGAGTCTGCTGGAAGGTGGGGAGATCACCGCGATTGCGGGGCCTGTTGGGGTCGCCGCGGCGTCGAATGACGTGCTGTTCGGGGCGGCTGCGAGGGCGGATGCTGAGGCGAAGCTGGCTGCTGGCCCGCAGAAGTGGCAGGTGAATCTGTATTCCGGGACCGAGCACGGGTTCGGAGTCCGCGTGAATGTGTCGGATCCGCAGCAGAAGTATGCGAAGGAGGAGGCGTTTTTGCAGGCGGTTAGGTGGTTTGATCGGTTCTTCGTCACGGGGTGAGGGGGTGGAAAGTGGCGGAGGGAAAGAGGAGGGGGGGCTTGCACGGCAGGAAAGATGACAACTGCGGCGCTGCTGTTGTTGGGAGGGTTGTGTCATCCCCGATATTTAAGATTGACGATGTCGCAGTGCGTGCAACGAAAATGCGAACAGGCAGGACATATATCATCGTACTTCGTGTCGAGTGGTCCATCTTTGCACACATGCTGATAGTTGAAAGTTAGAATAGGCCACTGCGAATGGGATCCGGCGGCTTACACAAATCCACTTCAACTTCACCTCCCCCCTCTTAACACGCTCCTTCACAAGTTCAGGCTCCGCTGTGCTTTTGCGCTTCGTCTGCTGCTCAGTCAATGGGTCGCTCTGCCGTCGCTTCATCATGCCCCCCCCCATCGACGGGTCCGCGGTGAATTGAAAAATCCGGGTAGCCATCCTGTCGACTAACTCCACGGCACGAATCGTGATGGCCAACATGACAGTCAGCACATCCTGCTCCACCCCTTCGCCTTTAGTGCCGAAGTTCCTCAACCTCACTTCCAGGAAACCTAACGATTCTTGCACTTGGCGCAACATCCGTACGCTCTCCCACAATCGTCCACCGTGTTGCGGGGAATAAGTCGGAGTTTCATGCTCGATGATGCGCCGTGCCGTCTCCAGTGTTACTATGTTGCCTGAGATGATCTTCGCCGAATCCGCCAGCCGCACGTAGGTTGGATTTGGCCCTGTCAAGGACTCTATCGACTTTCCCCTGTCGAGGTCGAGGGACGAGGTGAGCAACTCGCGGCTGAGGCCCGCCGGCTCAGTCGCATTACTCAACAGGTTGATTGCGTCGATCAGGTCACTCATTTCGATGGTTCCTGTCTGCACTTCCAGGGGTATCCTCGGCTCCGGCTTGTCTTCATCGCGTACTGGTGGCTTTGGGGCCATCTCGGTCTTGCTTGCGGCGCTTTCATCGCTTCTGTCGTCCTCGACATCCTCCTCAGAATCAACAACATGCAGGTGTGGGAGGGCAAAGAGGGCCAGCTGCTCCTGATGCTGGCCCACATGGCGCTGGTACTGCCGGGCGGAACACAATGTCTCCGGACAAAGTGGGCATGGGACTCCCTTGCTCATGTCAAGTGGCTGCGCTGAGAGCCTGGCCAAGGCGTCGAGATCCGCCGCGGACCGTGTGCTTGGATGAATGGTTTCCAAATGCCGCTTGTACTCCGCGGCTGACGAGATGGTTGCGTCGCAACCCATACATCGGTATGTCCTCCAGTGGGTTTGTCGAACATGTTGAATTCACGCATGGCGTTTCGGGTACTCCTGTTCAGGAGTGATGCAATCGGGCTCGAGACAAATATCTTTGGGAGAATCAGCCAGCCAGTCCCAGTCACGCGAGCAGCAGACTGCGAAGAGTTTGGCTATAATGCAGTGAAAAAAAGGGCAAGGGGTTCGAGAGCGAGTGAGCCACCGCTATATCATGCTTACATGGCTGAAGATCCCCATAAACGTGTCTCCTATGGAACTGGGTCAGTAACTCGCCTGGATCGACACCAATAAACCATGTAGCTATGAACTCACTTCCATTCCATCCTGTCCCTCGCTGCAATCCTTGCGTAGCAAAAGCAGCACTGAAAAGGGCCACTTGCCGCCGCATCAGGCAACGGAGGGATGGTGAGTGTTCCTGAGCCAGCAGCTGATGTCACATATGAAGTCTGTGACACGCCATTGTCTGAGGGAGGCGCCTGGGTTGGGGTGTGGTTCGCTCTGCTGAAGCCGTCCTTCAAGTGATTGGCAACCGAAGATGCAATCGTGTCCATATCAAGGGCTTTTCCGGCATCAAACTCCCCATCGAGACCGTAGGAGAGCTTTTCATGGTGGGATCCCCGATACTTGAAGTACTGCCGCCGTCGACTGATAGCCTTTCCAAGCCGGTGAGCGAGCCATGGTTCGACATTGTTGAACTTGGACCGAACGTGTGCTATGTCGTGGGCCTCAAAGTGAGATGTGTCGGCGGAGCTTGTTTTGATGTATCGTCCATGGGGTCCTGGGTTCCGGATGGTCACGGTGAGGCGCACAAGGCAGTTCACCACATCGGCCACGCCGTCGACGATTTGGTTAAGTTCTGTTGCCGGAAGTCCATCGTCGTCATCAGAATCGGTGCCCGCAGCCCCGGCTTCTTCCGGATCTTCTGGCTGTTGATCCCAGGGAGTCTTATCCCCTCGGGCGATGGCCGCGGCGTCTTCGAGCAGCTGGATGAGATCCTTCAACAGGCTGATTACCTGCGATCTGATTTCCGAGGCATCGCGAAGTCGATGATCCAGAGATCTCGTGCCAGTCGTATGAGCCCCGATGTTCCCGGACCAGACCTTGAATCGGGACTGCTCGTCCATCATGCGAATGAAGACTCTCGGGTCAAGGGAACTGGGCTCGTCGCCATCTGGAGGATCTTCCAAGGCTCGAAAGAGCGTGAGGCACCGGGTCGTGAGATCAGAAATTCTCTCTTCCATAGTTCGCGTAGAATGAAAGGGGGTTTGCTGATGAGATGTTGAGGAGGGGGTTAGGGGGGAGGTAGAAAACAGGAGGAGATCAGGCTCTGAGGATCTGTTCCGAGCGGGGTTGTAGCGAGCACATGATGTTCCATCTCGCTATTGGTTTCATTCTCAGCCGCAACATGAGGGGTAGCTGCTGCCCAACTGACTGCTCCTCAGCTTTGCCAAAACCAAGACCCTTAATCCTCGCATCACAACACATCCGCTACCACCCGAGAGCAAAGGACAACTCCACAATGTCGGGTTTCGAGGTCGCTGGAATCGTGCTCGGATCCATACCACTTGTCATCTCGGCTCTCGAGCACGCAGGAGAGGGCATCTCTACGATTAAACGATGGCTCAAGTACAAGAGAGAGCTTGAGAGCCTGATCCGCTACCTGCGGACTGAGCGACTAAAACTCCAGGACGTCTGTGAGAAGCTTCTGATCGGGCTTGTTCCGACATCCGAAATTGAGGCCATGATCAACGATCCCCAGGGCGAGCTTTGGTTGCGAGAAGAGGTCGAGAAAAAGGTCCGAGCCCGTCTTTGGAAGGCATCGGGTCTTTTTGCCGAGACAGTGAAGGGCATCAAGGTTGCAATCGACGAGATGAAGACGGAAATCCACACCCAAAAGGACGGCAATGTCTCCCAGATAAAGCGTGGGGTGTTTACTCTCAAACGCTCACGCTACGAAGACCTTCTCTCAACCATCCGGAGCGGCGTCTCGAGTTTGGAGAACCTCACGAACCGAAACATCGACCTCGAACCGGATCGCCGGGTACGATCCCAGGCAAGGCTCTTCACGGTCTTGCAGGACATGGCCAACAGTCTGTACCGCGCCCTGCGGGTTAGCTTTGGATGTTCCTGCGCGCACCATGTCGGTTTGAAGTTGCAGAGACACTCAGCTACCATCACACCTATCGACGACGACGACGCCATCATGAAGATGCTGTGCTTGAGATTGGCAATATCCTACAAATTGACAGCACACTGCAGCGGAGCCAACCCGAACATGGTGCTCAACTGGCAAGAAATTGCTATTACAACAACGACCCCCCTCTTCCCTCGGCTCTGGACGCAAGCCGGCCGGCAGCCACACTCCCCTCAGTTCCGCTGAGAAGCAAGCCCAAGTCGAGGGTTTCTTTTGCCCGATTTCAGTCAACCGCCCCGACCTCATCCACCACCACAGCGACCAGCACACTGACGATACCGGCGCGCACCGAGGTGGAGTTGGACACCCTGGTCCCCAACCTGACAGCGGGTGTCGCCAGCACCGTCGCCTTCTCAAGCATCGGCATTGTCCTCGATCTCTGCGAAAAGCTTCGCCAATCCCAGAAACAAGCCGCAGGCACCACATACGGCACTCTCATTGACCAACACCCGCCATCACCCCGTCGCTATTCCATCAACCCAACCTCCAACACCGACGACGCCAGATCCTGGTCCCTCGTCTCCCTGCGGGACATCCTCAACCACAAAACCCGCTTCCCACCGCTCTCCTACCGAGAACGCCTCCGCCTGGCCGTGGTCATATCCTCCAACGTCCTCCAGCTCCACGGCACGCCTTGGTTCCCAGCCACGCTCACGAACCGCCACATCTTCTTCCTCGGCAAAACCAACCCGCCCGACCTCACCATCTACCAACACCCCGTGGTGTTGCGCCACCTCCCAGAGGACCAAGCCCCGCCGCCGGCCGCCAACCAAACACTTGCCACAGTAGCCGGCCGCGACCCAACCCTCTTATCCCTAGGCTACGTCCTAATCGAAGTCATCCTAGGCCGGACGCTGCACTCCGTCCACCGCCCACCCCGGACCGGTGACAACAACGGTGGTGATGATGATGATGATGGCGACGGGGTTGACCCCATGTCGACCTACGTCGCCGCGCAGGGGCTGATGGAGGAGGTCCGGCTGAAGAGCGCAAACTACTGGGCGGCTGTGTCGCGGTGCGTGGACGGGGAGCTGCACGAGCGGGGCTGCGGGCTGGAGGACGGGGAGCTGTGCCAGAGTGTGTATGCGAGGGTTGTGGCGCTTTTGGAGGAGGATTTGAGGAATTCGTGAGCGCCTGTTTTGTGGGGTCAGGATGTCCATGCTGTGGGTGCAGATGGTGAAGAAAACACGGTGCATGTTATCACTGTCGGATCAAGCCAGGCGGCTTCGTGAGGTAGGTAAGTTCCGTTGCCCTCAAGACTGCCAGGTGCTTACCGTTGAATGCTCAGATATTCAGATAAATACCAGTCGTCTGAGGAAGGCCGGGGAGGTTGTGGTTGTTGTGGTTGTTGTGGACGAGAAAGGTCTTACAATTGTTCACGACATGGGGACGCCGTCTCGCCACGGCCAAAAGCCCGTGCAAGGCAGCTAACTCCCCACGTTGTGTGTAGGTTTAGAACCATCGGAAGAGGTCAGCCTTTTGGGCAGATCCCGCCCATAATCCTTGGAGCTCCGGTTGATGAGCTCCCAGGCACCACGCAACTGTGCATCATGCATGACAAGGGAGCCACTGTTGAGCGGCATTCCAACCGAACGAGCCCATCAGAGTGAATTATGAGCACTTAGAAGAAATCCTGTCTGGAAATACTCGAACTTGCGCAACCTCTTCAACGCCTCGACCCGGTTTCCGTCCCACAGCGCGAAGCCTGCGTGCCGCCACAGATCGATACGACAGCCGTGCTCCCACCCCTTTTCCATGTCCTCCCACTCAGGAAGCCATGGGATATCAGAGAGCCCGCCGCCATACTGCCGGACATAGCGCCCCCCCAACGCATCCGACCAGCCAAACGGGACTTGGCCGGGGCGGTCCCCAACAAAATCATCTACCAGCAAACGATCCCGTTCGGCCCTATCAAGTATCGGCTCCGGGTCTTCTTGCGACCAGTGACCCTGCCAGCAGGGCAGCATCGGGATCAGTTGGTACCGAGTTATAAACTCCTTGTGCACTCGCTCGTCGTGTGGGGTCGATTTCACCGCCCGCCAGTCCCCAATGGCCGCCTCGGCGACGCCTCGGTGGTTCCGCAGGTACCGTACGAGGTGATCCAGGTGCGCATGGAGGTTGCCGAACTGGTGGGCCGAAATCTCGCGCCCGCCTCCTAGCACCATCCCGGGAGCGTGGTGCACGAGCGCGCGACACAGGGTCATGATGAAATAGTCGGCATGGTCAATGAGTTGCATATCCCACGGGTCGAAAGCGGCAAAGAAGCCGAGGCTCTGGCCTTCCTCTGTACGCTTGTTGGTGAAGGCATGCAAGTCCACGTCTTCCCAATACGCCCGGCGCCTTGTCGAAGCCCAGGCGTTGCTCACGATCTGGCGGCGGTAGAAGGCTTGCATAATACGGTGCCGCTCTCGGCGCGAGAGGGGTGCCGTCGCCGGGGTCCCTCCTCCACCAACCAGGGTGAACGAGGCCAACTGCGCCGTAGCGTATGTGTCGGTGATGAAGTTGATCAGGCGTAGTGTCCGGCAGAGCTCCGTGAGCTCCCTGAGGGGAGGGAGGCCAAGATCGCCTCCAACGCCTTGTCCCTCACCTCGTGGCAGCAGGCCCAGTCCCTCAGGGCCTAGCACTAGGCCTTGTCCTTTGCCCCATGGCAGCATGTTCTGGTACACGCCAGCCATGATATGGATCCAGTCGTAGTATTGTCCCTTGCCCGCCGGGTCCGAATAGGGGAAGAGAAACAAAAACCTAGCATCGGGCAATACAGGACCCAGTTCATTGTGTAGGACGCGAAAGAGGATGGTTTGCTGCCGCGCCCTGAAGCGGCGGTAGGCGAAGCGCGCAATGAGAATGAAGTTGGCGAGGTCGCGGATCGTGTTGAGCTCAAAAAAGACCTTGTCAAACACTTCGGGTGGCAGAGCACCAAGGCGAAGGGGTTCGTGTGCCATTCCGCGAATCCAGATGGGCTGGGATACTGAGCCTGCTGCTGTTGATACGGTTGGGGCGAGGAGGGTTGGCAAAGTGAGGCGAGGGAGGGGAAAGGTACCCTGCAGAGTTTCATTGGAGGAATCAGCGTGTGCTGCAGGACTTTTCTCGGGCCAATGGAGAACACCGGCGCTCATCGAATGTCAATCAACCAAGCGGCATGTCTTCACGGAACCTTTTCTGCAAGTTAAACGAATCCAACATTGTACGCCTATCTACAGACAGGTAGAGAAAACAAAGGTAAAGAGACCAGGCATCCTCACTTCACTCCCGGCCCTCACTTGCCTTGCCGTTTCTCGACTTCGTGGCCCTCGTCCTGTCGGGTCGGCGTCTGGATCTCGTCGCGGACCAACCGTTTACAGATCTCGGCCGGGTTGCGGAAGGGAGTGACCATCGCGGAAGACAGCGCACAGCCCAACACTTTCGGCGTTTCGTACCATGGTCGAACCCTTTGTTGGGTGGGGCAGGTGCCCTGCCCCCACCATATCTTCCAGCCAGCCAGCCCGCTGCCTTTTCCTCCCACACACCACACACCACGACACCACACACCACACCACACATCCACAGACACATGCATCATCATTCCTGTGCCCTCCATACCCTTCCAGGCCTGCTGTCGGTTGGCGCGGTACCGCGGCAGGGGGGTTGAACGGGCAAGTGTGCTGGCTCCTGGCCCCCTGCTCAAAGTTTGGTTCAATCTGACCCCAGCTCGACAGGCGCCGTGCTCTCCAGGCAAATCTGCCTTCTGGAACGATGCCTGTGTCTGATCTGATTTCTTGAGGGGCAGAGCCTCGTCTCTCTGGCTCATGTTCGGCTGGCTGCCCCTGACTGGGGTGTGACCGTGTGAGCGAGCAGCGACTGAGCCAATCACCCCCCAGTCGCCCCCGGACGGCTGAGGCAATGCGAGAGGCAACCAGGCACACGGAACAGCCACCCCGGCCAGGCATCATGCAGCACGATCCAACCGGCCGGCAACGACTCGGAGGGGTTGTCCATCGCCGTCATATTGAGGGACCCCCCAAGCGCTGCTCGTTGCAACGAGAACGAGGCCCATCCTCCCCGCTCTCTCTGTCCAGCCCGCCATCCACACCGCACGACTGCCAGAATATCGACCATGTCCGTCCGACGTTCGAAGCGCGACCGGTCCCCTGATCCGGAACCCGAGCCCAGGGTCAATCCAAAGCTGAAACGCTGCCGGCTCGTCGAGAAATACAACATCCACCTCTTTGACGCCCCGATCCAGCTCCCCTTCACGTGTCCCGAACACTGGCCCGCGAGTCGTGGCGAACTCGTCCAAGCCGTCCTGTCACTCGGGCAGACGCCATATGTCGGAGACCAAGCGAGTGTTGAGCCCGGACACGACGTCGTCCATCGTCTATGGAGAGCAGAACTGCGGCGCCGGGCACAACGCGTCGCCCAGGAAGCGCAACTCTGCCGAGCCGAACGCGACAACGAGGCCGAGTGGCGATCGAGGCTGGAGGCAACGGTGCTTGATAGGCTGGAGGCCGAGGTGGCATGGTGAGTGACACTTGTGGCTTTGCCCGTTTCTGTCGTTGGGTGAGGTTGGTTCTGACTTGTCCCGTCAAAGTCGGACCTGCCGCGGACGGCTCTGGCGGTCGGAGTTAGAGGTCGACCCGGAGCACGTCACGGCTGAGGGAGCGGCGGAGCGGCTCCGGCAACGCCAGCAGGACCGCAAGCCATGCGAGTGCCTGCCGGCCGGATTATCGGGCGACGAGGGCAAGAGCCGCCTGTTCAAGTATCGTCTCGAGCACGGCATTGCCTACCCCCCCAGTTGACGGCCGCGCTGTCAAAGACCAAAGAGATACCGGACCGAGTCCACGGGCTGCGGGCGACGCGGCGCCTGAAACGCATCCTGTCCTCGGACGCCATCGCCGACACCATCACCACCCATCCGTTCCTGGGCGATTCGGAGCCCGTCCACTTCCCGTTCCTCGTGCTCGAGGCCAAGTCGGAAAAGGGCGCGGATTCCTTGACCGACGCGGCACTCCAGACAGCCTTCTCCATCCGGAAGCTGCTGGTGATCCAGGACGATCTTCGACGTGCCGCGGTAGGGGCTGCCGCCGGCTGGGACGCGGGCCCTTTGGTGTGGTTCTTGTCCAACAAGGGAGAGGACTGGAGTGTGTGCATTGCCTACATCGAGACGGAAAACGACTGCAGGCACTTTGTAAGTGCCCCCTCTCCTTCTTGATATGCAGCCACGGGTACTGACGAAGGGGCCATCTTAGCGGGTTGCCCAGCTCTGGCGCGGCCAAATCAACCGCAACGAGGACGCGTTCCGCCTGTTGTTGATCGTCGACTACATCGTCGACTGGGCACGCGACAAATATCGGGAGGGGGTGATCCGCGCGCTGATGAAAGTTGCCAACCTGGATTCAAACACTCTGGCATACCGGGATAGCGATAAGTTCTCGACCTTGACGCCGCTGGAAGGATGGGTTCACGACCAGCAAACCCAGATCGAACTGGCATTGGCGGAAGAGGAGGACCCGGCATCGGCCAAGGACGAATTCCGCTCATTCGAGGTGGGATGTAACGTGTTCCGCGATATTCGCTGCATCCGGAGCCGGTTTGTCGGCCTCCACATCACCCAGGACAACTTTGGCGACTTTTTGTCAATGGACGCAGACAACGGACCCCGGAAGCTGCTTTATCTCGTCATGGATCACCAAATGGTCTCGGCGTGCCGGGTCAAGGCAGAAACCCTGGCGGCACTCGACTCCGACTGGACTGGAAAGCCTCGCGGGGTTGGGTCCGGGGACGAGGACGCGACCTTCATCGTGGTTGCGACAGTTGCGGCCTATCTCACAGCCGACTCGGAGCAGACGCGAGAACTGTCTTACGTCGCTGTCGAAGAGGGGCTTCTCCCCCGTCTCCTCTTGCAGTACACTGACGTTACCGCGGAGGGCATCGCGGTCATGCCCGACTTTCCCTTCCTGGACATGGCTGCCTTCCGGAGAATTTTCCGGGAGTTCCGTCGACAGCCAGCAGGTGCCAACCTCCTAGCTTGCATCTCTCGGGTGTGTCTCCAGCCCTGCCATGGATACGGGGACGTGGAGGAACTGTGGCTACAGCTCCCCAGCTCAGCGGCGAGAGATTTTGTCTGCGGCATCTACACCAAATACAAGGTCAGGAATGGGCCATCCTGCCCGTTTATTCGGGCATCGTCGGTGCTGGATAAGCCTGGCCTGGTGCTGGATGCGCCACCGCTCGCCCGAGCACAGGTTCAGCTCTCGTTATGGTTCCGCCAGACGGTGAGCAAGCAGTCCGTATACGAGTCGGGTGACTTGCTCGAAACCCCACCCCCGCGAGGGCCGCTCGAAATCCCCTACATTCCCGACCACGCGGTTCTGCCAGTTCGTTTGAGCATCCCCAGCAGTACGGGACTCTCCAGCGTGACGTACTGTTTCTTCATCACTGACCCGGACCTGGCCCGTGCCCGCTCGCCTCTCATGACCCAGGGCCTGGTGTCGGAAGAGCATCGCCCTACGTTTGATACCCGACGCATATCGGGATGGCCAAGGCGACGGGCCCGAGCAGTGGAACCGTGAATTTGAGGACGTCGTGAGCGATAACCAGCAAACGCGCAGCATCAGGATCGAGATTCTGCAGCAACTGGCCATCATGGTTTTGCCGTACCGCACCTAGGGACGGGCCACCCGGCCTGGCCAAAAGACAATCGGCAGCACGCCGCAAGATCAGCGAAACGGAATCACCGTCGACGCTGCCCTCCAAACGACGGCAAGCCCGGCACCATGGCGAGAGCGGGAGCGCGACGGATCCTGTTATTCTTTCCCGAAAAGTTGTTAAATGGTAGATAAATGGCAGATAGCATCGGAGAATGTCCAAAGTTGAAACACGAAAGCACATAATATCTCCCACCATGAATCGAGACAGACCAAACCCTACGGCATCTCGGCCGGCTCCAACAATGTCGCAACGCCATCCCCCACATCCCCCACGGCGCGCGGAAACCCGCTGATGTCGTCCCAGCACTTCATCCCGTCAAACGACACGCCAATGCTCACTTCCGCCGGCCGCCTCCACACGCGAAACACCGCCGGCGCCGACAAGCCCACCTCGTCCCACTCCAACGCCGGCAGCGTCGTGGTCTGCTCCTCCACCGCGCCCCCGTCCTCACACACCCGGAACACGGGCGCCGCCCTGAGCATCGCCCGCGCACCCTCCCTGCTCCCCCGACTCAGCCGGCACCGCAGCAGCCCCCTACACAAACTCCCACCCCCGGGTATCTCCTCAACCCCCGTCGTCTGGAAGTAAAACAGCGACGCAACAAGCTGCCGCGCCACGCCCTCCACCAGCCCCACAACCTCCTCCTGGGCCTCCCGCGCCACATGCCTGCTCGACCCAGCCAGCACCGCCAGCGCCTCGGCCTTCATGGCCCCCATGCGGGCGACGTCGTCCAGCGCGCCGAGGTGCGTCCCGGGGCCGAAGGGGATGTTGATCCGGTGGCAGCGCGCGCCCAGCGCCGGGTCAGGCCCGAGCGAGTTGCGAAACTCGCTCCACATCTTTTGGCCGTCGGTCGTGTTCTCCAGGACGCGGCGGAGCATGAGGATCTTGCCGACTGGGCTGAGGCGCTCGAGGGGTTTGAGGAGGGAGGATAGGCGGGAGCCGCCGCGCACGGGGGAGCCGTCGTGCTCGGTTGCGAGGCCCGTGCCGAGGGAGATGAGGATGTCGCGGGTGTTGGAGGAAGAGGAGGTGGTGGGCCAGATGAATTTGCGCTCGGTGTCGGCGATGCCCGCGGGGTTGTTCTTTTCGACTGAGCCGTCGATGTAGGTCCGTCCTGTGGCGGTGTGACGGTAGGGTTGGAAGTAGGTGGGTGCTGCGGAGGTGCACCGGGCGCTGGCAAACGTCAGTGGGGCACAGTCAGAATAGGGGGTGAAGGGGGTGCTTACGCTTCCCAGATCTCCAGCTCGTCTTCCTTTCGCTCCTCTCGGCGGAGGTTGTTATCTGTGTCAGTTCTTGTTAGCGGCGTGGATGACTCAGACGCATGTTGTCACTCACTCATCTCGTCGTTGACGCGCCACTGCCGGTTGTAGTTGGTCAACAGGAACGGCCGCTGGTCCTCCTCGCTCGTCACCACGACGGCGACCTTGGTCAGCTCAGGCCCATTGCCTGACGCTGCTCCAAACAACTTTGTCCCGTCCCCAAAGGACTGCTTCAGTGCGTTCTCTATGCCTTGACTTTGATACACATGGCTGCAGAGCAACCTCGCGCTGGAGCGAGCCCCTGGCACGAACCACACAGGCTTGAGGAAGTCCCGCTGAGAGAAGGCCCCGCGGGCCAGCTCCTCGAATTTGCTGATGGCAAACTCGACGGTCCACCCCATCTTGAAGATTCCGAGGGCGATGATGCCGCCTATCATTATGGTTAACGCTTCCGCCATCAATCTTGGATGGCACACACATACCAGTGCTTGTTCCCACCACAAGATCAAACAGCTCCTGGATGGGAATCCCGAACCTGACCTTATCCATGATCGCCTGAAGCATCACCAGCTCCAATATCCCCCTGACTCCGCCCCTACACCAACGTCAGCACACATCATACCCGGGCACACTACAACGGAAGAGAGACAAACCCATCCAATGACAAAATCCTCACCCCCGCCTCCCCAGGCTTCCTTCTCATCGTCCACCCACCCACCGGCACATCCAGCCCCGCCCACGAGCACCCAAACGGACAGCGCGTGAGCGTTGCCGCATGCGCCTCAGACGTCGCCGCACCAACACCACTCCCCAAATCCCCCGCGCACTCCTCGCACACCCCATGGCCACACGGCAGCATATGAATCGGCGTGCGGAACAGACACGCCAGACACGTCCGGTTACTCCGGTTATCGCGCGCGCCGGACAGCTGCGCGTGCTGGTAGAGGTGGACGCTCCAGGCGTGTTTGTTGCTCGCGGAGAGGCCGCGGCGGAGGTCGTCTTGGAAGCGGTCGAGGAGGCGGGGGATTTTGGAGGGGAAGGTGGAGAAGAAGGGCCCGGATTTGAGGGTGATGAGGCCGGTTTTGAACTGGTGGCCTTTGACGTGGGTCTTTTGGTAGTTTTGGCAGGGGCGGTTTTGGAAGAGGGCTTCGCAGCGGCATTGGGTGGAGGCGAAGGTTTCGAGGATGGATTTCCATTCTTGGGTGTAGGTCGTCAGGACGTGGGTGACGGAGGTTGAGGGGCCGACTATTAGGGGCGTGGTTAGCGGAGAGAGGGGAAATGGGCATGGGGTGAGCTAGCCTTGACGGTTCCTTGAGACCTCCCCGGCCACGCACGTCGCAACGAACGCGGTGACTCGTTCGATGACGGAGCTCTCGTACCCGGGCTCCTGGGTGTGTCCGCCGCGTTCGCCGTCGGTGAACCACGCGAGAAAGTTGAGGACATGCGATTTGAAGTTGCTGGGGTACTGTTGAAATGTCTCGAGCATGCTGTAGAGGTCCACTGCGCTATGGAAGTCCTCAGCCAGCTTGCGAAGGACGTCGACGCTGTGCCGTGAGAGGCGGTCCAGATCCATCAAGAGGCCAGCATCTCTCCGCCTGTCCGCACCGGCCTGGCTAAGCCGGTCGATCTCGCCGTAGAGGAGCTCGTACTGGGATTGGACCTCGTGGGCTTCGCAGAGTGGTCGGCGGGGGAGGAATTCCGGGAGGAAGACGACTTGGACCGAGTCATAGTACTTTTCTAGGAGCTGGAGGACTGAGGAGACTTGGAAGCCTCGATTGTTCCAGGTGTCTCGCTCCTGGGCAAACCGTTTTGACGCCTGGAGCTTCTCGAGAATCTTTTTGGTGGCAAACTTGGTGTCTTTCCACTGGGAAAAGTCGGCCTGGTTGTCTTGGTTGATGATGTAGATGAGCCCGGGTTTCATGCCTTGGTTCGTGGTGAGGTCGTGACCGTTTCGGGCCCAGTCGATCAGCTGGGCCATGTCTTCCTCCGCGCCCCTGGTAATGTTAGCTTTAGACTAGGGGAAATGAGACAGTAGTACATACTTGGTGTTCCGAGTGACATAGCATACCACATCAGAGAAGATGTAGAGAAACCGCGGATAGATCTCCTTGACCACATACGTCTGCCAGGGGTCCGGCTTGTCCTGGTCTCCTGCCCATGGCAGAGGCAGAGCGGCCACTGCTGGCATGTGTGCCAGGGGAACTTTGCCCGTGTCAGCCACACCCACAGTAGCAAATCATTGCGCAACACTCACCGTGACTGCCGGTAAATGGCGAATGGGGCAGCAACCGCCGGTGGCTATGACTTTGTCGTTCCTTGAATTCTTGCCAACCCGTGTTTGCGAGTGGCTCAGCGCCTCGAAGCCCTTCGCAGTCTGCTCCCCCCGGGACTCGTTAGCCTGTGACCTCCAACGTGTATCAGAGCTGGCACGCTCTCTAGCTCGGGTTTTCCGCACCAGCATAAACGATAGGGGCCGAGGACGCCAATGATTTGGGGTCCGTGTACACATGGACACCGCCACTCGTCGAGCTCTCAACCCGATCCGAAGGGGACGTGACCGGAACATCAGCGGCCTCGTCAAAGTGTGTGTGCAGTAAGCGGATGAGGTTCTTGACGACGGTGCTCTTTCCGGCGCCCGTATCTCCAAAGAAGGATACAACCCTCGGGTACTGCTTGCTGGGCTGCTGGGCAGCCACAATGCCCCCCGAGTCTGTGAACAGCCTTGTCAGGGTAGGGTAGAGGAGTAGCTCGGGCTTTGGGGCCTTGATGCTCGCGTTGTCGCGTCCCGTGTCGTTTGCGTCGGCGATGCCAATCCACCGGTGGGAGCGGTCACTGGCGATGCTCTTCAAGACGTCGTCTTCGCTGACTTTGGAATCGTGAAGGTGAGCCACCCAGACGTGGAGCGCCAGAGGTGAGCTGTCGGTGCAGGGCTCGTCCTTGAACTCGGTGCTGTGGTCCTCGGACTTGGCCCAACATCCCGTGTGAAAACTCGATTTGCAGGTATGGCAGTACACGAGGGACTGCGCGTCTGGAGCTTCCCTTGGGCATTTCCGGCATTGGAGCCGGATCTTGAACTTTGGTGCGAGTTGGGACAACCTGGGGGTATCAGCGGGCAATCAAGAGAAGGACGCCGGCCAAGGCCGGCAATGACATCCAGTGGAGGTATGTGGAGGGTTTCATGGCCTTACCGCTGCTCGACCGCGTCTACTGCATTTCCCGATTGATGTTGTTTTCGAAAGCTGTTCTCAAGATGTGCTATCTCATTGTCCAGCGCTTCTTCGATGGCCGCGTCCATGGTTGCCTCAGTGCGGTGGGTGATTGGGCACTCTCGCCGTGGACAGTAAATACAATACGTTGCCCTTGGACAAAAAAGCCGATTTGAAAGGTTTCCGAGAAAGGGGTGTAAGTCAGAGTGTGCAACGACACCAACCTGGGTGCCATGCACGATGCCCCTGTGGCACGCGGGGATATTTTACCCCTATCCCCCGCCCGCCTGTGGCATTTGTGGCAAGTGAAGAACCGGAATGATTCCAGGGGCAGCTCACAAGACTGACCAGGGGGGCTGAGGGGGCTTCGCTGACGCCAGAATCGCGGGAGGAATGGGCGCCACATCGGTTTGGCAGACCTGGTCTGTGTTGCCCACGCTCGGACGTGAAAGCGCCTGCGGTGCAAAGGACCAGTCAAATGTTTTGTTTTTCTGCAGCCCTACCACTAGATCCGTCACCGCGTTCCCGTTGCGGGAACAGGAAGTTCAAGCTGGGTGTCAGCCCATGTGGCTAACGACGCCACCAAGGCTTCGAGGAGGCTCTGCGGCATATATTGGTCTCACCTGTGGCCTGGAACCGCCTGAGTCTAGGTCCGTTCATGCAAGTGCCCGCAAAATCCCCGGGCCAGACCCTCTTGTGGACGGTCACGTCGGTCAGCTGCAATATCTCCGAACACTTGCTTCGGGGCGTCTTGCCACACAGGCGCAAGGCTCGAGGACAACACCGTAGAAAGGGATATTGGTCTACCATCCACTGTGCGCAGCGGGAGCTGTGTGCGTCGTGTAAACTCCGGGTAGTTCGTTAGCATCGATACCTGAGGGACGCAAGCGCGCGAGTCTGCCTGCATCCGTCCGCTGGCTCCTTAGGTCAGGACCTGCGGGCGGCGCAGGATTCGCTGATATCCGAGGCCATTTTCCCCGCGCGCTGGGACCTTCAACCTGAGGTCGGGGCTTAAGTCGTCAAGACCTTCTCCTCTCCAAAGCCCTCAGTGCCCGTATATTGAAGGCTTGTGTTGAGGGAAGCCACCTAACCGCCCTCTGCGCTGGACCAGAGATCGTTTCTTTCTCCACCTCCTGCTTCGAAACTTCCCTTTCCCTTACTTCTCACTGCGCAACCATGGCGCTCAACGGCCCATACATGCCCGGCGGTGGTCTCGGTGCCAACGATGACCGTCTCAGCGGGGACTTCGATGGCGACACCCCGCCCGGCACCGCGCCCTACTCCCCAACTGGGAGTGTGGCCGGGTCCTCTCTCTCCCTCATCCGCACTGAGAAGACGACCAACACGGACGATCAGGATTTCATCCTCAACAAGAAAGAGCTGCAGCTAGCCGTCGAGACGGCGTGGTTCAAGGACTTCATGAACCGAAGCCCCGACGCGCCGTTCCGCAAGAGCTTTCGCCGTGCCAGCATGCAAGACAGGATCGTCGAGGGCGCGCCCGAGATCCGGATCGGTATCACCTTTATGGGTGGTGCCGACAAACCCACGGTCGTCGATGCGGAGCTAAAGCGGTTGGAGAAGATCAAAAAGCTGTTCCGTACACCGGAGTGGATGGTGTATACCGGCGGCACACTCCTCAAGAAGATCCACGTCGGGGGCAACCTGGAGTACAGGATGAAGGACGACTCTGCCGCCATCCTCGAGACATACATGATTCGAACTGGCCGGGCGGCTCCTCAACCCGAGCCACGCAACCAGTCCCCCTCCCGCCAAAGCACCAAGCTGGTCAAACCCAACTTGATTCCCGGCGAGCCCATCTCCCGGGCCCTCATTCAAACGGCCCGCGACGAGGGCGACCTGACCCTCACCATCGACAGTACGCAAGTGGACCTGCTTCACGAGCTGCCCTCAGACCCAACCAAGTACGATCTCTCCTGCACACTGATCGAGGTCGACATGTTCAGCATGCGCGGCCTCATGGAGAACTACCGCGAGATCGCCCAGAGCGGCGGCCGCAGGCTGTCGACGCAGGAGTGCCTCCAGATCCTCGACACCATGATCAACGACGTTAGGCGTCTCTGCACGCGGAGTCCCCGGCTGTTCCGCATGGCGACACGGGCCCTCATCGCCCAGTCCAACGACATCCGCTACGGCGTCGACTTTGACAGCCAGTGGATTACCATCACGACCAGCGAGGGCATCCGACACCTAATCAACCAGAGCGCGAAGTACTACCTATCGCTGAACGACGATCCCGTCGAGAAAGCGACGGTCCGCCCCAAGTTTCTGCAGATGATCGTCCTGCTGCTCTCCTTGATCAACAACAAAGACCTCCGGAGCATCAAGACCACGCTGGAGTCGTCGTTCGACCTGCCTGGCGAACGAGGCGACGTCGAGCTGCTCATCATGAAGGTGCTCCCCTTGGGCGCCGCCAACCCGACCATCTTCCTGCGCAGCCTGGAGGACGCCTACAACCCTAAGACCAAGGCGAGCTCGTACGAGTACGCCCTCCTGCCGAACATCTGGACCAACTTCCAGTTAACCGTCGCCAAGAAGGGGTACCTGATCCCCCACGCGACGTCGCCAACCGGGCGCCATGAGCAGGGCCAGCAAACCCGCATCAACCTTCAGGACCTGAGCCTGGATGACTCAGACTCGGACTCGGAATCGGAATCGCTAGGGGCGGGACCGAGGCGCGAGCTGACCTGGATGCTCGGCTGGGGAAGCGACGGCATCGAGTCGTCCACGGTCCTTAAGGACCTTCAGCACGACACCCTGCTGCGGGAGGAGACGGGCGACGGCAACCGGAGCAGCATCCGCGCGGTCAACGTGGTTCCGCACCTCGACATCACCGCCGACGAGAAAGACCACAACCTCCAGGTCGAGGTCGTGCTCACCAACCAGGCCGCCTACCGCCTGCACGCAACCATGCCCGATGACATCAGCACCATGCGGAAGGGCGACTACGCGCTCGTCCGCGTCAACGACAAGGTCGGGTGTACCCTCGAGATCCGCGAGGAGGTGCTCAACGACCACTACATCTCGGCCACCAAGCGCATGAGCTACCTCATCTCCAAAGCACAGTCGCTCTTCCCCGACCGCGGCAAGTCCCGCAACCCCTTCACCGGCCGAGACGGCCCCTCCACATCGGGTCTGCCCCAACTCAGCGTCCCCTCCACCGCCCAGCGCGTCTGGGCAACTATCTACCCCTCCGACGGCAGCACCCCCCACCGCGTAGCAACCGCGTTCAAGATCGACAACAAGATGGTCTTCCAGTACGACGTGGTCGGCGAGATGACCCGCATCCGGGGCAAGCTCAACGCGACCGTCTCCCGCATCGAGGCGGAACTCGGCAAGTTCTCCGGCCCGCGGGCCAAGACGGACGCGGAGCGCCGCCAGATCCAGGAGGCCTTCAACAGCTTCCTGCGCGCGCTGCAGGAGATCAAGGCGGAGCTCGCGCACGCCGAGGTCAAGCTGCGCGCACTGAACAACTTCCAGCACGCCGAGGAGGCGGCGGATCCGATCGTCAAGATTGTGTACCCCAGCATCGCGCCGTCGGCGGAGACACAGCCGAGCTGGGCGGCTTATCAGACAGATCTGTTCGCTGAGGATAACAGGTCGTTGGTTACCTCGTGCGCGCGGTTGACGGTCAAGTCGGTGGAGCCGTCGCCGGCGGAGCAGACCGTCAGGTTGTCATTCAAGGACTGCGCCTTTGCGCTGCATGTGAAGCCGCTGAGCCAGGGGGGCAGGCAGGGGCTGCCCGAGACGCCGGTGAAGGACAGCACGGTAATGTGGATGGGGTATTTTGTTGTGTTGGTAAGGGAGGTGCCGAGGGTGGCCAAGGGGTTTGAGGTGGTGGCGTTTTATCGCGTGCAGTCGCAGGAGGCGTGCCCGGGCGGGGGGAAGTACAGTAAGGTGGAGGATATCAGGAGGAGGGCGGCCAGGTTGGTGTGATTGTTTGGGAGGAAAGCAGCGGCATACGTCTCTGCACTTGGGTTAGCGTTAATCGTCATTGGTAGTCATGCTCTGGTATTAGCTTCGTTCCTCTCGAGTCCAAGGGTGAATAGCGGCGTGGTTGTACAAGTCGGTGCAGTTTTGAAGGGAGACAAGCCCGTTTGGTGAGGGACCAAGGTCTGTGGCTTGTGTTGTGGATGGCCGTTCTCTGAGGGGGTGCGGGAGGAAAGGGGCTATGCAAAAATCAGAAACAGGTGGTCATACCAGCCAATCGATGTGGCAGGCTGAAGGCTGTGCACCCTGAGAGCTGAATTTGCGGCTTGGGAGCAAGCCAAGAACATCAGCCACAGGCTGAGTGCAAGGCACCCGCAGACTTGAGAGACTTCGGAGTCTAACATTCTTGTCGAGTTGACAAGGCTCTGGAACACGTTGCCAACATCACGAGAAGGGACCAAGGCAGCCAGAGCCAGGCTTTCATCAAGGCAGAGAGTCGTATTCGAAGTTTCGAGCCCCTGGGTCGCCCGGGATAAAACCACATTGATATCCCGCCTCCAACTTAACCTATCTATTGACTGCCATTCGGCAAACCAACCTAACGGACACACCTCAGCAGGTCCCCAGCAACTTCATCGCCCAGCCAGCCCTCGAACTTCATCTCCCAACCTCGACCCAATATGACGCCAACAACACGACAGAGAGCTGAGGCGCAGCGCGAAGCGTCAGCACCCGGCGCCAGCTTCGAGCCATTTAGTCGGCTTCCGGCCGACATTCGACAAGAAATTTGGCGCACTGCATCCGCTCTGCCAACATGCGCACCAGGAATCGCCTATTTCGAAGACAAATACACTAAGCCACGACGGGAACCGTGTCTCGTCGTCCAAGAGCCCCCAAACAGCAACGTCATGGGAACAAACACCGAGGCCTACGACATGGCTCTGATGACGGACCCGCCGACCCGGCCCTTCAACCCCGAGACCGACATTCTGTGCATTACCAGCTCGGACGCCTTCGAGTACTTTATAGGCCATGAATGCTGTCCTCGCGACAACCACAAATGGGTGACCAAAATCCGCCATCTCGCAATCGGCCTCTCGTTGGTATACACGGCACAGCATCAGCTCGGCCAGCGGGCCTTGGTGCGGCTGTCATCGCTCCAGACCATATCCATCGTCTACCCGGCCACGTCGGGCACGCTTGAGTTCCGCACCGAAGTCCAGCCCCCGGCGGACAGGGCCACGCCGATCAGACCGATGACCGAGGAGGAGATGAGCAGCCTGACCATCGAGGCCGACTACATGTACAACACATGGGCGGGGGATTTTCCCGTGCGTTGGTCCTCCAAGGTTCAAGAGCATGTAAAGTCACTGGAGAGGGCGTTGGATCAGGACTGCAGGCCATCAAATTCCCCCTCCTGGGGTCTTTCGCCCCTATGGGATCACGATGCCAACCGGATTGCGCTTCGCTACAGGGCCACGTGCTTCCAACCACTGCCGGCGCGGGAGAGGTTCAACCGGCAGAGGGACTGAGAGTGCGTGCGGCAGCGGTTTATCATGTCTTTCTCATTACTTGCTTTCCTGTGTTGTTGATGATCCACACATAGTCTCCACGATTTCCAAGACGGTGTTGTCATTGCCTGGGAGACTTATTCCTGCTCCGACTCCGAGTCGTCCTGCCAGTCTTCCCAGCTCTCTTCAACATGGTCTTGATATCCACGGCCTTTATCCTCCGGCCTCGGGGACAGCGGCGGTCCCAACCACAGCCTGTCTGACGCACGATAGTCCTCACTCCGAAACATGGCCTTGCCTCGGTCCGGCCGCACCAAGCAATACTTCCTTTGGGCACGGTCCCAGTGCAGGCACCACGGCGGGGGAAACCCGTATGGCTCCCGATAGTATGGCCCCTGATTCCACCACACCTCGCTCCCCAGCTCCCCAAACACCAAGTCAGCGCCCGCCACCGCTCGTCCCCCCTCCCCGTCAACACCACCCCCTTC
>FTEL01002553.1_pt1 | contig 21047 bp, 31 predicted proteins | sample 1658911 | NCBI WGS metagenome assembly FTEL01 (sample SAMEA3914869, study PRJEB12502) | metagenome | biome: forest; material: soil | place: USA | collected 2012-03-12 | depth 0.1 m
CGTACCACTGTCAGAGTGCCGATGAGCTCGGCGGGCGCGTCGTGCTCGGCAGCGGCAATCCCGCTGATGAAGTTTGCGCAGAGTCCAATAATTGCGATCAGCGAGACAAACTGGAACGCCCGCATGATGCTGAAGGTGACGCCCATGGCGCCCAACTGGGGGGCCTGGAACCGCATCGTGAGGGGCGCGGGCGAGTCGAAGTCGGTGATGAGCTCGAGTGATGGCCGCTCCTTGGAGGCTGTTCGGAGAGGAAACCGCGGTTTCGGGAACGGGACCGTCGACGGAGGCGGGAAGGAGGCGTTGGCGGAAATGTTGGGCAACGGGTCGGGGTTGCGAGTTGAGGTGGTTGTTGACTTCACACAGGAGCGTGAAGACTTGAGAGTTTGGAATCCGACAGATCAACTGCCGTGGAAGAGCAAGCCTAGACTGCAGGTGTTCGCTCTGCAGGCCGGAGAAGACAATAGGAAAACCCGGATGGGAGTCGTGACACTGAAACTCAAAGCTGTAAGGAATCCTCTACCAAGACCTAGACAGAAAAGATGAGAGAGATGGAAGACGAGGAAAGTAGGAAATGGACGATAGGAAACAAGGAAAAGAGACACAAGGAAAAACTAAAGAAAAGACGTAAGAAACAAGAATCTCGACGTGTTTACTCTGATCTGATGAGAGAAACCTCTCAAACGCAGCTCTGCTCGGGAGGCCATCCATCTTTATGTCCCTCACCTTCGCCTGACCGAACACCAATTTCCAAATCCCATCTCCACCACAACAACAGACAGCCCGGAACACAAACATCTGATTCACCACAACATCAAACAAGCGCGGCCACCTTAGCGCCTTAGCCACCCGCTGCACGACATGCCATACAAGCCCTCCCATCCAAACAAACCCTAACTCACTGTTACTATTTTCTCCCCCGACAAGGTCCACAACCTTAGCGAATCTCAGTAACCGCCCCCCCACTCGCCGCTCGCCAATCGGAACCGCAAACCACCCCGGCGCGGGCCAGCGGCTCCTCCAAGCCCCAGCAGCCAATGAGACACGCCAGATCCGAGCTCGCACCAGTCCGCGGGAATCCAGCTCTTGGTTTGTCGCGGCTGTTTTGTGGGCATGCGGTGCGACGGTGCGACGGGCGGTTGATTGGACGCGGGCGAGGGACGGATGGAACAAGGGCCCGGGATCATTAGGGAATTAAGGGATTGGCGGTACCGGGATGCACTGCACGGTTCCTGCTGGATGGATGGATGGTTGCTTTGATTCAAGGTGGTGGGCCGGCTTGCTGGGCGGCCCAGATTGTTCTCTGCGTCCAGGGGCCTGGGTCTGGCTGCGGGCGGCACGGACTTTGCAGCTGCTTCGGGGGGATTTATCCGTGGCGGCAACCAGGAAAGGCCGTCCGCTGGTTGCTGGTTGCTGCCCGGTCGCTGTTTGGGTCTCGGGTGCCGGCGCAGCGCCCGCGAGCTGGGCTGACCGTGGACCGGCCGTTGAGTGCCGCTGGACAGTGACAGGGAAGGTGTTTCAGACGAACTTGAGGACGCGACTTTATGCTTTCAAGGTTGCTTTGTGTGTGGAATGGGCGAAATCGAAACGAGGGTTAGGTAAAATCCTGTACCATTAGTTGCACAGGGCACAAGGGGACGAAGGTTTGGTGAGAAGATCAGCGTTTGCCGACGTTCATTATTCCTCGGACTATCTGATGTCTGGGTAAAAACTGGAAATACAAATTTATGCCACCTCCGATCCAGGGACATGCAGCAGCCCCTATCATCTCCAATCAAAGGTAGATGTAGCAGAAAGGCCCGCCGAGGGTGTTCATGAGGTCCTTGATCTTGATGGGGGGTGCGAGGGGCGACAGGTCAACCAAGTCCTCGACAGTTGTGTTGGCAGAGGGAACAAGGTCAAGCATGAAGTTGGTGCCGAAAACGCCCTATTATTACCCGTTAGTCTCATCGTCCTCACAGCGCACTAAGGACATGAGGGAACACAAACCTGGCGGTTAGGGAAATCAAGCATCTGCCAGATCCAGTAGACGCGGTCGATCTGGCCGTGGTGGAGGTAGAAGGCCGGGTCGCCCGAGGAGATGAAAGCGTCAGAGCCGGGGTCGCCGCTGATCATGAAGTGGCCACCGCCGTGCACACCAAGCGAGTTGGGAACATATCTCGCGTCGCCCTCCATGGTGGTGCGGAAGAACTCAATGGTGGCCGAGTTGGTGATGAGATCAGTCGTGTTGCGGAAGCTGGCGAACCGTCTGCCGGCATCGGCATTCAGGTCGCGCTTGAGGCAGCGCGGGTTGTCCGCGGTGGGATCGGGCTGGGTGATGGGACCCAGGTGCACCGTCATGTTCTTGAAGGGGCCGGTGGTGACGCATCCGCCCCCGGTACCCTTGGCCAGGACGATGGGGTCGACGTTGCCGGGAACGCTCAGCGACATGGGAGGACCGGCGACGAAAGCGCCGTCGCTGCCGAGCGACGTGTCTGACCCGTCGAAGATGGGAGACGCGTGCGGGTTGTTGGCGTCCAGCCCCCACTCCCAGTACGGGAGCGAGCCGGTGTAGCCGCACTCATGGAGCTTCTGCTCGAAAATGTGGATGTAGTACCTGTGCCATACGAGGAAGTTACCCTATGTAGCACCCAAGAGGTTAGCCGTCGAAGATCTGGACTTGCTACTTGCGCTCGCTTACTCACCGTGAAGTGGATGAACATGGTCGACTGCAGATGCACGTAGACAAAGTCGTCGAACAGAGACTTTGAGCCTGCCGAGGTGCCAGCGGGGAGGATACTGGGCTTGTTCTGCATGCACACAACAGCAGCGACGTACTCCCTGCGCTGCGGCTTGGTCAAGGTTCGCCTGGTGGGCATCATGTGTTAGCGTGATCTGGCCCGCGCGGTGGGAAACCGGCCGACGTACCATTCGCGGCGAATCTTGACGTTGCCAATGTTGCACGACCCCGTGTACTTGTTGGCCGAGCTGAGCAGGGCAATGCCGTTGAGACCGGCAAGAGCCAAGCCCGAGTCGATCGCGAACTGCTCGAACGAGGGGAGGCTGAAGCCGGTAGCAGAGGCCCCAATGGCCGCAGCCAAGGAGAGGGACGCAGAAAGCTTCATGGTGTCTTGAACCTTGACCTGGTGTGGGAGACTGGTGGTTGAAAAACAACTGGGTCGTATCTCATCCCGACTCGGGACGGGACGAGCATCTTATAGCCAACCGTCTACTCTGAAGAGAACCGTCCGACCCTTGGTTGTCGAACCGCCCCCCTGGTGCCTCATGGCAACGACGAGGGTCATTTCTGCCCTCCCACCGAGCCCGGGGTTCGAACGGGGGATTTCTGCAGAGACTGTGAGCCGCTGCAACCATGCCATGCGGGCTGGGGTTGCTGCCAAGAGGTTGAGAGGAAGGATCCAAAAAGGGTCACCAAAGGTCTTGGCCCCTGCAGTCCGGGATAGCCCATGCCAGCGGCAAGCCACCGCGGTGGTCCGAGCCATACCATCCCTCTTCCCCGGGGAGGGAGGACGGGACGGGGGAGATCGGAGTCGTATCCACGCATGCATACGCGTGGCCGAGTACGGTAACGTCAACGTTGACGGTGAACCTGGGCAGGCCCAGGAAGAGTCAAGATTGCCCAAAGCAGCGAGCGCCAGGAGCAGGGCGGAGTCGTGAACGGGATAACCTCCCTTGGCTGCTGCGATCCATGCGTCAATAGTATCGACGGACTCTCTGGTATTAGCCTCTGCAGCCGGGATGCAGTGTTCTTGTGCCCGGTCAGCAGCGCTGTCGAGTTGTTTGCTGTCTTTCCCGAGCCGAGGCGGCCATGCAGATAAGCGGGCATCCCGGACCGGAGAAGGGTCCTCTCGGCCGTGGCACGCTGGCACTCGCCCGAAGGCCGAAGACGGCCCTGTCTTTCGGTATCCCGCTCCCGTGTTTCCGTTCTGCCGTGCAGGCTTGGGTCCTGCCGGTGCTGAGCCGCCCTTCCGGGCTCGGGACTATTGCCTGCAGCATGCACCAAGGACAGGCGCGGGTGGGTGGTGTGCAGGTGGTGTGCATGGGCTTGCTGACCACCTGCTCTCTCGTCTGACAGTTGCGTGTTTTTTGCCTTCATTTCCGCTTGCACAGCCGAAGAAATCCCTGGAATGGCTGTTTCTTGCTGCTGCTTCCAAGCCCTTAAGCGAGGACGGGCCCCGGATGCGAAGCCGATTCCTTGGAGAGAGAAGGCAGCCAGGGTCTGGTCGTCCGGGCAGGCAACGAACTGCCAACTGCATTTTTGCATCTGCAGCACCCTGCCGTAGCATTCAGGCCACGCATGAGGGGGCTGACACCTCCCGCTGGCCCACGGGTTTGAGGGAACGCCTTGGGTGCTTGGCAGCCCCCGCACCGAATCATCACTCAGCGTCCTGCTCCTCAATAATCTTGACATTACACAGCATGTTCAAAGCCAACGTGGACCTGGCTGTCCAGCTTTCTACGGGATGGGCAATGTACCAGACAAGTTTCCTTGGGTTCCCGTCCGGCAGTCGTGTACGGCACACCATTGCAGTTTATTTTCCTGTGTCCACCTCCCCGGTCAAATCGGGGACCAGGTCCACGCCGAGAGTCCCTGTCGACGCGAGTTGGCTCTGGCCAAGCCTTTACGAACCATGGTTGACTGCTGTCTGTTGGGGCTTTTGTTCAAGCCAAATGCAACCCCGAGACCTGCTCGTTATCATGTTGCCCTCTCTTCTTACCATTCCACGAATGGCACCGCTGCCGATGCTGCACAGCGCACCAGTAAATCGATAGTCAGTCTCACAAGTGCACCCAGTCCCACGGGTTCCCGTGCTGTGCCACCGTCAGATTCCGATGAGTTGGCCCAGCGACGGCCGGCAACACAGGTGACAGGCCGGCAGGTCACCACACCACAGACGGCCGCCACAACGTGGCAGGGCTTGGCCTCCGGCATTCGAAAACTCCGAGCCAACTGCCTGGCGCCCCGGGATCGGCTTGCTCGGGACCTGCTGATCACGGCATGTCTGCCGAGTTTGGACCCCACGAAACATGCATGCAAGACACCAATATTCGTACGGAATACAACACCTCCAACGCGGCTGCGATGCGACCACGTTCTCACGTCGCCGAGCCGCCTCCTCGGAGCCATGTCGGTGACGACAGGACACTATTCGAGCGTGTCCCTCACGCTAACCTTACCAGAACATCTCGGGTCGCTCGGTGAGGTGTTGCAAAGGCGGGGGAGGAGGATTGCTTGATGACCTTGTTCGACACCCCTGCTCGGCGGCCGGGGGTAAAGCTCCCGCTGGTGGCGGCCACGACAAGCATTCCCTCTCTGGCCGGGTACACTGTGTACCTCCCCTCCCCTTGCAATCGTCGTCGGTGAGGCATCTGAAGTCTCCACCCCCATCAGGCTCCAAGTCATCGCTGTGACTCTCTGGAGAGCTAACGTTATCCGGGAGACGGGCTTGCATCCCCTAGTAGAGTTGCTAATTTGGTCTGGAAGAGGCGAGTCCCGCCCACCAACTTTGACGCTAAGCGCTAGCGCTCACCTTGTTCCAACGAGGTCTTGTCTTTTCCGAGCCCGCCGATGAGGGGTAGTTCCTTGATCCCCAGATTCGTGGCTTGCTGCTTTCGCTCGTTGAGTCGCTGTTGAGTCAAGGATGGTCCAGCTCTCGGTTCTCGGCAATGTCAGCAGCACCCTGAGTCCAAAAATTGCACGACCGCCACCACACCACCCTGTGTTGTTGGTGCTCAACAGTGGGAACGGCGAAGAAGCCCCTCTTGGACATTGAGGCCGTGCTGACACAAGCCCCCCGCCCTCTCCACAACCTCACCCCTGGCCCCTTGCTCCTTTCAAATGTCACATCGCGGACCGAAGTCAAAAGGAAAGAAGGCCAACATTAGCGTCCCGCTAGACCCAACTTTTCCTAACTTCCGTCAAGAGCCGAGTGGGTTGGGTGCAAGAGTTGGTCCGGCGGTGACTGCCCCTGAGGTTGTTTGCGCCAATCTGGACGGGCAGATCAGTCGATGCGGGCGACAACTCTCATTCCACGGCATGTCCTGCATGTCCGGACCACAGATGTACATAGCAAGCACGCTTGGAAAATGGATACTGGCAGGCCGATGTTGAACGCCGATCAGCACTTTACGACACGTGGAATCTCAGATCTTTGCGGGAAGAGATGATCCCTTGGATCCAGGTTTTCTCCAGCACCCGGATCGTCGATCGAGTTCTTGGCCAAAGTCCCGCCCAGAAATCGCGTCCAGAAATCGCGCCAGAAATCGCGCCAGAAATCCTCGAGCTCCCAGAAGATGGTTGGTCTCGGAAAGTGGGGGACCACACAAGGGTCTTTCATCCCTGAACTGGAACCTTCGTCCCCAGCCCGTATTCGGAACAACGTTCTCTGCGCCAACAAGAAACTTTCCGCAACCCTAGCGCCAGGCTTGGTTTTTAGCGTGACCGTTCGGGGCGGTGGACGGGTCCCGGCGGGTGATCCGCCAGGAGGCCCGAGCGGACATCCCGTTTCTGACCTTGTTTCCCTTGACCCTGGGAGACCGGCTCGACCGGTCACTTGGGGCCCTTGATGACTCTCATCACCGAGGGCGCCAAGGGTGGTCATTCCCCTGCAATTTGGGATCAAGGATTGCACCGATATCATCATGGTTTCAGCCCGCTAATCTCGCAAGCCAGTATCCAAGTGGGAGCGCCACTCCGCGATAACTGAATGCGATAATAGCATCGCATTGCCTGTGGCGTTTCAGCTTGCGGCAAACACCGCCGCCACATCATGCACATGTCTCGTGCCGGGCTCATCACAGTCGATGTGTTCTCCACAACTCCAGGATTTAGTTGTCAACTTGATGTATTAGTCATTATCCCGTGAGAAACACTTAGTTTTGAACAAGAAATCCAGCTGGGCATCTATGACGTTCTTGGTCTTGAGGACCTCAATACACGACAAGACAAGAGCAACACTAACGAAACTGGCACAAGAGACGTGTTCGTTTGTTCAAGAAACATCAATAACCCAAGAGACGGAGGAACGAAGGAGAGCCTCGGCCGGGCACGCAGGTAACAGCAGTAGGACTAGATGACTAAAATGCTGCAAACCCCACGGCGAGGAAGATGGCGCTGGTATCAGCGAAGCTGGACAAGACGGCGCCGGGGTATGCAATTCTAACGATGGAAAATCCAAGCTATCAGAGTACAAGCCATGCCCAAATCCACGCCGAATTCTTTGATCGTCAGAGACATGTGTGAGCTGATGCCGAGTCATGATGGAGAGGTGTGTCGAGCTTGGCACAGGGGACACACCGATGAAATGTCAGGCGAGTTGAGCAACGCGACGATTCCCATGCGTTTCGGGCTGCTGCCGCCGGGGCGCTGAAGCACTCGGCGGAGGCCGACTTCTTAAACTGCTCGATGCGTTCATGCTCTAGTGTGGCTCGAAGGAGCCGGATGGTCGGTTGTGTAGGAACCAGATAAATCGTGTATGATTTGTTTCCACTGAAGTGTCTGGTCTGAGCAACCAGAAATACGGGACACTCCGGGAGAAACGCACCGTGACCCCCGATGATGGCAAAACCGGCATAACGATGCGAAACGGGTTTAGAGACAACGAAGGTGAAGGGGAGCACACGGATTCCATGACGATCATTTGGTCACCGCCTGCCAGGCTCGGTCAACTTTTGGTCTCAGAACACTCTGCTTGCGGTAGGGAGAAATCCGAGTAGAAGGTACCTTAATTGGTGTGCAGCGCCATCATCCGAGTCAGCTTGGGCTTGTTCGAGCTTCCCCTCGCCAGCCGGGTCTCTAGTTCCAACGACGTCCGTCGAACGAAGCAAAGGAAGTAGTACAGAGAAGGAACTCAGGTTCAGTTCACAAAGTGCAGTTGTGTTGCCGCACTTTAAACCTCCTTCCCCTTCGCGAGTCGTTTGCCATCCCCCAGACAGAGATGAATCAGCCTTGATCTCACCCAGACCTTGATAAACCTACAGAGCCACCTAATGCTATCCCAGGTTGAAGCATTTCGCTCTACAAAAGGTAAAAACATGTATGTCCAAGCAAATATATACATTTGTTTCACCATACCGGTAATACCGTCCTCACCTCCGCCCAGGTAGCTCCAACTTGGCCGTCCACGAGCCAACAAGAGCATCCAACTCTCTCGTACTCCGAACCCCCGTCCCCAGTCTGCCCACGTCATCCTCGTCATTGCGGAAGCGCACATCATAAGTCAGCAGCGCCACAGTAGACGACTTCCAGAGCGGCAAGCCCGCCGTACGTGCGCTCTGGATCACCAAGGTGACAGTGAACGCGATGGAAATGAGCTGCACGATGAGCGGCAGGGTAATCCACGCCCACTGGACCTCAATAAACACCACGGGGTTGAGGCTCTGCCCGTAGGCCGTGATGTTGTATGTCGAGCGCAGCTGATTCGTCATGCTGTCGACCATGGCACTCATGGTCTGGGAGATGTTGCCCGACCGAAAGGTGTCGCCCGTGCCCTGGTCTGGGAAACCATTGAGCCCGTCGTAGATGCGGCCGCTGAAGCGGGCTGACGAGAATAGCAGCTGGAGGGCCGCGATATCTGAGCCCGAAACCCTCAAGAGGGGAAGTCCGCTCTGGTTAAAGGTTACATGCCCAGCGACGGTGACGTTTTGGCTTACGGCACCCGGATCGAGACGGATGGATTCCCGGCTACTGATCGTCAGGTTCTGGCCCGAGGACGACAGGTTCGAATATCTCCAAGCCGCTAGCGCGATGTCGCACTCGAAGATTGTCATGTTGGCGGGGGTGAAGTAGTAGTTGATAGTATCGACTGGCACTCTGAACACCCCAATGCGGACAATTTCGGGACGCATTAGCGGAGGAACCCAGGTTCCGTTGACAAATATGCTGGTGTCGTTCGCGAGGCTGGTGGCGTTGACGCTGACGACTGTTTGCCAGGACGTGTGCGAAAAAGGGGCGGGCAATCTAACACCGCCTGGAGTTGTGAGAACCATATCATCTTCCCGCAGTACCGAGGTCGAGCTCCATGTCGCCGACGCATTGGGATGGAGACGGATAGTCGCCTCGGTCACATCGGCACAAGTGCTGGCAAAGCCAAGCGAGTAGTACGTGCTGTTCCACTGGCACTTAGAGGTGCAGTTGAACACAGCGGGCGAGCCAAGATTGTACAGGCCTCGGAACACGGCGCCCTGCATAGACAAGTCCATGGTGGAAGCTGCAAGGCCAAGGAGCATCAGTAACGAACCATGAGTTGTCATTTACCTGACTGCAGGGTAAATAGGAAGGACTGACGCGCAACATTGAGAATCGTAGCAGAACCACGAAGGGAAACTGGCTTGGCGCTACTGTTGTAGACGTGTGCCAGCCCAAGAAGGGCGTTTCCATCTTCCTGGGCAACATCACGCGACTCGAAGGTGACCATCTGCTGAACGAAGACATCGAACTAGCCGCAGTGTCAGCTGTGGATTCCCCATTCCGGATATTTCGAATGGGAATGCGCAGTCTCGGGAGCAGGGTAGGTCCTCAAACAACCGTAAAGGGAAACAAACAATCCACAGACAAAGAAGACTGTTGCTTACACCCACGGCCAGCAGAGTGACGACGGCACCGATGCTCGCCAGCCCCCAAGGTCGCCTGGCCAGAAGAGCAAGAGACCCCAGCGGCCCTCGGCTCGCTTCCTCAAGCAGGTCCAGATCGGTTAGTTTGTGCGGTGACTTCTGGAAGTGCAGCCACTTGTACTGGCTGAGGCATGCCCCAACGGCGAGGGCCGCGGCCGAGTTGGCGCCCGTGGAGAAGATGGCAATGGTGGCCGTGATGCTGAGCCACCCGCCGCGCCATTCGCTCTGCGGCCGATCCTGGAACGTGAAGAGAATGGCGACAATGCTGATCATGCATCCAATGCTGAATGCGAGGGCGAGCAGCTCCCACCTCCACTCCCATAGCGAGTTCGACGGCGGAGACGGCACATCTGCGGGGTGCTCGTCGCTTTCAACAGCCTCCTCTGTCCACATCGCGCCAGACTTCATAGTGTCGAACTTGGTCGCCTGGTCGCCTGGGTGCAGGGGATCGGATTGCAGGGCGTCGGCCTCCATCATTGAGTTCTGCCTCTTGTTGTGCGGCGGGACGCGGGAGGGAAAATGCCGACAAGGCGGCGGAGGAATTCAGATCGTCCTTGAAAACCCATCTTCCGGATACCCTGGCCTTGGTGCGCCTATCGGAGTTCGAGAATGGGTGTGTTGGTTCACAGTTGCTTCGCAACCCTGCGTCTGCAGGAAACCTGGTCACCTCGGGCCGTGTGGGCGCGTATTTGTGCCCACGGGCGAACAGAACAGGAAGGCGGTCAATGGTTCCTCGTTCTCTGACTTGGCGCTTTGGCTTCGCGTTTCCCAAAACAGTCTCACCACCATGATGAGGACTCAACAACGGCAGAGACGGAGCCGCCCACAGAACCAGCAGGATGACGTCTTGGTTGTATGGCGCGCCGAAGCATATCATGAGAATAAAAAAGCAGGAGAGCAAGTTCAAAGTGCCTGCTACCCAAACGACCCAAGGCTCAAAGGACCGACGGACGGGAAAACAGGGAGTGCAGAACGCGGGACTTAAGATGCAAAGTATATAGATATTGCTCAGGCACACAAGCATTCGATAATCGCTTGGAGACCAATAAGTTTGCCTGTTGGAATTGTTGAACGGTAAGTTGGACAGGATCCATCACCCGTTCAACCCCACCAACCACCTGAACCTCACTTCCCCCAAAAGACATGACATCCCCACATCCGAAACGCTCAGCTCCTCCACCACCAGCTCTTCCCAACCACTCGTGAGTTCTCCGAAACCCCAAACAACATATCAATACCCCGTCCACGCCGGCGTCGCAGCAGGGGTGTACGGTGCCTGCCCCTGCCACTGCGGCTGCCCCGATCTGTTCCATGCACCACTTTGTTGCTGCGGGTTGGGCGGACACTGAGCGCCAGGCTGCTGTTGCTGCTGATGAGGATCACGGGGCGGAAAGTAGCCTCCTTGGCTAGTGTTTTGCGCCGACTGGGGAGGCGAGAGGGGAGTTGGTGGGAAGCCCGCGATTTGACCCGGCGGTGGCGGTGGCGGGGGCTGTTGGACTGGTGCCTGCTGCTGTGTATACGGAGAATAAGACTGCTGCGGAGCGGCTGCTTGTTGAGGTTGGTATGGTGGCTGCTTGTGCTCGTGTTGCTGAGGCTGCTGGGCGTAGACGGGATAGGAGTGTTGTTGGGGTTGGGGTTGCGGAGTTGACTGTGGCCGCTGGTAGTGTTGTGGGTTGTAGGCTGCGAATTGGTATTGCTGTGGAAAGTTGGATCGTTGCTGGGCTGCTGGCTGTGGTATGGGGGTGACTGATGTTCCTGCGTATGGTGCTCCCGGGATCGGATATCCTTGGAGTGCAGAAGGAGGCGCCGTACTCGGCGGTGGAATGGGGAAGCTCAGGTTATGGCCAACGACCGGTGGCGCTGGCGCTGGCGGGGCTTGCTTGCCGTTGGGGGGGGCAGTTGTGGGAGGAGGGGGGAAATAGATCGTCGAGGCAGGTCGCTGGCTTGTGGCTGTAGATGAGTACGACGGCAGGGTTGAAGGCTGGTGGTATGATGGTGGAGGAGCTTGGGGCGGTGACATGCTTGTGTCAGAGGCGGTTGGTGCTGCCAGGGCGGTTGTATGTGGGAATCCAGCGGTCCCTGTTTGCTGCTCCGGGGAGGTGTGGTAAGTCGCGGAGGCCGCTTGGTATTGCTGCTGAGCCTGCACCTGGGATTGATGGGGTATGAGGGTCTGCATCTCGGGCTGATGAGGTTGTTGCACTGGCTGTGGGTACTGGTGGGACGCAGATTGGTGAGGTGTTTGCAATGGAGGTGGGACTGTTTGTTGTGGGTATTGCTGCAGGTCTGGTCGGTGTGGCGGCGGCACGGGGGACTGCTGAGCAAGGTCCTGATACGGTGGTTGAGTTGCTTGCAAATGATCTTGCTGATCCTGACGCAGTGCCGGAGTGGGCTGTGAAGCATAATCCGTGACTGCAGAAACAGCCCAATGATCAGGAGCTGGTGTTGGTGCATACAAATTTGGTGTCTCAGGGGCGGCGGTGACCCCTGTCGGCACAAGAGAAGGTTTGAGTGGACTCGTGGAGTGTTCTGGATGCTCATATGAGATTGGCTGAGACGGGGTGTGTGCTTGAGCTTGGCTGTTAGACGGTGTAGAAACGGCCTGGTGCTGCTGTTGCTCCATAGCTCTTTGCGGCGCTTGATATTGTTGATGCTGCTGTTGTTGCTCCGGAGCGGGAGTGGATGCTGGAAGAGAGTAGGCCAGTGCGGTCATGTCAAACGGCCCCGTTGCGACTTGAGATGGTAGATACGTGGCGGGTGCAAACGATGTTTGTGGTTGCAAACCGGTTTGTTGCTGAGTTTCGTCTCGGGGCTGTTGCCCATACCCATATTGCGGTGGTGGTGGCCCCGCGTAGTGGTAGCCAGGGGAAGCCGCCTGTGTGAACGTAGCGGCTGGTGTTTTGAGGTCCGGAACAAAGCCGTTGGGCGCTGTCGCCGCGGAGTAGGGCGGGGGCGGCGCGATTTGTTCGTAGACGGGTTCGTATGGCGCTTGTGGGTGTAGGTGCGGTTGTGCTTGGGCTCCGTAGGGCGGGATGGCATACCCAGCTTCCTGGGCCTTCGCGTCCGCCACGGCCTGAAATACACCGGCCTTCTGGAACGCCTTGTTTGCCTCCTTCGCCTTCACATGGTGCGTGTACATGTGCTCGAGGCCCATGCCAGCACCGTCCAGGGCGGCGTGTGAAACGATCTTGATGGCCAGCTCATGCTCAACGATGGCCGCGATGCCATGCTCTGCTCCGGCAGTGGCCACTGCGTCGGCACCAACGGCGCCCACTCCCATTGTGACAACACCGATGGTCCCGCTCACCGCTACGCCCGAGAACACGTCTCTCTTGCGGGTGTTGTGGGTTGTTCCGAGCCTGTTGAGGTGTCTCTCGATGATGTCGCGCTTCTTGCGCGCGTTGTGGATGGCGGGCGCGGCCAATCCGACACCAATGGCGGAGATGCCGGCTGTCAGAGGAAGGGCGAGGCCCGAAACTGCGGTCGAGGTGGACGCCCCCGAGATAAGTCGCGTGTAATGCTGCCATTCTTTCTGGAGTTCCTCCTGGTCCATCCCCTGGCATTTCTGGTCGTATTTCTGGAAATCGAACGGCATTTTGCTGGCAGCCGCCCACGTGGAGTGAGGTTGTGGACGTAGAGGTAAAACCTGACAGAAATCGAAGCGAACCAAAGCGCGGGGTGAGGGGGATGAAGAGAAGGGGGCGGATTCGCAAATCGATGCCAAGCCAGATGGGGTTAGGCGGTTCGATATCAGCTCCGGAGTTAACACCTCCGCCGCATTTCCCCACCGACTCTCTGCGACATTTCTCAGCCGCATGGCGCTTGCTGCGGTCCAGGCGGCTGTGTGACTGCGTCTCCTTGCTCCCTTGGCAGGGGTCGTCCTCCAGGCCGGTAGAGCCGTTGCATTTCCGTCCATAGCTCGCTCTGGTTCCCCGTCTCGTTTGGTTTTCTTCTTAGTAGCCAGGCACGTGCCAGGCTCGGACGACGACGGAGAGTGGGGGCAGCGGAATATACAGAATATTTCATCTTTCCAAGCAAGTCGGCGAGGACCGGCTCGTAGCCGAGGAAGCGCGGCTGCTCCCAGCACGATTGTCTCGAAAGCAACGCGCAACGCAGTGTCAGTGCCGTGGCTCGACGGGCTCCAGGGTCTGGTTCAATGACCGGTCCTGGACCCATGAAACTGGCCATCCTCTCTCACCTGCTCTCCCCAACAGTGTTTGGCAACGTTCTCGGCCCGCGTATCGACGGCAAGCTCCAGGTCGAGCACGCAGACGGCGTCTGTGACCGCGGCAGGCGAGTTCGCCGTCGGCCTGCCGAGGCAGCACATCTCCCCTTCGGTTCTGGCCGTCGTAAGCGACGTTTGTCCTCTCGGATCCTGTAATGACAGCAGCGAGTGACCGCTATTTCCCTCGCCGGTGTTAAAATTGGAAACTTGAGAAGTTGCGGGTAATTAGCCGTTGCCATGTAGCTTTCGGTGGGCAAAGTAATACTAGACGCTGAGAGCCTGGTGAGATTCTGTCAGTCTTTGACAAGATGAGCTCAAATGCGGGCGAGACTGTTGCCGGAAAACTTAGGTACCATTGTCAGTGTGAAAGACTTTGCGCAGGTCGGCGGGGTTGAGCCCGGAATGGGTGGCTGGTGACTCGGGAGGTCCATTTTTACTCTCTCTGGTCAAGCAAAATGCCGCTGCTGCTGCTGTGCTAACGAGCTTTATTGCTCTAAAATACCAGTCATTCAAGACCTCATGAGATCTGTCCCTGAACCGGGAGTTTTCAGCAGTGCCAAGTGGGAGTCTTTGCATTTAGATTATTGGTTGCAGAGAGGGAAATTGGGCCGCCCTCATTTCAAGTTCTTTTCCGCTGAGGTGCTGCTGCAACGAAATAATCGTGGCAGAGTTTCCAGCAGTTCCCGCATCTTTCTTGCACTCCCACAACCTGAAATATTCCGGCTTTCCGATTTCATTTCCTCCTCTAATTCCATCAGTCGGCTGTTTCTTCCACAGCAACGCACTAGGACTGGAGTCGCCTGAGCCCAACATTACTCCTCTTCAACTCCCAACTTCTCAGCCCAACTTTGTTTTGTTGACAATCCCGGCAATGGCGTTTTCCGGGGGCGAGACCGACAACACGGTCATCATCGGCATCGACTTTGGAACCACCTTTTCCGGAGTCGCTTTCGCGTGGTCCATGAATATCGACCATGTTGAGGTCATTTCCAACTGGGAGTCCGTGATGCCTTCTAATTTCGATGAAGACAAAGCTCCTACCGCCATTTCGTTTGGCCCGAAGCAGGAGGTAAAATGGGGCTACAACATTCCATCCACCGACGAGCAGGGCATGTGGTTCAAGCTGTTGCTCATCGACGACAACGACTTGCCGGAGGAGGTCCGCGACTCCGTCAAAATCATGGAGATCCGCGCCTACCTTCAGAAGCACAACCTGACTACAATTGAGGTCATCGCTCTGTTCCTCCGCCACTTGTGGAACCATGCCATTCAACATATCACGAAGAGCGTCAGCTGCAATCTCGTGAACTACTCCAGGTTCCGCATCGTCATCACTTTGCCCGCCATCTGGCCCGAGTACGCCCGCGTCCGGATGAAGGAGGCGGCCAAGCAGGCAGGAATGTTGGCAGAGCGCGAAGCCGGCGAGACCGAGCTCGTATTTCTCGCTGAGCCCGAAGCTGCTGCATTGGCCACCCTCTCGGACATGAAGAATCGCTGCGATATCAAGGTTCGTGCCAAGGTCTGCTGCCAATTTGACTCTCGCTAACATATTCTCAACACCACAGGCTGGCGATACCTTTGTGATCGCTGACTGCGGCGGCGGCACCGCTGACCTCATCAGCTATCAGATTGTCTCCATCTCGCCGATGGTGGTGAGAGAGTGTGTCAAGGGACAAGGTGCGTGTTTGTTGCGAGTCACGGCCCGGGTCATCCTGCACCCAAGCAGATACAAACACTTGGCAGCCTGCTGACTTCGGAACAAGTGGCCTCTGCGGTGCCGTCTTCATCGACGAAGCCTTCACTGCAATTTTGAGGCCAGTCATCGGTCACCAGAAGTGGGCCAGGATGTCAGCAGAGTCTCAGCACCGTCTCTTGCATGACGAATGGGAAGACGGAATTAAACCGACATTTGACGGTCTTCCGAGAACCTGGCAGCTGACCATTCCATTTGAGTGCCTGGACTGGAAATCACGCAAGATCCCCGGGCCCCTCCCAAGGTTCACATTGTCGACCCAAGATGTTTCCGGCGCTTTCGACCCGGTTGTCAGCAAGATACGTGACATGGTGGATGAACAGGTGGCCGTGGTCAGAGAGAAGACAGGCAAAAGCCCCAAGGTAGGCATCCGTCGCAATCCTTTATCGCGATTCGATGATTCTGAACAGAGGATATTGGCTAACATCACAACTGCAGTATGTCATCTTGGTGGGAGGGTTTGGCAGGTGTAGATATCTTTTCTCGACTCTGAAGATGCATTTCGGCCACGATGTTGAAGTCTTGCAAGCCGGAGGTTCCAAGCCGTAGGTTACGGCAAGTTGCAGATGTTCCATGCTTTCGGAGCCTATATAAGTACTGACGCATCCTGCAGGTGGACAGCGGTTTGCCGCGGCGCAGTCATTCATGCTGCCAGCTTGACCAGCCTCTCCGCTTCGCCAATCCAGGTCCAGGCGAGAATCTCACGTGTGAGCTGTGGCATCAAGATAAACACGTTCTGGGACCCCTTAAAGCACATGCTTGCCGACAGGTATTGGTGCGACAACTGGCAATCGTGGAGGGTCGAAAATCAAATGCGCTGGCATCTCAAAGTTGTATGTCTCGCCCCGCCATTGTTGGCAAGGCTTCGCATGTCTTAACCATCATCCACTGACTGAAAGCTTTTCAATATTAGGGCGACAACATGTCAGTGGCCGACCCGGTCAAGTTCTCGCTCGTGCAGCTCGTTGCTCCAAGAGATGCGGCAAGGATGAGATTCACAGAGATCGTGTACACTTGCGCCGCTCTCTACCCCCCCAAGGAGTGGGATGCCACCATGAAGCAGTTGTGCAAGATTACATGGGAGGCTGATATCGACATTTCCACGCTGCCGACTTGGACAAACCGCTTGGGGAAGGTTTTCCACAAGCTCCGCTGCGAGGTGGAGATGACATGCACGGGCGGCTCGGTTGACTTTGCCATCTACCATGACGGAAAGCGTCAGGGATCGAAGAACGCTGGAGTGGATTACGAAACCGAAGATTAGATGGTCTCGCAATTGGTATGTACATGATGCCAGGGAGGATGACGAAGCCCGGCAAACTCAAACCTGCAGATTAGGTAGGTATATGTAGAGTAGATCCAAGTCGGACAAAATCATGGAATCATGCCAGTGGGTAGCAACTGTGGAAATTGGTGCTGTGTTCGCTCACGCGCCTGATGCTTGTTTCCTCCTCAGCTCAGGGCTGGAGCACCAAGAGCAAGAACTTTTCTAACAAGTTCTTTAGGAACTTCTGTTTCAATGATTGAGTAGCTTCCAGTTCCTCCAGGATTCATGATTTAGGTAGTCCATCACTGCGACTGCGTGGGCTAAAATTGAGGCTGCTCGGCTTCATATCCGCACCTCCGGCGCACAAACGAACGACTGCGCAACGACCGGCTGCCAACGCCTTGACTCAATTCCAAAGCATCTCCTCCCTTTTACCTCTCTTGGCGTTGCAAATACAGAGTAGGTAGCGAGCGGCCTTTGGGTCGCGGGTGTCCGAGTTTCCCCGGTCTCCAAATTCTCGAGCAGCTCTTTCTGAGAGCTTTCCGAAATCCTCCCGCAACCAAAACTTCTCGGTGAAACGAGACTCCGACATTTCGGCTTCAACCAGGTAATCGCAACCAGTCACAGTACTGATGCAGAGAGCTGAGGTTCAAGAGTAATTTCTTTCAATTCTTGGGGTTCTTCTTTGCTTCCCAGTTTTCGTTCTTGACGCTTCCTGCTGACCATTCCCTGCCGCGGGTATTAGGTTCTGTCCATCACTCCCGTCAGGATGGCATTCTACTCGAACAGTCAGAGCGCCGCCGGGAACCAGAGCAGTGCTAAGACTTACGGCAATCACAACGGCCACAGAGGCGCTGACCTCGATAACGGATTCACAAGCGACTTTGAGGGTGACAACAATGTTCAAGATGGCGATGGCGACCGGAGCGATCCTTACACCAAACTCGATGAAGCCATCCGAGAGGGCCAGTGGTACAAGCAGAAAAATGAGGACCTGCAGAAACAAAACACGAATCTTGGGGAAACTTCTAGGATTCTGAGCGCAGAAAACGCCGCCTTTCGCCATGACATTTTTCGTCTTCGCGCAGTCAACGACCAAGCCGCAGCGGAGTGCAGTGAGCTCCGGAAGATGGTGGCGAGCCTGCAGTTGGAGAACCGGTCTGCTGCCGCAAGCCGAGAATCAGGGTGGACGCTGCCAAGCTGGCGCTTTCTTTCTGGAACAAACAACCCGAACGCCTCGGAAAATGCCGTCGCCGAAGCCCACAGGGACATTGAGCAGTACAAGGAGAGGACTCGGGCGTTGGAAGCCGAGAACTGCAAGCTTCGCCAGAGGAGATGCGAGGAGAAGGCGCATTTTCGGCGACAAACACAGGGGCTTGAGGAGAGGCTGAAAGATGAAAAGCGCAAGTTCCAAGAGATGGTATCCGAGCAGAAGGAACGCATCCGGCGGCAAACGTCAGCGTTCGCCGAGGAGCTGGCGGCGATCAAGAGCAAGACTTCCATCGATGCCCCGAAGCTTTCAGACACCGAGATCCAGGCTCGATGGAGGGCGCTCGGGTTTGCCATCAGGCAGTTTATCTCAGGACATTTGCCACAGTCGCTAGATCACGCAGCCATCCAACGTCTCTCGTCTCTCCGGGACTCGACCACCTGGCCACCGGGAGTGGCGCAGACGCTGCAAGTACCCATGCTCTGTCCTGCGTCTCTTGAGTCTTGGATCTGGTACTTTTTGTACGTTCGGATTTTTGACTCCCGCTCAAAAGCCTGGGCCGGGGAGACCGGAAAACTGTGGGGCGCTCTTCGCGACGTTGTTCAAAGTGAGTGGTCATGAAATACAGGTACCCAGGAAACCAAGCACATTTCTAACCGTGTTCTAGAAAACCTGCCCATATCTGCATCCTCCAGCCACTCCGCTGCTATCGTTGCCGAGTTCCACGATTGGAGAGTTCGCTCAGCTCACTTCATCTCAAATCTGAAGCTTGACAGTCGCGGCCAGGGCGGGGATACCGACACCTTCGTGGCAAAATGTCTCTTGGATGAGTTGCAGCCCATCGTGTCGTTTGCAAAAGGTCCTGGTGGGATCACCCCCGAAATGAATGGGGAAGCACTTGGAATCGTCGGCAAAGCCGCCGAGCTGGCCGAGCTTTTCCGACTGACACGGGCGGATTACCACGTCGTCATCACGCGGCTGAAGCTGCCTCTCGTTCGACCCCCAAGCTGCGAATTCGAATTCGACCCGGAGACAATGGAACGAGTCAGAAGCCTTCCCGTCTTTGAGCACGGCAACTCTACACCTACTGTCAATCTCGTTGTCTCGCCGGGAATAATTAAGACCGGCAGATCCGATGGCTCGAACTATCACTCGGACCTGGTTCTAGTCAAGCTCCAGGCCGTTTGTGACCTCCAAGAGATTTGGCATTCCCCTCAGAAATGAAACGAGACTTCAACGAGTGGCTCGGGGCAGCAACCGACTTGTGAACTGTGATGAAAACCGTCAGCAATGGGGCAATCACGGATGACCCTTGCGAGGACGGGCAATGCCATTGGAAGGTGGATAGTTTCACTGCCTACCCGTGGGTAGTATGCGGTGTCAAGTCGCGAGAGCACCGATTCATGAAAGTCTTGATCCTTACCCGTTTCGAAACCGCCTGTGCATTGTCCCAACGTTGTGAGCGTTCAGTCGCCGCCCTCTTGAACCCATTCAAGTCGCTTGGCCAAACTTGTGTTCTTGGCGAACTCTGAGAGGGGATGGGGATATGGCCCTGATGATTCTCACCCTGTTGTTGACTACGCCGCTGGCTTTCAGACAGCCACCCTTTGCCCCTGAGCCTTCGTACAGCCAACACCCTTGGCCCTAACGTCCTCGCATCAATAGGGGCACTAAGCAGAAACATGGGAGTAGACGAGAAGTTTGAACAGCCAATTAGGTATGTCAGGTACGAGAGACTCAAGGATACAACCTACCTCCCGTCAACCGCCTCCTAGCCAACCCTATTCCCCCACTCCCTCCCGTTGCCGAATCCTCCATCAGCTTGAAGCAGCCTTCTCCAGCTCCAGAAGCTTCTTGGCCGTGTCCGCCATGGTCTCCTCAACAGTGTGGAACGTCAGACCCAGCAGCTTGTTGTCCTCGTCGGCGTCAAGCTTGGCAAACGTGACTTTTGCGTCCTCCCCGCTGTCAGCCGGGAGCTTTCCAGCCAGCTCAGGCACCTCTGCAAGAGCATGGACGAGCTGGGTGTACGTCATAGGCTTCCCGTTGATCAACAAGCGCCGGTTCGCCGCCTCCTTCAGGGTTAGCACCTTGACGTGAGCATCCGCCAGGTCACGGACGTCAACAAAGGTCGGGAACGTCGTGGCGGGGATGGTCTCGTGTGTGCCGTTGATGAAGCTGTAGATAATGTTGGTGCTGTAGTTCAGGCTCTTCAGGCCGTCCTTGAGCGGCTGGAGCGGGGGGCCGAAGATGAGCGCCGGGAGGATCACGGTGACGGCGAAGGATGGCTTCTCGGTTTTGACAAACTCCCACACGGCGAGTTCGCCCTCTTTCTTGGCGCTGCAGTACGAAATGTACGGGTTGTTGGCCTCGCGGGCTTGCTCCTGGGTGATGGGCAGCCAGGTCTTGTTGGTGAGTGGCCCACCAACTAGCTCTTCTGGCGAGCCGGTGGTCATGGCATTGACAGAGCCGGTGATTGCGACGGACTTGATACTGGAAGATGCGGCCCGGTGAGCCGAGCGGAGGAGGGCGAGGTTGCTATATGGTTTTGATGTCAGTTTGCGTACTCAAGAGGGCCGGATAGCAAGTTGGTAGTCTTACCCATCGACGCTTGGCTTGAGAAAGTCACGAGTGTAGTCGGTGTTGGCTGGATTGTCAAGCAGCGGTGCGGCAACATGTACGATCTAATTTTACAAGATATCAGAATAAGATTTTTGTCTCATCTTAGTTAAGTGAACCGAGGGGCGGGAATGCAAAATTGCCAAAGCCAACAACGGAGTGACATCGCCGGCAGTTTCTGGGGTTGCGGTGGGGGAAAGGGATGGGGCGAGACCGTTGGAAGTTGGAATGTAGGAGGGGCAATAAGTTGCAACAGAAAGAACAGCGGCGTACGTGGTCGAGGGTGTGCTTGGCAAATACTTCGTCCCAGCTGCTCTCCTCGGCGTAGTCCTTGACCACAATGACTTGGAGCTTCTCCTTCCACTCGGGA
>FTEL01002569.1_pt1 | contig 20954 bp, 21 predicted proteins | sample 1658911 | NCBI WGS metagenome assembly FTEL01 (sample SAMEA3914869, study PRJEB12502) | metagenome | biome: forest; material: soil | place: USA | collected 2012-03-12 | depth 0.1 m
GCCCAGAACATGCTGCGCAACCGCCCCATCAGCACCAAGCTCGACTACTCGCGCATGGGCAACCTGTTTGAGTTCTCCAAGCGCGGCCCGGGTAGCACCTACGGCGCCAGCTCGGTCGGCAGCCGCAGCGCCCTGCCCAGCAGCGCCGGCAGCGACGACGAAGATGCCGCTGAGGGGCAGACCTCGACGCCGGCGCTCACTGCGCGGGAGAGGGCTGCCAGGGCGCTTGCGCCTGAGGAGGATGAGGATGAGCAGGAGGACGGGTTTGGTGGCGAGGAAGAGCTTCAGGATGAGGCGGAGGACTTTGATCCGTTTGCTGATGGCGCCGGTGGTGGTGAGGATGAGGAGTAAGGTCTTCGGTATGTGCAAGGATTTCATGTAAGATACCGAAGGCTTGCGGAAGACCATACAGGATCGGGCTCGATCACGGAGCCGGAGGCTGTTGGAGGAGGGAGGCAGGGCTTGTGTCAGGGTGTTTTCAGGCCTTTGCAAAGGGACGAGGATAGTGTATAATGCGGCTGTTAGATACCCCCTAACCCTTTGCTTGTTCAGCAGCGGTAACAAGAACAATGACAATGACATTGACTGAACATCAAGAAGACCAAGGCGGCAACCGTTTAGTTACCACCTCTTGACTTTCTTGCATGCTCCTCCATCAGCTCAATGGGCGATCTATCCTTTAATAGAGCTTGAGAAAAGCCACGGGCGACATCTAGAGGGGTCCTGCCTTGATGGTCCGGAATGTCCACCCGAGCGCCGTATGAAAGGAGAATCTCAACGATCTGCCGAGGATACATGCTAAGAATCGCCCGGTGTAGCGGCGTCTCCCCATCAATATCCTGTGCGTTGACGTTCGGCTTCTTATCTAAGACGGCCAAAAGGACACCGAGGCTTTTGGTAGCGGCGATGTGTAACGCTGTTTGTCCGAACCGGTTCTCTAACGAGACGTCGGCTCCGTTCCGAAGTAGGATGTCAACCATTTCGAGTTGGGTAGTGTTGCGGGTAAAAGCCCCCCATCCGTCCTTGTACATCAGGGGGCCGCTAACGGCGGTATGCAGAGCGTACATGAGCGGCGTTGCAGCTCGCTCGTTGACTGGAAAGCCCATCCCCAAGATCCGAGCCGCTGTTTTGACGACCCCAAAGTCGACAGCTGCCACGAGGATAGTTGATCCGGCTTGGTAACGTGTTTCAAACGGCGATGCCCTCAGCCGTCGCAGAAGTTGGCATGTGTCACCGCTAAGACGGCGCAGAACGCCCTCCTGCGATATCCCGTGCTCCTCTGCTCTCTCGATGCGGTCGAAAATGTGCGAGCATATGTATTGGAGCAGCTCGCAGTATTGGTGAACTGCCGTGAGCCTGAACTGGGTTGGAGTGGCTAATTGCAATTCTCGTATCTCGAGATAGTTTGCAAAGCAGGTGGCCATCATGGAATGGCCACTCCCGACAATGGACCTCGGATTAAACTGAAGCAAACTGAAGCCGTCGTCGTGGAGAAAGAATTCCCGTACAGTCTCATGGATAAACTGGTAGGTTGGATCTTGGCTTTCACTGCTCGGAGTCTGTTCCAGAAGGCCCTTGGAGAGGTCGATGATCATTTCGTGTATCTTTCCACGCGTCTCGAGATATTCCACTGAGTCCTTCCATGCTTCGAGGGAGCCGTAGCAAGTCCCCCCAAAGGCCAGAGCCTGGTGGATTTGGCTTTGTGTCAGAGGCTGCATACCAAACAGCATCAGTTGCATGAGACGAACCACACGCTCGGTTTCGGTGTCATCTTGGTTCGAAAAGAGTGCTCGGAAGAGTGTGCCAAGTTCCGGGGGGATTTCCTGCAACTTTTGTCGAAGCAGTTTAAGTGATTTGCCCCGGCCGTTTTTCGCCAACATGGCGATGGCGAGGACCACCCAAAGGAAGACGCCAGAGGATCTCTCGAAGATTTCGTCCTTGAGATCCGCAATGGATCGGTTGTCTTCGGCCTCTGCGACGATGTAGAGTAAGATGTCGGCTCGATTGTGTTTCTCGACGACAACCTCGGGGCACCCATTGATGGATATGTGAGGATAATGTCGGCTGGAGAAGCAAATCTTGAGGTCGGCGCCGGCATTGCAAACCTTGGTGCTGATACTTTTGAAGAAGCGAACTAGGTCCCTGACCTCGGCATCATCACACTCGTCCATGGCGTCAATGAAGAGAATGGCCGGCCGAGACTCGCAGGTTGCAAAGACGCGTGACAACAGGTCTTGCAGTTCTTCTTGATGCCATGTCACAGTGGGATGGAACATGGCCTTCTGCTTGAACATTGGGCATAAATGATCGAGTGCCAACGAGTCCTGGCAAAGGACCTGGTGGAGCAGAGACCGATAGAGACCGAAGGGTGTCTTCTCGAGGTGTCCTGTTCCCCGCGCATTGAAGAAGAAAGCGGCCGTGGTGGTCTGGGTGCCTTTATACAGTAGCTTGGCTCGACGCACAGCGTCCTTCATCAGAGTCGATTTTCCAGAGCCAGGCTTCCCTTTGATCCAAAGGAGACCGTGGTCCTTGGCAACATGGGTATTGTTGATCCAGTCATCGTATTGTGTGGTGGAATACAGCCACCCGCACGTCTGATCCAGAGCTCTTTGGATGTTTCCGCGTCTGTCGTCCATCTCGGCGAAAGCCAGAGATTCTAGAAAGGCTATAACCGTCGTTAGAAACTGGTGTAAAATTCACTGTTGAGCAGGTTGCCATACCTTTTCCATCCATACTAACATGGGGAACTATATTGATGGTTAAATAACGTAAAATGGAGGGGGGTCCGCCAGGTGGTGTTGACATACCGATTCTACCCGAGGCTATCATGGATCCGATCTCGAATGCAATCTTCCGATAGCCAGCATCAAGACTTGTGTCAAATCTGCACATGTTCATGTGGTTCGCCGATATTGTCTCGGCATGTTCTCTAGGATCGTCGAGGGTGGAGGATGTGTCTGGGACAACCTTCTTATTCAGGGGCCCAGCGTTGATGCCGGAGATGCCCCACGCCTCCTGGAACGTCTTGACGCGGAAGCCATATTTCCGCCACAGCGTCGTGAAGGATTCCCTCCCGAGTTCCAGTTCCGGACTGTCTGTCCCGAGGGTCCGAAGAAGAGCGGCATTTGAGTCAACCCTGAGGATGGTGCTGGCAATGCTCCGAACCGTCTCGCCGAGATCGGCCATTCCTGGACTGCCCCTATGCGGTGTGCCGAGGAAAATGACCCCTTTGGTGGATTTCACAATGTCCCTGAACTCTGGCTCTTCCGAAACCTCAGAACGGCGAAGCGCTTCCTTGATAAGCAGATCGCCCAGCGAATGGGCCACGAAGATCACAGGCCTCCTCGCAGGCTTTTCGCGTCGCAGCGCATAGAGCAGGTCCTTGGCGTGCGTGAAGAAACTGTTCTGGTTGGCGCTGCTGAACCCCTTCGTAACCTTGGAATCATAGCCGTATGTGAGGATTCGCACGTTGCGACAGTGGTCTTCGCCCACCAAAAGGTCGCGTGGCCAGTATACGTCTTTCTCCCAGCTTGTTCCGTCGGGAGGACCGCCCGCGTCGTCGGATACAGAGCGCCGAGGCGGTTGGCTGTCGACAGCAACGGTCCCATCTCCATCACCATCCCCATCACCACATCCGATCTTGGCAAATAAACGGGGGAAGAATCCTCGTCTGTCGGTGGACTTGGAATGGGCATCATACGAGGGCTGATCAGCGTTGCGTGAAACGCCGGTGGGGATCTTCTTTCGCCGAGGGCATGCCCAAGTCTTGTAAGGGTGACCACCCAAGCCGTGGATGAAGACGACACTGCAGCAGGAAGGCCATTCAGCGTTTGCGTTTGATATGGGGGACCAGGTCCCTGAATGAAGTCACGGTGGGGGGGGGACAGGATGGTAACCCACTCTGCCTCTACTTTTTCCGGGCTCCGGAGGACAACCAACCCCTCAGCGATTTCCCTCGTGTCGATGCTGACCATCGCGAACGGTGTCGCCGGTCCCGCCCTCGCGCGATGCGAGGAGAAAGGGCGGATTGGCAGTCGGAACACGGCGCAGCCTTGTCGAGGTCATGCCGTCATGGCAATCCGGTTTCCTCGATTGGGTTAGGGGCGCAGTCTCAGCCGCAGCAGGCAGTTCCCGACAGGGGCTCGTCAGGGGCTCGGCGGTTACAACTGATCATGCCCCTTCGAGAAGGGTTGCTCGCTTCTGCAGCTCTGGGCCATCCCCGCAAAAGCAGTTGGCAATCAATGATGCCAACGACGCATGCAACAGAAGCGATATGGTTTCTAGGCCGTTGTAATTCACAGATTTAAAGCGAGCGATGGAGACTAGAAGAAGGCCACGATGCCAGAAGAGCGGCATCCCGACACGTTGACTGGCATGATATCTCGGCTTCACTTGGCAGCTGAAATGTCCAGCGGAGGTGTGAGCCCTTGCCCCTCAATTTTGAACAAACCTTACAATGTAACTCATCGACATGTATCAGGCTGGACACCTCTCTCCTAACATCGTGGGGTTCCCCGTCCTAGATCTAGGGCCGCATAAGCCGCTGGGACGCAATTGATTCGATCATCTTCGATCACCCCGCCAGAACCAGCCTATCACTCTCAAAACAAACACCGCGCCCAGCTCTCTTGCAGCCTCCTTACCCGACATCACAAGACATCAGCTAGCTCCACCACGCGCGTGATTGTCCAGCCAACTGCCACTCTACCATTGCAAAATGCCCCTTACAGAATTGTGTGTTTTTCGCTCCGACTGCTCAGCTGCGAGCCATCTCGAGCCGTTGCTGATTCTGCCTAGTAGCGACGAGGCGGAGCGTGTCGCGAAGCGAGCAGCCATGAACCGGGAGATATTCGAGGCCCTCCAAACCAAACTATTGGAGAACCCAAGCTTGGATTTGGAACTCGAGACGATGAGATTGCAGCTTGAAGCGAAGAGAAAATACTTTCCGCATCCCACAGCAGCGCTTCTCCAGCAGCGACGCAAACCTCCGAAGCCCAAAGTTCAGCGCTTCCCTGCTGCGCTCTTGGAATCCGCGTCGCGGCCCATCGTTCTGAGCCCTCTCTCGGATACAGCCAAGACTCTTATCTTTGGTGAGGACGGGGATGGTGGAGCATCCGCAGACCAAGACAGTCTTGATCAAGGCCTTCGTCGAGTGCTCGAACAAGGTGAGGTTCTGGCCCTGCTCCATGGCTGCGGGGGCGTTCTGCGGTGCGGGAACAAATCCACCGTCGACATCGCCGTCAAAATTGTTCCGGCTTCAATGACGGGCTCGGAATACTCCACCTTGCAATTCCTTGCCCAGCACGCCCCTGATTTTCCGGCCCCGAAACCTCATGGTCTCATCAAGTTGGGCAACTCGGCATTGATTCTAATGTCGTACATCCCATCCGTCACGCTGCGAAACGTGTGGTCGACGTTGAGCCACACCAACAAACTCTCGATTCAGCGACAGTTGGAGCGACTCTTCTCAAGGCTTCGCGGAATCAAACAACAAGCAGGCGGGCGCCTGGGCGGCGTTGGAGGAGAAGGAGTGAGTGACAGCCATGCCTGGGTAGAGCACATCGACAGTGAAACCACCATGACGACGGCCGCCGAGTTTCGGGACTTTCAATTTTCGATCGAAGCGCCTTGCGGTCCGGAATATGCTGCGTTTCTTAGAAGCCTCCTACCACATCCTGACCCAAACGAGCCTGCGGTCTTCACTCATGGCGACATGTTTCCGGGCAATATCATACTCGACGTCGACCCTACGACACCTGAAGAATACGTCGTAACTGGAATAATCGATTGGGAAGAGAGCGGGTTCTATCCATCCTGGTTCGAAGCGACCAAGGTTCTGTACACGTTCAATGAAGATGGGAGAAAAGAGACGCAGTACTGGTGGCAGTATGTTCCTGCTTGCATTGCTCCGGCAAGCTACGCAAGGAAGTGGGCTGTCAGAAGGCTGTGGGACAAAGCCAATGGTGTCAATGCTTGAGCCCCGGCTTAGAAGTTCGCCGTCACACCGGGCTGAATATCCTCCAGCTTCGCCTTCAGCTCGACCCACAAGCGATCCTGCACGTCCGGATTCTCTATCACGACCTCGGACGGCTCGGCGACCTTGCAGTCCTCGAGATAGTGTCCGTGTGACTTGGCGCCCTCCACGCCGCCGTCGACCAACGTCCTACTTCCCGTCTCAGTCGACCTTGCCAGCAGCCATTTCATGGCCGTGAAAGCCACCTTCTGCATGCCCGTCGCTTCGCGAGACAGGCCCGAGTGGCAAAGCCCGGGGCTGGGCAGGTTGATCGTGACTGGGTAGGTGTTGGCGGGATGCTCCTTGACGATGCTCCGGACGGCAAAGATTCCCAGCAGCTTGGAGATGGGGTACTGCTCCATCCAGTGTTTGCCATTAGCGTAGTTCTTGTCGTTGAGGGCGTCGAGTATGTTGGGCTCCTTCATCTGAGGGAACGTGGTGTGCCTGTGCGCTCCGGAGCTCGTGATGACGAGACTTGGGCGGGTCTGGAACTGCGCGGCGGTGGCCTTGAGCTTGGGCAGGACAAGAGCTACGAGCAAGAAGGTTGAGATAAAGTTGACGGTAATGTTGGTCTCGTTACCCTCGACGATGGCGAACTCGGAACGGACCAGGCCGGCGTTGGCATGGAAGATGTCGACTCGGTCTAGCTCGGCCTCCACACGAGCTGCAAAGGCCTTCACGCTGGCGTAGCTTGCCATGTCGACTTTCCAGACCTCGATTGAGACCCCTTCCGCAGCGGTGGTGCCGATGTCATTCTTAGCGGCCTCGCCTTTGTCGACGCTGCGGACCGCTAAGATCAACTTGCTTGCGCCCAAGCGTGCATAGTGGCGAGCCGCTTCCAACCCCAGGCCAGTGTTGCTGCCGGTGATCACAATGGTCTGGCCGGCATAGCTGGTGGAAGGGTACGGTAGCTTCCCCGATTCTATAATTTGACTGTACAAAAAGCCCATGATGGCAGGGTACAGGAAGTGGGACGCTGGTGGCTCGAATCTTGGTTGATGGTTCGTACGTGTTGACGAAAAGAAGGTCGAAATCGCTTCAGGGCGGAATGCTTGGTGAAGAAGGCACCGAACATCATCCCTACTGTGCCGGGCCGCGCGTTGGACTAAGCGGCCACCGCCGGAGTTAGGGAATAACGTTAACGTTATTGCAATCTCGCGCGCATGGCTCCGGCTCACCTGCCAATCCGGGTGAACCGGGTGAGCAGGCTGAGCCAGGGTGAGCGCTCATCGCTTTTGGCTCACCCTGCTCGAGCCCTAAGCAGCTACGCGGAAATCGCCTATCACCGGTGTCAATTGGTACGTTCCTCATTTTGACACGCCTTCTACTTATAACTATGGGAGCATGACCCCGATATCGAGTCGCGGAAAAAGAGGGTAAAAAATGTGTGGCAGGATGTATACTAATGCGCTGGTTGACTCGAACAGGGAGAAGAAGGGTGCGTTCTGCCTCTCGTCTCCGACGATTTCTTCCCTCCTTCCTCGTCTTACGTTCACACGTCCATCTTTGTGCACAAAACATACCTATTCCGAGTCGTTGCTCCTGTTCCGGGAGGCACAGGGTGGGAGTGGTTTCTCCCCAGCCCGGCACATGTACCGCCCTGGCCGAGGAGGCGTGGTGCTGATAATACTACAACGATGTCTCATGTCCTCGCATCTGTTTCGCGCGGGAATCCTGCCCACCCTGGGTTGTGCTGTGACACCATTCCAGACAAGTCCAGCTGTAGAGTACGGGAAACTCCCCCTGTGGTGTAAACAGCCATACTACCGGATAGAAAGCTGAATGACTCCTGATAGTCAGGGTGGAGATAAAGCATGTCTTCGCCATCAACAACGAGCCAACCGCCAGCCGCGAAAACGTGATGTGGACATGCGCAATCGGAGCAAGGCAATTTCAAGACGCCAGAATCCGCCACGAGGTGTTTACCCCCAGGGCAAAATGATAAAGGCCGCAGGACGACGGCCACCGGAAACACGACCTGCTCAGCGCCTGTGGCCGCATCCCACACGCGTACCGTCCGGTCGTCAGAACTTGATGCGATGAGCCGGCTGTCGGGCGAGACAGCCACAGCCCGGACGTGTTGTGAATGTCCCCTGAGCACGCGGCCAGCAGCACCCGTTGCCGCATCCCAAACGCGTACCATGCGATCGGCCGAGCCTGAGACGATAAACCGGCCGCTGGGCGAGACGGCCACGGCCCAGACCGCACCCAAATGGCCCTCGAGTACGTGCCGCGCAGAACCGGTCGCCGCATCCAACACGCGTGCCGTGTTGTCCCCAGAGCCGAACACGATAATGGCGGGCGAGACAGCGAGGGCCGTGATCCAGCTCCAATCGCCCTTGCACGCCCACCGCGCAGCACCAGTCGCCGTATCCCAAGCGTGTATAGTGTCATCAGCAGCGGCTGATACGATAAGCCGGCTGTCGGGCGATATGGCCACGTCCATGACCATAGTTGCAAAGCCCTTGAGTAAGCGTGCGGTACCTGTCGCTAGGTCCCATACACGTACTGTCTCATCAAGAGCACAGGATACAACGAACCGGTTATCAGGCGAGAGGGCACCAGCCGTGACCAGTTTCGAATGGCCCTTAAGAACATGCCGAATAGCACCTGTTGCTGTGTCCCACACATATACTGTCTGTCTCTCGGCACCCAATATCACGCGGCTGTCGGGCGACATGGAGATCATCGAGGGATGGGCTAGGTTCGAATCGCCCTTGACGACGCGCTGCGCAGCACCTGTCGCTCCAATATCCCACAGGCGCGCTGTTTTGTCGGAAGACCCCGACACGATGAGCTGGCTATTACGCGAGATGGCAACGTCGGAGACCGAGCCTGTATGGCCGTTGAGTACGTGCCGTGTAGAGCCTGTCGCGGAATCCCACACGCGCACCGTTTTGTCTTTAGACCCCGATAGGATGAGCTCTCTGTTTAGGGAAATGGCAACGGCCTGGACTGAGCCGGTATGGCCCTTGAGTGCGCGCTGTGTAGCGCCCGTCACCGCATCCCATTTGCGCAGTGTTAGATCCTTGGAGCCTGACACAATAAACTGGCTGTCGGACGAGATAGCCACGGCATTGACGCGATTTGAATGTCCCTTGAGCACGCGCGCAGCATCCGTTGCCGTATCCCACACGCGGACGGTCTTGTCGCGAGAGCCGGTCACGATGAGCCGGCCATTCTGCGAGAAGGCGACGGCGGACACGGAGTCTGAGTGGCCGTGTAGTATGCGCCGCTCGGCCCACGTCGCCGTGTCCCATACCCGAACGGTTCTGTCGTGCGAGGCAGTCCCGAGAAGACGGCCGTCCTGGGAGAAGGCGACGGCCGAGACCGAGTCCGAGTGACCGCGAAGTACACGCCGCTCGGCCCGTGTGGTGGCATCCCACACGCGGACGGTCTGGTCGTGGGAGCCGGTCACGATGAGCTGGCCGTCTGGTGAAAAGGTGACGGCAGAGACCAAGCTCGAGTGGCCGCGCAGTACACGCCGTTCGGCTCCCGTAAGCGCGCCCCATACGCGGACGGTGTTGTCGTGAGAGCCGGTCACGATGAGGCGGCCGTCCGGCGAGAACACGACGGCGCTGACCTCGTTCGGATGGCTTAGCGTCTGTAAATGCACACCCCAGTCTTGCGAGAGTGCCGGCGCGCGCAGGATCCACTTGGGAAGCTGATGTATATAGAGGCGCCGGATGATGCTGGCCTCGGGACTGAAGACTAACGCAGAGCTGTATGCCTGAAGGGGAGCCTCCTCGATGACGGCGCTGTGGCTCATTAGGAATCGCTTTGCGTCGTGGACTATTGCTCCCAGAGTCGGCGGCTTAGGCTGTTCGCGTCTGGACACAAACCGAGCCTTGAGCTTCTTGAAATGACATTGAAATCCGGTCGCGGTGCTCTTCTTTCTCCCCTGTCAGCTGCGGGGTTGCGTGTAAGTGAGGGGTCCGGCTTTGCCTACAGGTAACGTTATAGGGAATCTCTTTTCTAGAAGCTGGAGCAGAGCAATCCCATCGCCGAGCTGTCCAGTCAAGGCGAGGGTTTCTAGCCAGAAGAGGAAGCGAGCCTCAAAAAACTCGGCGATAATACCACTGCACTCTTGAGGGTCAACCTCGCTCCGCTCTAGATGATGGACCCAGTACCGACAGGCATACTGGACGGCAAAAGGAACAGCCGTATCCACCTCCGTCCTTTGGACGTCGCCGATGCGGGTTCCCGGTCGTCTGAGGTCGCATACATCTTGGCGGAGGCGGCTGGACATAACCCTCAGACAGCATTCGAACAGGTGTCGGTGTGCCTCCTTGGTATCGATGTAGAAGGTTGTGTTAGAACATCTCTGTGAATCCAGCAGGAATTCGCGGAAGGAGGGGTGAAGCGGGACCACCCTGCACGCGTCTTCTTCAGGGACGTCGAGGAGTGAGCGAAGGCTGCCCAGTAGCGAGGCGATCGTCTCCTTAGACTGGCCGAGTAGCATAGCGAGGTTAGTAGGCGAAAGAGCGTCGTATAGCACGGCAATGGTGCCCATGATCCGCCGGAACAGTGCCTGCAGTCTGGCTGTCTCCGAGTCCTCGGGGTCGAGCTGGGCGGTGAGAGAGTGCTCGAGCACCGTTAGATACATCCGGTCCAACGCCGTCTCCGCTTTGGCAGGCAAGCGCTTGGCAGAAACCAGCTCGGCAAGCCGTTCGCCGGCGAGGAGCCCTCCTGTGCAAACAAAGCGACATGCTGTCGCGGCATGGACGAACAAGCCACAAGACATCTGGACCAGGGTCTGGATAGTGTCGTCAGAGAGAAACGCAGCGTCAAGGTTGGAGGTCCGCGCGATTTTTCCAAGTTGGTGCTTGTAGTAGACGGCTAGGTCCTCGTTGACGATCGACCGTTCGATGTCGTGGAGGATGAAGTGTTGGTGCGTGTCTGGAGAGAGATCGCCAAAGCCGGCGTTGATCAGCTGGTCTGGCCTGCTTGTGACAAATATTCTTAATCCGACGTGCTCGACGGCTGCCGCCACTGCCAGGCATTGGATCAAGAGCAAGACGTCGTTGTTGTTGTCGCACTCGTCGAGCGCGTCCACGACGACGACGAGCGGGTGTGAGTGAGGGAACGCCTCCCCCTTGCCTAGCAGTGCTAGCGGCTGCAGGACGAGCGTCTCCCACTGGTCGTACAAGCCGAGCCCGTGGATGCGGCGAGGAGCGGCCGCAGCAGCGGCGGCAATGTGCTTGCGCATCTGCGGCGACGCCTCGGCAAGCTGGACGGCGATGGTCGCGGCGAACCTGCGCGTGGACGCGAGATCGCCCTTGCCCCTTGCGAAGAAGAAGCTTGCGCCGAGCCGCTTCTTGCCGCTGTATTCGCGGGCAATGGTCAGCGCGATCGTGGACTTCCCCGTGCCAGCCATGCCCTTGAGCCAGTATATCCGGTGCCGGTCGTCTCCCGGGCCGTCTGCCCATCTCCTGATCTGGTCGAGCACATCGCGGCGCGTGTTCGGGAGACAGGTCTCCGCATGCTGCTTGTTCGCCCCGTCGAACGATGCTTCCGGAAGGATGTCGAGGCCATCGAGCGATCCATACTCTTGAGGGAGAAGGTCAGTGGAGAGCTTGGGTGTGCTTTGTTTCAAAGGCAGAAAAGTTGGGCTTTAATACCAGGCAGCGGATGAATCGCCACGTTGATTGACCCATAACTCTGGCCCACTTGGATGCCTCGCTCGAGGTCTCCAAAGGTTATTGATGTCGGTTGTGTCATCTCGGGATCAGAGGTTGGTCAACAAAAGCAGAACGAGTTGCCTTTTCGCGAATCAAACACTGTCTGGGTACGAAGGCCGACGGCCGCGGTGTGGCTGCGTCATGATTGCGTCGTCTGAGGATCTCGAGGCATCCAGTTTTCGCATAAAGAGCCTTCATGAGCACCAATACACACCTTGAAACTTCCAAGCCGGCACAGCCACTCATCACTCTCGTCGCAATGGATATTGCAGCCGGTGTCATAGGTATCACGGGAACGGCGCTACACTTCGTGCGACTGCTGGCGGACGACATCGGGAACATCGTCAACGCGCCCCGCGCTGTCAAGTTGCTCCAGGCCGATCTTCTGGACGTCGAATATGCTCTTACGTCTCTCAGAACCATATCTGAAGCACAATGGGAGTCACTAGGCGAACCCCTAGTCGTCCAGTCCAAGGCCGCGACCACCGCATGCAAGGAGTCCTGCAGCAACTTCAGCACCGCTCTTGATCGCTGGACCCGGCACAGCGGCGATGGAAAGCTGTCGTGGCAAGATCGGGCCATGGTTGGCGTCTTCAAGCAGGGCCAGATAAATTCCATCTCGGAGCAGCTTCGGAACTGCAAGGCAACCCTGACTTTGGTTGTCGGCAGCGCGAGCTTGTAAGTGTTTGAACATGCATGATCCATGCCCTTATTAATGGACGGGAAATACACGATACTAAACGCGCGAGAGACAGGCATAGCTCTCTCAACCAGCAGTCGCGCACGGCCGAAGACATGGCCAAGTTGCTATCGACAAAGGAGAGCGAGGTCGCTAGTGCGGTTGAGGCGACAAACAAACAGCTCGCCGAGGTTAATACCAAGCTACGAGCGCTGCAGCTTGCTCCAAGTAGGCAGGACGAGGGAGAGACTGAGGCTGATCAGGCGAGCGCCATCAGCCAGGCCACCGCCGAGCAGATGGCCTTGGATATATCGGGCCAGTTGCTGCGGGACCTGCTTTCGAAGACCAGAGCCACCGCAGCAGAGGTCGGGAACCAGGGAGGGACGAAAAATGTCTTTGGAAATCAGGGGAGAGGTTACCAGATTGGAACGAGTTATGGTTCAATTACTGGCAATATTAGTTAAGTTAGAACGAACGAGCACCGCATTTGCGCTTACATCGGGACTGGAGTCATAGAAAGGTATCTTACCTGCCTGGTAGGAGTAGGAGCGCCTTTAAACGTAGCAAGCCCAGCGTATCTCCATGGCCCAAACTCCATCCCCATACCCTTCCCAGCAAAACCCATGAAAAAGGGGCTGGGTCGTGACCCTGCTTCGGGATAGCTACGCACGCATGCCCTTACGAGCCCCCCTCACCCACAACATACCGTGCCAACCTAAAATCATCTCCATAGGAACCCTGTATCCCTCCGGCACGGTCAGAATCGCAGAGAACATACCCTGCGGCCCGGTGGGGCCCCAGATGGTGGAAGGAACGCAAGACGTCGCAGGCAGATCCAGCGAACCGCCTTCGCAGGCCCCGCCCACGCCGTGGAAGTGCTCTAAAAAGAGAGCCTGCTTCTCGTAATCGACCCCTTCGAAGTTAGAGAACCTCATAGGCCAGCCGGGCGGCCGAAAGAGCCTCTCCCTCAACCCCTGCGCCGCCTCGACGATCTTGTCTTTCCAGGGAGCCAAACCACCGTCGTCGTCCAAGAATGCCCAGATCTCTGATCATAATGACTCCGCCCGCGAGCTGAACAGGGACCGTATCGTGATCACTAGGTTGAGGCTCGCGTACTGCAGCAGCGAGCGCGGGTTCGACAGCCCGAGCATGGCCGCCATGCCCCGGACAGACGGCGAGCTGCCCAACCAAAGACGGAATGGACGGAATTCTTGCCGGTCGTCAGTCAGCCAACAACCAACAACCTTAACTTTGCATATGACCTACGATGCTACTACGTTTATGGTGTTTGCTTTCTTTCACTCCAGCTGTTCTGCCTCTATAAGTGCGTCCCAGTTCTAATAAGCTTATAAGTTTCGGACCTTCTGAGCAGACATACAGCTTTTATGGGCAACACTTTGAGGTCTAAAGCGCACTGCCCCAAAACGTATTCTGCGATCCCGAGGCCCATCCAGCTGTGTCTCGGGCCCTTCTTCCCGAACCGCTGGCTAACAGTCGCAGTCGTTCATCTTTCTTGAACCTTGTTCTCACCGTGTTTACACCAACCCAACCACGGCTCGATTCCAGTTGATCCAAGTCAAGCTCGATTCCAACCCATGTCCCATCCACTCTCAGCCATGCTTACACCCTCGGATCCAACTCCTTCGTCGCCCCGGGCTTCGGCAGCGCAGCCGTCTATCACCACCCTCAGCATCAGCAAAACACATCACTCCCCAACACCCCAGCCCCACAAAACAGCCCACACACAAAGTAAAGAGAGTAACAACATACCGGATCATTCAAAATCGGCTTCGGCGCAGCAGCAGCCTGCACCGTCCCCGGTCCATCCCCAGCCGGGGCAGCCGCAGCATTCACCGTGATCCCAGTCGCAGCACCGTTGACACGACCGGCCCCGGCAGCAGCACCAGCAGTCCCCACGGCGGCGCCCTGCAGCGCGTTGACCAGCTGTGCGGCGTTGGTGCCCCCAGCACCCTCTGCGCCTTCCGCGCCCTCAAACGAGATGGCACCGTCACCGACGACTAGGGCGGGGGAGTAGGCGCCGAGGTTGATGTTGAGGGGGAGGGCGGTTGTGAGGGTTAGGAGGGCGAGGAGGAGCGTGAGGCGGTGCATTTTTGAGGTTGGTGGGGGGTTGGACTTGGGGTGGAGGCGAGAAAGGGGGTGTGGTAATTAATACAAGGGTTGGTAACCAGACCTAGGGAGAAAGAAGAAGACGAGTCCAGCTCGGGGTGGGAGGATCGTGACAGAAGGAAGGAATAGGTGTTAGGTGGAGGGCGAGGAGAGAATCGTATGACATTTTGGACAATGGCCTAGATATAGGAGTGGAGGATTAGAACGAGCTTGAGCCAAGCCTGAGTGAAGCGTTGCATTGACTCGGGGCATTTGTTCCTTGGAGAAACACCAAGAACGCCAGGGAGCTTGCTTGCCAAGAGTTCAGCGGAGCGTCAAGAAGCATGCTGGAGAAAACACAGGGCGCGAACCACCCTCCTGCCAGATCCAGGCGCCTTGGCTGCAACAAGCAAGCTTCTGGGCAGCGAGCTGACCAGGCAGGCAGGCAAGTGATAGCGGAGAGGGAGATAGTGGGTCACTAACACGCCCTGGGCGAGGTGACACACAAGCCGGCAGCCAAGCATCTTGGCAAGATTCGAGAAGCGCGGCGATGGCTTGGAACTCGACATCGCGGCGGGTCGCCAAGGGAGAGGAGACGGGAAAGGGCCGTATTTATGAACGTTCGAGGGCCATCTCGACGATCGGGTGTCTCGGCATAGACATCCTGGCGGGCTGGGCATGCCGTGTGTGAGTTGTGCTTTGGTTGTGTGTGGGCAGGGTTCATCAGATTTGGTCCTTGGATCGAGAATTGGAGACTGGGGTTTTGGCATGCATGGCTGCGACGGTTTGGGATTCACGGTTTCACATCCGTGAAGACGGGTCCATGCCACCCACTTCCACCTCGTGTGGAGTTGCCGTTTCATCGAGCATGTGTCGTCGGCTGCACATGCCTTGGTCTGTGGTGCTCTTGGATGTTTCGGAAAGTATCGGGACCACCTTGGCCTATTCCGTTTCTTCATTCTGACTGTGTGAGCCTTGAGGACTCCAATGTTCTCGCCATCGCGATCAGGGCCAACAACTGGCAACTGTGACTAGGTATCACAGTAAGAGTTTCATGAGGTGCTCTTTCACGACAAGGGACATTTCAAATCTTTTGTTATTCTCCCCCGAACACTCTGATGCTCTCTGTCTATGATGGGAGACAAGTAGAAAACGAAGGGGAAAGAAGGGACGCTCACAAGTGGGGGGAAAGCTGAACGAGAGAGAAAACGGAATCCTTCGATGCAAAGGCGGCACGGCTAGCACCCTATGCGGCAGCCACACCTGCATGGAACAGAAATAGGCCTCTTTTGATAGTGTGCCACGCCATAAGGGGGGAAGCTGCTCCCGCTCCTGTCTTCTCCGCATCAGCCATCTTCCGTCAATCTACCAATCGAAGCTTTTGCCAGCTCCAACCCATCTTCATTCTTTTCCGCCCATTCTGATTCTTCAAATGCCAGCCAGTCCCGCGGCCTTCATCCTCGAATCGTTCACATAGCATAATCCGTTGTTCGTCCTCGGGGCCGCGTCTCGTTTCTCTGACTAATGACGATATGGCTTTCGTATCTGACCTGGACCGTCCCGAGGGTTGATACAGGTGGCTTTTCAAATCCTTGTCTTCAGAATCCTCTTTGTACTACCAAACAACAAATGCCGTTCCAGCGTCGTCTTTCAGCTGACAGCCATAGGCCGCGGTCGAAGGCGCCCTCATCCCAACTCGGACATCATCAATACTTGGCAACGCCACTGGAGTACCGTACACGTCTTGGTTGGACACGGCCGACTTGCTGGGTGGATTGGGCAGCCAGCGGGGTCGGATATTTTATGCGTAAATCTGTCGGTGAATTTGCGCTCCTTGACTGGAGGGGAGGGGCAGGGCTGGACTGTGTACCTACTAGCGCTTGGGGATAACAGAGAGGGGACATAAAGCGGGCAGTAACCCAGAGGGAAAAGGAGGCGAGTAGCAAAAGAATAAGAACATCCACTGGAAACCGTCACTCGAAGCTTTCCGCACATCCGCACATCTCGTCGGCCATTGTTTGTTCGCTACGTCCAGCCCAACACTTGCCACAATGTCCCTCGTGAAACCTCTCGGATCCGGAAAATGGCCGGTAGACTCTGTGGATGAGGAGTTTTGCAAAGTCGCCGCCGACTTCCTTGTGAGCTTTATGCCGTCACAGGAAGTGCTTAACGCCGACGACAGCGACTCATACCGAGGCCCCGGAATATGGATCACGGCAGAGTACTTGGCGTACTGGTACGTGGACCAGCCAGAGGACCAAACTAGCATCCAGCTCGCCACGCAGCTCGTCTCGTATTGGCTCAACATCGAGGCGGCGGGCAGCGATAGTATCGCAACCTATGTCATGCCGATCATCGACGACTGCACCGCTTCGGTGTGTCGGGCGTTGGGTTGGGAGGGTTATAGCGACCTCGCAGGCATTGGCGTGGGTACTCAAAATCTCTAGCATAGATACCGTTGAGGCTGATCGCTTCCGTAGGTCTTTTCGTCCTACTACATCGAAGCCATCCTCACCACGCTCTACTTGATTCCACTCGTCGCCATCCGCTTCCACTTGATCCCGGGTACCGACCGTGTCTCCAAAGCCTTCACGAGCACCCTCGGCGACATGGTCCAGGGCGTCTACGTTTTCTCCATCGCCGTCATGGCCGCCTCGCTGTACACGATCCTCCGCGTGACCAGGGACAACGACTTGTCAGTGTCCAGATACGACATCGTCACCTCTATCCTTGTCTCGATTCTGGCCACCTGCCCAGCCACAGCTCTCTACGCCATAGGAGGTCAGGGAAAGGGGCCACAGTACCTCTTGCGTGCCATTCTCCTCGCCATGTGGTGCGTCATGTTGGCGGTCGTCAACCTTGGACAGAATACGGACCCCAGCATGGTGGCCGTGCAAAAAGGCAAAGTGGCCGTTCCATTCGATGTCTTGTGCGAGGTCATGGGCAAATCCCCACTAAACGGCATCCGCATCTTCTCAGTCGTCGCGGCCGTCCTCGGCGCCATCTGGATCGCCTACCTCATCTACCGCAGGGTATCCAGCGGTAAAGACATGGATGAGCTGGACAGCGCAAGCGACGTGAAGTGGGGGCGCTTTGCCATCGCCTTCCTGTCGTGGGCTGCTATGTGGGCGTTTGTCGGCCTTGTCACGCTCCTCCGATCGCGTATCATTAGAATCTCTGGCGAGTCGGACAAAGCCAAAGAGTGGAGTTTTGGACAGATCGTCGCCCTGGCCACCTGGGCGCCAGTCATCATCAATTTTATTTGGGCTCTCATCAGTATGTCTTTTTCTCACTCTTACTCTCCATGCCAAAAGAACGAGCTCTTTCAGTCTCGTTGCGAGTGAGATGATGCTGATAGCAATTGGTGTGCAGTGGGCGTCAAGAAGTCTCACGGTGAACGATTGCCAGAAGGGTATAAAGTTACTGGGAGCGCGGCGGCCACGACGGACAAGGAGTGAGAGCATGTCTGGAGTGAGTTGGCAGGCGGGGGGAGGGCAAATAAAAGTATCGTCATGGTGGCAAGTTGAGCAAACAGGGAGCTTTCAAGCAAGGAAGATCGACGAAAGTGAATAACACTACCGGGCTCTCAACAGCTCGGGGAGCGGCAAGCCAAGTGCCAGAAAGTCAAGAAGGGAGAAAGGCAGAACACGGTACTCACCTCCATATTGGTTCTCATCAAGGTATATTCGTAGGCGATGGCGCTCCTTCCATACAATCATGAAAAACCCGCGCAGCTGGTGTCGTTATAGTGCACCGAGACATGGTTCGCAGTGTGAACAGTATCCTATTCGATGGCGACCACAGCCTCTCGCTGTCATCGAGTGGAGATCTCCGAGACACTCCGACCAGTTGAGCCTTCTAAGAGAGCATAGGTAAGTGAGTTTCAAACATTCTCGTTGACTCGGAGTTCCCCATGAGCGTTCTTGGCCATCCGCCAACAGCTGCCGTGTGCGCCTCCGCCGGAAGGGCGCACGGCGTTCCTTCTTCTTAACGTTCCACCCGGAGTCCGAACTGGGCCTGGGCGACTACTGCCGTCACCGATCGCTGTCGTTCTCGTACTTCGAACCTGAATCTGCAACTCCTTTCCCACAAGCCCCTCATCTCAACCCGTCACCCAGAGCACAAAAATGACTCTTCCTGGTGCCGCAGTAGGACAGGCCCGGCCCCTATCCATTCTCGTTGTTGGCGGCGGAATTGGCGGGCTCGCCGCTGCTATTGCACTGCGGCGAAACGGCCATCACGTTTCGGTCAGACCCCCAACCGCAGCCCGTGAGTCCCGACCCTGTACCCCTGAGATTTGACTAACACCCACGCATTCCTAGGTATTGGACAAGTCTGGCCTCGACAACGACTCCGGTGCTGCTATACACCTCTGCACTAATGCCAACGGCATCTTGCGCCACTGGGGCATCTATGCCGAGACGTTTGGAGCGTGCCTCTTGTCTCGTTATATGCAGCTCGCCTACGACGGCCGGGTTCTCATGGATCTTGACATGGCCGAGCGCAACGCACGGTGGCCGCACCCTTGGCATCTCGTTCACCGTGGTTCCCTTCACCAGGAGCTGAAGAGAGCGGCCACGGCGGATCAGGGGGTGGGGACGCCCGTGAAGCTGTTTCCACGCCATCGCGCGGTCCATGTTGATCCACAGCTCGGAGTCACTCTTGACAGCGGCTGCCTGATGAACGCCGACGTAATTCTCGGAGCTGATGGCATCTTTGTAAGTGTTGGTCTGCCCGTCCGCCCCTGATATGCTGATGGTGCTGCAGTCGACGACGAGACAGGCAATCAAGGAGATGCCGCTGTTACCCACGGGAAAGGCAGCATTCAGATTTGTCTTGCCCAAGGCAGTGGCCAGAACAGACCCTGTTACGGCGCCCGTGGTTGGCCTCAGCGACACCCTCATCACATGGTTTGCCGACGACCGGCGCGTGGTCATGTATCCGTGCAATGACAACGAGTGGCTGAACTTTGTGTGCATTCACCCCGACACGGAGTCGCAGACGAACCCGGCCGCTGGTAAGACCTGAACCACCGTGCAGCTGCTCGGTAGTGTTCGGTTGCTGAGAGCCAGCCAGAGTGGAACAAGGAGGCATCCCCTGACCAGGTCTTGCGTGTGTTCAAAGACTTCGATCCCCGCCTCCGAGCCCTCATCACCAAGGCAAACCCTTCATCCATCAAGGTCTGGCAGCTCATGAACATGGAAAAGCTTCCCACGTGGACGTCGGGAAATCTTGCCCTCCTCGGAGATGCAGCACACCCCTACCTGCCCTGTAAGCCACCGAGACTCGTTCAAGCCAAAAGTCATGCGTACTAAACCGCGACCCACCAAAGTCCAAGGACAGGGCGGCGCCCAGGCATTCGAAGACGCAGCAGCCCTCGCCGCCGTGCTGCCGCTGGGCACGGCTCCGGAAGCAGTGCCCAAACGCCTTGAGCTGTACGAGACGATCCGGTCCGACCGAGCCCACAAGATCCAGGAGTACTCGCGCCTATCGGGCCAGGACTGGACTGGCCTCAAGCCCGCTGTTGACAGTAAGTCCGACTGAGTCTCTTCTTTTTTAAGCGCCCGGCCGACTGACATCTTTCAACAATCAAGCGTGGGCATTTCACGAACACAACTTTAACCATGACGAGATTGCCAACGCCGCTGCCAAGTTCAAGGAATGGGAGGCTGCGGAGCGGAGTGCGGAGCAGAATAGCTCTCGCCAAAGCCCGTAGACGGTTTTCGGTGACGGTGAGAGGGAAAGGGTTCTGCAAGTAAAGCCAAGGGGTGCCCGAACAATGGACTGTATGCATGGCAGGTCAACCAGAACCCGGGGACGGGGATTCCAGATGAAAGGAGCAAGAATGATCAGCAACAAGACAATGTCAGCAGTGCCAGCTTGCAGAGCTCAACCACGCCAAACGGCAGAGGCGGGAAGGGAAGTAGCACGTAACTGAGGACTTGGGAAACTTGACAAGGACCTCCCAATGATAAAACAATGCATTAATAGTGAGAGATACCCAGGCAGACAAGAGAAAGGGAGCACCAAGGTACTAGTATTCCACACACAGCGCGGCAACGCCTATACCATATACACAAGACAGAACAAGGAGACCCCACCCTTCAACCTCCCCGTCACGAACCTCAAGGCTCTAGGTGACTGTCGAGAGAGCCAGCACCCAACCAAGACACCACAACTGCTACCCCAACACTCGTCCCTCGTCCACTAACCCCAAGCAAATTACCAAGTCCCAAGAAGAGAGAGAGGAGTCATGCCGTCATACCCATCCCAAATCCCACACCCAAAAAACGAATGCAATGCAACACAATGCCCTGCCTGCCAAACGCCACACACCCAAGAACAAGCAAACAAACAATCACCCCACCCTCACTTCTTCGACTCATCAACATCCTCCCCCACAAACCCCCCCGGCCGTCTCGGATCCACCATCGCCGCAACCCTCCCATCTCCATTCCTCGCCCCAATCGTAACC